>JAEEGK010013985.1_pt1 | contig 17995 bp, 9 predicted proteins | sample 8958771 | NCBI WGS metagenome assembly JAEEGK01 (sample SAMN16246547, study PRJNA631951) | gut metagenome | biome: gut microbiome; feature: rumen; material: SC-attached | host: Bos | place: Iran: Karaj | collected 2018-10
TAGGGCAACCCGCGAAGGCTCTGTCGTCGATAAGCTCGACAGACATACCACCTCCAACTGATTTAAGTGCCGAGCAACCGCTGAAAGCTTCTTCGCACACGCGCCATACAGTGTCGGGTATAGAAACTTCGGAAATGTATTTATTGTCCTTAAATACCTGAGGCCCGATCTGCTTAACGCCCTCGGGAATCTCTACATAATTACCGCTTCCTTTATACGCAACCAATATTCCGTCACCCATAATAAGAAAGTCGCTCTCGCCGTACATCTTCCAGTTGCTCATCATTCTCGTGCGGTCAAAAGCAGACGGCTCAATATCCGTAACCGTACCGGGCACAAGAATGGTCGCAAGATTATCGCAATGATAAAATGCGCCGTAACCTATATGCGTAACACCGCTCGGAATCGTAACCGATTCAAGATTACTTCTGGCAAAAGCAAAATCTCCGATTGATGTAATATTCGAAGGAATCGTGTATTCGGTAAGGGTCTTGTCTTCATAGAAAGCCTTGCCGGCCACTTTGTCGCCGATAATGGCAAATTTCGGAAGTGATAAACCTTTTCCGTGAGTCTCGGTCTGAAGAGCCGTCTCCATCTGCTCTACCATCTCGGCGTAATCCTCGGTACTGTCCGAATTACCCGTAACGTCCCTGGCTCCGGGTCCCGATACCACCTTCTGTTTGGTATTGTCGATAAAGAATACCGCTTGTCTTCCCACTATCCTTGTTTCGGATAGCAAGCCTTCAATCTTAGGCGCCACATAAGCAGGATCGTCAATCACATTACCTGACGCATCCTTTTTCCCACCACTTGATGAATTGTTGTTATCTTCCGAATCGATAATATTAACATTTGAATTATCAAACTTCTTAAACCAGTTAGCCGCATAGCTTCCTTCCGGCGCAACTATCTTAAGCTTAGAGCATCCGTCAAATGCCGTATCATGAATGAACGTTACACTTATAGGAATCTCTACGTTCTCAAGGTTTACGCAGTACTGGAATGCCTTTACGTCTATTCTTTTGACAGAATATGGAAGTTTAAGCTCGGTCAGACCGTTGCAGTACGAAAACGAATACTCGGGAATTTCTTCAAGCGCATTTGACAATGTTACCTTTTCTATGTTCTTGCATCCGTAAAAAGCATAAGGACTAATCTTTACCACGGAATCGGGCATTGTATAACTAGTCATATTAACAAGGTCATTGGATGAAGCGTCTCTCTTAACCTTGGCGTTCTGGAGGACTTCGTAAATCTGAGTCTTGTCCTTATCGTAAATTACACCGTTCTCACAGATAATCCTGTCATTGCCGGTAACCGATGAAAGCTCCGGACATCCTGTGAACACGCCGATTCCAAAAGTCTTGGTAGAGCTTCCGATTGCCGCCGAGGCAAGTGCCGTACAGTTGGCAAAAGCAGCCGTGCCGATTTCCGTTACGTTACCGGGCACGGAAACAGTCTTAAGATTATTACAACCCGAAAAAGCCGCATAGCTTATCTTCTCAAGATTAGCCGGCAGCTTAATCGATGTCATATATGTATTGTCGGCAAAAGCTTCTTCGCCAATAACTTTTACTGTATCGGGAACAGACACGGTTGTAGCCGTGCCTGTGTATTTAATGAGTGTTGTCCCGTCAAGTTGAAAATCGGTCGCTACAGATTTGGTTTCTTCCGCTCTTGCTTCATTGGTGGGAAAAGAAGCCACCACCAATGACAGTATTATGAGCAGCGCGCCGACACACCTTCTGAATGCTCTTCGTCCCATAGTGCCTCTCTTAGTTAGAGTAAGTGTATTTAAGCGATTGAGCGCTTCGGTACAGGTTTTTTGTCCTTCATGAAGAACAATGCAATACTTATTGCCACAAGTCCCGCAACAAGGAACCACTTAGGATGGATTCCGTCGCCGGTCTTAGGGCTACCGTCTATGGTAACGGGCTCACCCGAAAGATTAGCCGTGTTGACGTAAATTGTGTAAGGCGAGAAGTGAGTCGCCGTAAAGGTCACGCAAGGTACACCGTCAATAGAAGTAAACTTGGGCTTAAGCTTATCAAGCTTTTCATTGACTACACCTGCAACCTTGTTATTACCTGCATACTGGGTCATTACATCGGGTATGGGCATTGTAATCGTAATGCTTAAGCCTGAGTAATTGGTAATGCGGTTAACGCCTGATGCATCGTACAAGGAAATATCCATTGCACTGTAACGTACATTATCAAGGCTTCCGTATTCATTGGTAAGAGCCTTCTCTACCGCAGCCGTAGCCTGAGCTGTTTCGGAAATTCTGATTACGTAATTGTCCGAAGAACCGCTTACCTGAGCCGATGCAAGGCTGGTATTTGATACGCCGGGCTTGGTAATGAATACGGTTGTGCCGTTATTCTTATTACCCGAGTTGTTGCCGGAAGTAGATCCGCCACCGCCGGAACCCGAACTGTTCGAAGGAGCCTTCTTAAATGTAGCAGTTACGCTTGCCTCGTGGGCAGGCATCTTAAGGGTTGTAGCCGCAACATTAACACTTGCGATACCAAGGTCGTCAGTTGTAGGTACCCACTTATCAAACACCTGTCCCGAAGGAGGATTGGTACATGTGATAATAACGGTTGCACCTGCAGCATATGAACCGGAACCGTTACCGTTTGTAACTGTCAGTGTGTAGAACTGAGTGTTGTTTCCTGATGTTGAGCTCGAGCCGTTACCGGAACCATTACCGTTGCCCGAATCATTACCGGAAGTACTACCCTGATTGTTGCCGCTGGGGTCTGTTGTCGACTTGATTTCGTATGTTGCGATAAATATTGTATCTTCAGAGATTTTCTTTCCCTTTAACGGAGGCTCCCAACCAAGGAATGTGTATCCGTCACGTACAGGATCTTCGGGCACGTCATCCAAAGATACGGAAGTTCCTTTATTTACATATACCGTATGGCCAATTTGTTTACCGTTATAATCAAAGAAACGTACTTTTACAATATCATCAAGAGTCTTAGAGACATTAGCACCAATGTCTCTGGCTGCCCTATAGACCGAAGTATCAAGATATGTAACAACCTTTTTATCTTCCACAAACTTATAATCATCGGTATCAGTAGGAGTTCCGAATGCATCCGAAGGAAGATATACTTCTTTACCGTGAATAATTACTTCAACATTTTCCTTAACACCGGCAAAAGCATTATGTCCTATTTCTGTAATATTATCAGGCAGTTCGATGGTTCCAAGTTTGTCACAATCTTTGAAACAGTTATCGGGAATCTTAGTAATATCCTTACTCATTCCCATCAAATTGACTTCGGTAATATAGTCACAGTTTTCAAATGCGCCGGGTAAAATCTCAGCGACTTCAGCAAGCCTCGGATCTTCCAAAGTAGCCGAAACAATAGGATCACCTACGCCGTTTTCTTTAGAACCCCTGGCAGATAAAACTTCAACAACTCTATATTTTTCCTGACCATTCTCATCCTGATATTTCTCATATACGATACCGTTCTCACATACAAACTGATCGGTCATGCTTCCTATACTTGCAAGTTTCGTACATCCCGCAAAAGGAGCGATACCCATTTCTTCCAACTCTGAGCCCAAGATAACGCTCTTTAAGTTCTCACAACTATAGAATGTATAGTCCGGAAGATATTTAACGGAATTAAGTGTAACTGATGTAAGGCGGTCGTTACCAATCGATTCAATCTCACTCTCGCTGTTAGCAGGATACTCTCGCATCTTTCCGTCAGCATCGGTAACTGTACCGTAATAGTTACTGAAAAGTCCGCCCTTATTGCTGTCTCTGTAAGCTGAGTAATACGGTGAGCTTTGGAAATACATCTTCGCATTATATGTATTTGAAGCCGTCTCAGGGAAGCCTTCCAGTTTGGGCGATTTATTATTGAAATATCCATACGCATCAATCGATTGAATACCTGAAGGTACTACGAGATTGAGAGCAGCTTCTACCAACTTGTCTTCAGCAGCATTTGTACTGTAAGTATAAATGTTTCCTGAAGCATCCGTTTCTTCCTGTCCCTTCTTCTCATATCTTTCCATAAGTGTATGCGTAGGATCGGAAACGATACCATTAGCTACGGCATAATCATTAATCTGATCAAAATGCAAATAATCTACCAATGTAGGATATCCATTTCTGTTATCTACAATAACAGACAAATAATTGGGATATCCTGTTGTATAACATACTCTTACGCCTGAAGTGGAATCTACATAGTTATCTTTTTGCATAGCCCAAAGGAAAGGACCATAAGACATATCTATGTCGCCTTCAAATTTTAAGCTTTCTGCACCTGTGCTAAAAGCTTCTTCTCCTATAGCGGAAAGAGGGAATGAACTATATCCTCCTGCCGGAGTTTCGAAATTGACATATGTAAGCTTATTACAGCCCTTGAAGGCCTTGTTGCCTATTTCCGTAACACCACTGCCCACACTTACTTTTGCTAACTTCGGACAGTTTTCAAAAGCAGACGGTCCAATCTTCTTAACAGAATTACCTATTACAACTTCTTCAAGAAGAGCGCATTCTTTGAACGCCGAATCTGCTATTTCAGAAACGGTATTGTCAGAAAATACTAATTTTTGAATTCTTTGAAGAACTTCTTGCCCTTCAGTACTTGCGAAGCATCCGCTTGCAATACCTGTAACCTTAGTCTCACCGACATAAGGAGGTATTTCCATTTTATCTATTACGTCAGGTTTATTCTGCGGGTCTGAGAAAATACAGGACTGCAAAACACCCTTGTCATCGATAATAAATATGTAATCGCCATTACTGATTTCAACATGCTCTCCGCTTGCATCTTTATAAATGTACGGAATATCATAACCCAATCCGGATTTAAGTCCCCATGTTGATTTTCTGGGTGTTGCTACTTTACCGGCACTATCCTTCGCAGGTCCGTATACACAGAATTGCTGGTTCTGAATGGTATCGTAAATAGTTCTCGTTTGAGTACCGGTTCCCACTTCTTCATATGATACATAACCGCAAGATCCGCCACCATCATCAGGAAATGTAACAGATTGCAGATTAATACAACCATAGAAAGTACCTACCGAAAGTTCAACAGGCGAAGTTCTACCATAATCCGCGGGCATAGTTACAGTCTTAAGATTGGTACGTCCGGCAAGCACAAAGGCACCTATACCGTTAGTCGCTGATGTGTGCAATTTACAGGTATGTGAACCGGTAATATGATCGGGGAACTTAAAGTTTGTCAAAGAGCCGGTAATACCTTTTGTACATGCAAAAGCGCCATCGCCGATTCGATTAATCTTATCGGAAAAAGTAACGTTTGATAAAGCAATACAATCATAGAACGCGAAATTGTCGATATCGCAGTTACTCTGATTAATTGCAGATAAGTCAAGAGTGGTAAGCGCTGTACAATCAGCAAAAGCACCGGGGCCTATATAACATATAGACTGAGGCAGCGCTACACTTGTAAGACTGTTACAGCCATAAAATGCTTCTGTTCCAATATTAACCGTTGCGTCGCTTAAGCTTATATTCTTAAGCTTTGTACAGTTTTTGTAAGCTCTGTTACCGATATCCTCAACGTTAGCAAATGTTATAGACTCAACGAATGAATTTGCAAAAGCTTCATCGCCAATGTATTTAAGCTCACCGGCAAGTTTAAGAGATGTTACGTTTGTTGTATTGGCAAATGCCTGGCTACCGATACCAAGAATTGCAGTCCATGAACTTCCAACAAATCCGTAATCATCGTTCCTTCCAAGGTAAACGTCTTCATTGGGCACACCTTGAGGCATCCAGCAGAATATCTGAGGAGAATGAGCCTGGTCTCTGGAATCTACAACTCTTGTAAGAGTATATTTTCTTGCTGCTGTACGTCCACCGAGCTGTTGCTGAAAATAAGGGTGCTCTGCACAGAAGAATTTATTCTTCTCGGGAAGATCCATATCAGCAACCCAGAAATCCTGAGCAGGAGCCGTTCCCGGATCTTCTACAGGCGTAGGAGCAGCACCCGGGTCTGCTACGGGAGTAGGCTTTGTTGCAGGGTCACTTCCATGATCGACCCAATCCTGATATTCTTGGGTATACTGATCGTAAGAAGCCTTCTTGCTCTGCCATTCTGTGTATGTAGCTACATATTCGTCGTATTTTCTTTTGTTCTCAGCCCAAGTCTGATATTTCTGCTTATATACGGCAAACATGCTCGGGAAATACATTTCTACGATTTCCTGATCGTCACCTATAGCGTAATTTTCAGTAATTTCAGTAAGGCGGTAATTAGACTTAACAGTTGTCGTAGTGCTACCGTTAGGTGAAGCCTGAATAGTAGCTGTATTGGTACCATTAGTCATTGCAGCTGTATGCGCATCAAAATAATCTGTCCTAAACTGATCTTCCACTACAAGATAAGAAAGGGGCAGTGATGCGGCAATTTCAAGTTCACCTGTATTGTACAAAGAATTGTATTTACTGATGATGCCTCGGCCGTCGATTGTATATACTTCAAACTGCCACATAATTTCGTAGTCGCCGTTTGAAAGTCTGGTAACAGACATTGTCCTATGCTTGTCGCTGTCAGACAAAGAGCCGTCTAAATGCTTGGCAAGATTTATGCCTGTAAGATTGGTATCAAGCTGAGCCAGATCAGTCTTATCGGTCTCTTCCACTCCGTATGTATACGAAACAGTCGTAGTGGTAATTGTGGGTTCCACATAACCTTGAGTCGGTCTTGCCGGTACCAACGCCACAATCAATGCACTTGCCATGCACACGCCCGATAAAGCCTTTCGAATGGTTCTTTTCACCTTTCTTGAAAGTTTTCTTTTACCTGATCCCATGCAATCTACCTCCTAAGTTCCATGGATTTAATCAATTCTCTTGGCCACAACCACAAATCTTCCGTTCTCTTCCTGGTAATCGCAGGTGGAAAGCGTAAGTAATTTGTCTCCGTATATGGCATATACTCCCGTGTCGATTAACGACATTTTATCCATTTCTTCCATGTAGGAGTCAAACTCCTCGGAAGAGTTAGCGTCAATAAATTGGTAATACTTAAAAGTTATCTCGTCCTGATTGTAGATACGTGACCTGAAGGCGTACATTACTTCGTAGGTGCCCTTCTCGTAAATCGTGTCAAAACGAATGTACTTGTGCTTCTCGTAATAGTCCTTGTCAGCGTACTTAATAAGGGAACTGAACATCTTGCCGTTCTTCATGTGGTGGCCGTAGAGAATCCAGTTATCGTTACCGAGAATCACGTCGCAGTTGGTGTCAAGGAATATGCAACCGTTGGCATCATTCTTTTGATTGAAGTCGTGCTTGAGGTAATATTCATTATCCACTGTCTGCATAACAGGGTAATCAATTATAGTATCGGCTATTTCTATCCATCCTATTAGACTTTTATTCTTATTATATAAAGCTTTATATTCATCCAGGATGTCTGGGATGACTACAGTTTCATCATAGTCCTTCCTAACAACAGGCTCAACATTCTTAAGAACTACAGCATATTTCTCATCTTTTAGTTCTGAAAATTCGTCGGATTGCTCCTGAACTTTTCTTGCATCCTGATAATATTTTACGTAATATCCGATGGAACCGATTGCTATCAGCAAAAGAAAGCCTATCAAAATGTTCCTGATTAAGTACTTGCTTTTAAGTTCCTTAATGGCGGCCGCTTCAATTTCCGCGTCGTGCTTTTTGTCTTTCTTGGAAACCGATGAGGCTCTCTCAGGCTTTTCTTTTCGTGTCGAAACCTTCGCCGCAGTTGCTTTGGGTGCCGGCGCATCATTCACAATAGGCTTGCCTCGCTTGATTGCTTCCAGCCTTTCGAAGACTTCGTCATCGAAATTATCTCCGACTTTGGTCTGAAAATGAACCGTTCTTAATTCCTTAGATGCGTCAAGCAATCCGGTCTTGGTATTTAAGTCATATTTACGACGTAAATCGTCGATAATTTTCTTGTCGGAAAGAGCAGCTTCGTATTCAGCCTTGCTCGTAAATCCTACTCCTTCAACGTAAAGCATCTATAATAAAACCTCTGAAAACTCTGATATATTTAAACCGATTGTTGAAAAATTCGATTAATAGGCATACTAATACCAATTTTATTGACATTCTAACTTTATTTTACTATATATTGGAATATTTACAAGTATAAAATCAATATCTTGTGCAAATTAAGGACAAAATAATACCCGCAAGATTATTCCTACGGGTATCTTTGAATTACAACGTCTGAATTGTGCTTATTGCTTCAGAGTAGGCTGCTTTCAGTCTTTCAAGATTATCCGTATCATAATCCATGGAGCCTGCTCTGAATACTTCCGTGATTACGCGAAGCTCATTAAACAATTTATTAAGTCCCAAATTAGCAGACACGCCTTTAAGGGCATGCGCCGCGTCAAATGCTTTGCCTGCATCCGTTCCTTCTTCAATGGCATCGCACATGAGTGAAAAATTCTTGTCGTCCTGCAGTTTATTTAAACACCTGAAGTATAACGCTTCGTTTTCGACAAATCTTTCCATTGTCTCTTCGATGTTTACACCCAGTCCCTCAAGACGTTCTTTCTGTAAATCCGTCATAACCTTTATCCTTCTCCCTTTTTTAATCCCAAAGTATAATATACATTCTCGCGATTTACCAAAAATTAAAGGCGACTGCCCGGTAAAAAGGCAGTCGCCGGAAAAACGATTTTATGCGTCCACGTTGCTCTCTGCAACCTTGGCAGCTCTTTCTTTGACCTGAGCTTCCTGAATATCGCTGGGAGCCTGTTCGTAACGATCGAATTCGTATTCATATTCGCCACGACCGCCGGTCATCGAACGAAGGTCTGTGCAGTAGCCAAACAAGCTCATCTGAGGAACGGAAGCTTCGATTATCTGTCTGCCGCCCGCGGTAGGATTCATACCAAGTACGCGTCCTCTTCTCTTGTTAAGGTCACCCATAACGTCGCCGGTGTAAGCATCGGGTACGTTAACCTTAAGGCTCATGATAGGCTCAAGAAGGATGGGGCCTGCTTCCATGAAGCCTTTCTTGAAGGCCTGTGTGGTAGCCATCTTGAAGGCCATTTCCGAAGAGTCTACAGGGTGATACGAACCATCGTACAATGTAGCCTTAACGCCTACTACAGGGTATGCTGCAAGAGGTCCTCTGAGAACGGATTCCTGAAGTCCCTTTTCAACTGCCGGGAAGTAGTTCTTGGGAACTGCGCCGCCGACAACTTCTTCGGTGAACTCATAAGGTACAGTGATGTCTGCTGAAGGTTCGAAACGCATCTTAACGTGACCGTACTGGCCATGTCCGCCGGACTGCTTCTTGTACTTATACTCAACGTCGGATTTCTTCTTTATCGTCTCTCTGAACGCTACCTTCGGCTTCTCGAGAGTAATCTCAACCTTGTATTCGTTCTTAAGAATCGATGTTACGATATCAAGGTGCATGTCGCCCATACCGTAAAGAAGTGTCTGTCCGTTGTCAGAATCGTTAACGTTCTTAAGGGTAAGATCTTCGTGCATCATCTTCTGAAGTGCCTGAGAAATCTTATCAACGTCGCCCTTGTTAACGGGACGGTATCTCATGTAAGTATAAGGCTTGGAAATTTCAAACATACCATACTTGATGGTGTTGGCCTTGGTGGACAAAGAATTGCCTGTTCTTGCGCCTGTGAGTTTCGCAATGGCACCGAGGTCGCCGGCATGAAGCTCTGCCACTTCAACAGCCTTGCCGCCCTGCATGGTGTATAACTTGCTGACTTTTTCTTCAATGTCCTTATCAAGGTTGTAAATCATATCGTCAGACTTAAATACGCCGGAGCAAACCTTGATAAGTGAGTACTTGCCGATGAAAGGATCCACAATAGTCTTGAAGATAAATGCTGACTTGGGTTTGGAGAAGTCGTAGTTGGCTTCAAAGATTTCGTTGGTCTTCATGTTAACGCCCGCGATCTTGCAGTTTTCGGGGCTGGGCAGATACTTAACAATATCGTCAAGGAGTGTATAAATACCGTAGCAAAGAAGGCTGGAGCCCATGGTCATGGGAACTACGCTGCCGTCGATGATGTTGGTACGAAGAGCGGATCTTATTTCTGCTTCGGAGAAGGTCTCGCCTGCAAAATAACGCTCCATAAGGTCTTCACTGGTCTCCGCAACGGTTTCCATCAGAGTATCTCTGTACTGCTGAAGGTTGGGCTTGGAGTAATCGGGAACGGGAATCTCAACCGCTTCTTTGCCCTGCCACTTGTTACCGGTTTCGGAAATAACGTTTACGTAACCGATAAGTTTCTCATTCTCACGGATGGGAAGATGGAAAGGAGCCATTCTCTTACCATACTTCTCGGTCATGGTCTCTAGTACGTTCTTAAAGGATGCGTTGTCCACATCCATATCGGTTACGAATACAAATCTGGGAAGTTTGTGTTTTTCGCAAAGGTCCCATGCTTTTTCGGTACCTACTTCAAATCCGGACTTACCGGAAACAACGATGATAGCTGCGTCTGCAGCCGCTACAGCCTCTTCAACTTCACCTACAAAGTCAAAGTATCCGGGTGTATCGAGTACATTTATCTTAACGCCTTGCCATTCAAGGGCGATAAGTGACGTATTAATTGAAAACTTTCTCTTCTGCTCTTCTTTTCCAAAATCACTGAGGGTATTCGCGTCATCGATTTTGCCCATACGGGATGTTAATCCGGCAAGATACGCCATTGCTTCAGCGAGTGAAGTCTTTCCGCAGCCGCCGTGTCCCAGCAAAACCACGTTACGTATTTTGTCTGTTGTGTAAACGTTCATGTTAAAATTCCTCCAATGTATTTCTTTTGAGCCTCTTTGTAAAAAATCCCCAAATACATTCTTTAAAAAGAAAAACTCATGTCTATATTTTACAAGAACATGGGAAAGATTACAAGAAAATTGTAGCCAAACAGTATAAAAATTTTGAAAATTTCAGCGCAACCCGCGAAATAGAGAAAACACTTTATTTTATGCAGTTTTATGTGCAACAAAATAAGGCACCCTCTTGCGAGAGTGCCTTTAAATCACTGTAAATTACTGTCCGTCTTTGCCTTCGTTAATCTCTTCCACTATCTGGTAGGTCTCAATTCTGGCTGCGTCCATCTCCGGCATGCCGATAAAGATGGCTCCGTATGCATAACCCTCTTCAACCTTCTCAATACGAATAATTTCAAGAAAAGCATGAATTACTTCACGGGTCCATATTGTAAGATAGGCTTCATAAACGGCACCTATGGAAAGAGCCTTTCTGGATGTAAAGCCCACGCCTGATTTGGACACGTCCGTAATGTCGATGGATGCTTCCTCAACTTTGGAGCCGTCAAGTCTTTTCAAAATAAGTTTTGAAAGAAGCTCTGTTCTCTTACTTTTTCTTTTTTCATTCATAATGAGTAACCTCCGAGTTAAAACATTTCCCACCCTTATTTTAATCAATTCTGTCTGATATGTAAAGAAATTGAAACCAAATTGTCAGAATTATTTTGAAAACTTGGAGTAGTCGGGAGTGTAATTTTGCTCGACGGTTTTTATTTCGATACCAAGGGCATCGGCTATGTATTTGTAATAGTCGGTGTCCATAATCTTCTGGGACATGTTCCAGCGATTGTTAAGAGTCCTCTTACAGTTCTTTAAGTACTCTTCGTCGGGAATCTCGTCCGTAAGATAAGTGTATTCGCCGGTCTTGGAGTTGTACATGACCTTATCTGTGATGTAGCTTCGGTTGATGAAGATTATGAAGCCTTCGGTGTCCGAGAATATGTCTCGTCCCATAAAGAGTCTTGAGTCATAATCAAAGCCGAATAAGTTCATAAGAGTAGGCACAATGTCCATACTGCAGCACTGCTTGGTAATGTGAACGGTTTCTTTGATGGCGCCGCTCCACAAAATAAGGTCGCTCTTATAAAGCTCGAAGTTTTCCTCAACGGGATGACCGATAATTTCGGAAATTTCTTCATTGGTAAGACCGTAAGGCCAGTGGTCGCCGGTAAAGCAGATAACTGTTCTGTCGGCAATGCCCTTCTCCTCAAGCTGCTCGATTAAGTACTTCATGGCAAGGTCGAGCTCCATGTTGCAGGCAATATATGCCTTACAAGGTTCGGAATAGGGAAGGTCCTGCACATCGTCATAGTGAATCTTTGCGCAGTAATTGCCGGTAAAGTTGTAATTCAAGTGACCGCTGACAGTCATATAGTAGATGTTAAACAAGTCATCATCAATGTACTCGTTTAACGTAGACTGCATCATCTCAAGGTCGGACTCGGGCCAGTGTTTGCCCACTATTACGCCGTTACCCACACCCTGATAGAAATAACCCATACCGGGGTATGTGATGTCACGTCCGTAGTACTCGTAGTCATTGTCGTGATATGCGCGGCTGGTGATACCGTATGTACGGTTAAACATGTTGCCGAGCGAGAAAGGCATGGAGTTCTGTCCCACTATCTTAAAGTTTTTCGCACCGCCGTTGGTGGGTACCAGGCTGGTGGAGCAGACAAACTCACCGTCACTGGTGGAGCCGCCGGTTCTGGGATTGTAGAAGTTGTCAAACACAAAGCCTTCATGAACCATCTTATAAAGGGTAGGCGTATGTTTCTCATCCACCGCCATTCTTGAAAATCCTTCAGCGGTAAGGAAAATAAGGTTAAAGCCCTTAAACATACCCGTATACTCATTCTTGTAAGAAGGTTCCACGGATGCAAAATATTTATGAATGGCCGCAACTTCTTCATTGGGCTCGTTCTCAGCCAGAGAAACAAAGTCTATATCAAGAATATTGGGCGAAGTATCGATTTTTTTGATAATCTCCGTAATAACTTCCGCATCGCTTCCGGATACATCGGAGCCTGAAACATCCCCCGAAACATCGGGCACTGAAGTATCTCCGCCATGCTCGTCGGGATTGTATACCCATACTCCCAGGTCTTCGGTATCCATGTTAAGGGACCTGGGCGAAATAAGGTTTCTTATCTGAATCTCGCTGGTACAAACGGCACCCAGATATTCAAAAGAATAATCCGTGTCGTTTTGGAACTTCATAAGGTCGTAAGGGGTAAACTCATCTTTGCCGTACAAAGGCACAATAACACAGGTAAGCCCTATAAGCACTGCAAGATAAACCACGGGAATATAGATACACTTTACCGACATGGGCTTGTACTTCAAAACTCTGAAGGCATTAAGCAGAATAAGCGCAACCACCGGTATCACTATTGCAGCAAGAAGAATCAGCGCATTGTCCTTGATACCCTGAATAATCTCTCTGTAATACTGAACGATCTTGGCATTGTTCTTGTCTACGAATTCAATTGAGAAAAATACTTTAAAGATTGAGTGGTACAAAATCTCGACACAATAAAGAATTATGAGAATGACCGTCAGAATCCAGGTTATGACTTTGTTGGCTTTTTTGCCAAAGAAGGAAACAAACATTGACAAAATTACAGCCGTGGGAAGGCACATGAAAATCTTTAAGATAAACTGTGACTTAATACCGTCAAAGGCCCAGAAATGAAATATGGTCTCTTCATAGAGCAAAAGAAGGAAGAACCAAAGGATTCCCCGATAAGAACGTTTAAGACTGTCTGTCAGTATTTCTCCGTAGGTCTTATCGTGCATATCGGGAAAAGAAGGTCCCTCATGATCGTTATCCATATCGTAAAGATTAATAGAATTCATTGAAAATCACTACCCCTGTTTTTGATTGAATAAGCCGGGTGCTTATTCGGATTTAATAAACATAGCATCCCCGAAGCTGAAGAATCTGTATCTTTCTCTTACCGCTTCTTTGTACGCGTTAAGCACATTCTCTCTTCCTGCGAGAGCAGAAACCAGCATGATAAGAGTGGATTCCGGCAGGTGAAAATTGGTAATGAGGCAGTCAAGCACTTTAAACTTGTAACCGGGATAAATAAATATCTCAGTATTGCCTGAGCCGGGAATTACCTCTCCGTCATCCGTTGAGGAGCTCTCAATGGTACGGCAGCTGGTGGTGCCTACACATATTACTCTGCCGCCGTTTCTTTTGGTCTCGTTAATCTCATCCGCCGCTTCACGGGTCACCTGATAGTACTCGGAATGCATGTGGTGGTCTAAGATATTGTCTTCTTTGACCGGGCGGAAGGTGCCCAGACCCACGTGAAGGGTTACGAAAACAGTCTTAACTCCCATGGCTCTTATTTCGTCCAGAAGTTCTTCGGTAAAGTGAAGGCCTGCTGTGGGAGCCGCCGCACTGCCCTCGTATTTGGCATAAACGGTCTGATAGCGGGATTTATCCTCAAGCTTGTGAGTGATATAGGGAGGAAGGGGCATTTCGCCGAGCTTATCAAGTATCTCTTCAAAGATGCCTTCAAAATGAAACTTAATGTGACGGCTGCCTTCTTCGCCTATGCTTAAAACTTCGCCCTGCAATAAACCATCGCCGAAATCAATCAGGCGGCCGGGCTTTAATTTCTTGCCGGGTTTAACAAGTGCCTCCCAGGTGCAGTCGTCAAGTCTCTTCAAAAGAAGAATCTCCACTACCGCACCGGTATCGTGGGTGGTACCGTAAAGACGCGCGGGAATAACCTTGGTATTGTTAAGTACCAGGCAGTCCCCGGGCTTTAAATATTCTTTAATGTCGTAAAAATGTCTGTGAGTGGTCTCTCCCGTGTTTTTGTCAAGAACCATAAGTCTTGAATCGGAGCGCTTTAAAAGCGGGTCCTGAGCTATGAGTTCTTCGGGAAGATCATAATAATAGTCGGATTTTAAAAGCTTATCCATTTAATTACATACCTGTTCCGTTAAGGAATGCCACATATCCTCTCATTGTTTCATATACGTCTGCCTTGCTGGTGCATTCGTAAGGTGCATGCATGTTAAGGACTGCAACGCCTGCGTCGATAACATTCATACCGTATTTGGCCATAATGTAAGCGATGGTGCCGCCGCCGCCAAGGTCAACTTTACCAAGCTCTGCAAACTGGAAGCAAACCTTTTCATCGTCCATAATCTTTCTGATATATGCGATGAATTCTGCATTGGCATCGTTGGAGCCTGACTTACCTCTGGAACCTGTAAATTTATTGAATACCATACCTGCGCCCATGATAGCCGCATTCTTTTTCTCAAATGCGCTTGCGTAAGTAGGATCGAATGCTGCGCTTACGTCGGAAGAAAGCATGTGAGAATTTGCAAGACATCTTCTTACTGCAAGCTCTGAGTATTTGCCTTCAAGGTTAACAAGCTCTGCAATAACGTTTTCAAAGAACATGGAGCTCATACCGGTTGCGCCAACGCTTCCGATTTCTTCTTTGTCCACTAAAATGCAGCAAGCGGTTCTCTTAACGTCCTTGCAAAGAAGGAATGCATAAAGAGAAGTGAACGCACATACTCTGTCGTCCTGGCCGTAGCCCAAAATCATGCTTCTGTCAAAGCCTGCTTCACGAGACTTGCCTGCGGGAACCACTTCAAGTTCTGCGGAAAGGAAGTCTTCTTCGTCAATATCGTAATCATCCTTTAAAGCCTTCAATACCATGGCCTTAACGGGATCCTTTTCTTCTTTTTTCTCCTCGCCCTTTTTTGCCTTAACGGTCAGAGGACGGTTGCCTACGATAATATCAAGGGCTTCACCCTCAATAACCTTGGCAGCGGTCTTTTCAAGCTGCTCCTGTGAAAGGTGGATAAGAAGGTCTGATACAAAGAAAACGGGATCGTCTTCCTCTTCACCGATTGAAAGTTCAACGGTGGTACCGTCTTTTTTGACCACTACACCGTGAAGTGAAAGGGGAATGGTAACCCACTGATACTTCTTAACACCGCCGTAGTAATGGGTGTCAAGGTAAGCGATGTCTGTGTTCTCGTATAAAGGATTGGACTTAATATCCATTCTGGGGGAGTCGATGTGAGCGCCCAGGATGTTCATACCCTTTTCAAGAGGCTCCTCACCGATGTTAAAAAGAAGGATGCCCTTGTTCATGTTAACTGCGTAAATCTTGTCGCCTTTTTTGAGCTTGCCGCCCTTTTTAAGCTTCTCCTCAAGTTCAACATAGCCTGATTTCTCAACCATGTTGACAATAACGTTTACACATTCTCTTTCGGTCTTGCCGTTGTCAAGGAAGTCTCTGTAGTCCTTATTTAAAACCTCAAGTTCCTTTAACTGTTTGGCGGAAAAATTTTCCCAAATCTTCTTGTGTTCCATAAACTTCTCCTTTATAAAAAGCTTTCGCTAATATTGTTCCTATGACAGAATACACTTAAATACTTATTAAATCAATGTCTAAAGTCTTAATCTTCTTCTAAGCTTTCCAGCTGACCTTTAAGGCCTGTTAGGGGCTGCTTACTAAGAATGCCTTTAATAAGTGGTCTGAAATACTTATTGAGGTTGTCCCCGAGAAACAGGAAATACATACACATGTAAAGCCATACCATTAAGATGATAATGGCCGTTAAGCTCCCGTACATGCTGAAGGCTCCGAACCTGTTGATGTAAAAAGAAAACAGATACGAATAGCCTGTCCATACCGTGGCCGCAAGTACAGCTCCCGGAAACTGTTCCCTGAACTTGTGCTTCTTGTAGGGAAGAAGGGAATAACAAAGCATAAACAGAATCGACAAAACGCCTATTGATATAAGGGTTCTGAAGTGGAGCATAACCTCAAAGGCCCCTGAGAGCCTCGGGAAGGCCCCTGTGGAAACCTCCATGATAAATTTACCGCAAACCACAACAATAAGCATAAGAAGCACCCCTGCCAGAAAAACAAGGGTGTACAGGCATGCTATAATGCGAACCCAGAGTCCGTTTCTTTTGTCAAAGGTTCTGTCAATTGCATTAAATCCGGCTATAAGTGAGTTAATGCCCTTGCCCGCCGACCAAAGAGTCACAACCGCCGATACGGAAATAAGACCGATGGAGCGATTGGATATTTCTTCAAGAACGGAAACTATAAAGCTGCCGGTTCCTGCGGGAAACTCTTCCAGCACCCATTTCGTAAGCAGTTCCGGATCAACCGGAGTATATGGAAGAATAGCCAAAAGAAGCATAATCATGGGAATCAGTGACAAAAAAATAAAGAACGCACAACTGCTGGCGTAGGCGGTAATATTATCTTCTTTGAGCTGTCTTCCGAAGCTGTCCAATATCTTTAAAAATTTTCTCATAATCTTTTGTATATACCCAAAAAAGGCAGCCACCGCCGCCTTTTTCGGTAAACTATAAAGTTTAAACCCCCGAAATGCCGAGCTCTTTTTGACTCCTAGAACGAATCTAGGTGGGCAACCGCATACATACTTCTGTCTTCCACTGCAAGGAGGCCTGACATAGGCATGAGAATATAGGAATCCCGTTTAAAGTAACTGTAGGTTCAAAACTAAAGCTCAAACACCCGAGGTTGCCATTATAATACCATAAATACTATGAATAATCAACCTTTTCGAGGCACAGGCCACAGGCCGGAGCCGTATCGCCGGCAAAGCGTCTGTCCTTGATTTCAAGGAGTTCTTTGACACTTTCGGGCGTTCTTTTATAGAATCCGACATCAAGAAGTGTGCCCGTAAGAATACGTACCATGTGCTGCAAAAAGCCGTTTCCGTGGTAAGTAAAAATAACATAGTCGTCCTTCCTGCGAATATCGATGGTATCCACATTTCGAACGGTAGATTTCTTCATGCGGGGATTGGAGCAAAAAGAAGCAAAATCATGCTCTCCCATTAAATATTCAGCCGCATCCTTCATGCGTCCCACATCGGGGCAGGATTCAAGGGCATATACATACTTACGGTCAAATACCGGCTTGGAATTGCCTACGTAGCATGTATAAACATAAGTCTTGCCACGTGCATTGTATCTGGCATGAAAGCGCTCTCCCGCTATGTTTACGGAATTAATGCAGATGTCTTCGGGAAGATATCTGTTCATGTATTTCTTGATGTCTTCTTCGGATTTTAAAGTATCAAGAACTACGCTTGCTATCATGGCTTTGGCATGGACACCCGCATCTGTACGACCGCAGCATTGAATATCGG
>JAEEGK010013986.1_pt1 | contig 17993 bp, 15 predicted proteins | sample 8958771 | NCBI WGS metagenome assembly JAEEGK01 (sample SAMN16246547, study PRJNA631951) | gut metagenome | biome: gut microbiome; feature: rumen; material: SC-attached | host: Bos | place: Iran: Karaj | collected 2018-10
GCTTACTCCAGCCCGAGAATTAAACGTATAGCGGTCAAGGCCTGGTGGGCAGCGCAGAGCATCACGCGGGGCGCAACGAGCCCAATTCCGTCATTTACATCGCTTTTACCGTCGCCGCAAACATAAAAGCGCTTGGTCACCTTGCGGGTCGTAATCGCATTACCGCTATCATAGCCCGCCATGCCGGAACCCGCAACTAGGAATTTTTCGGGCATGTTTTCGAGCACCGTATTCACAAGCATCGCCTTCGCCTCGGCATTGTCGAACGCCTCGCAAATCACGTCGGCCTTGGCAAGCAACGCCTCCGCATTCTCGGCGGTCACCTTCTCGAAATGAGTTTCAAATTCCGTATACGGCGCAAACTCTTTCAAGTTCGCAAGCAACGCCTCAGGCTTCGGCCTGCCCACCTGGCACGCCTTATACTGCTGGCGATGCAAGTTCGTCACATCGACACAATCAAAATCAATCAGAATGAGTTTACCAACACCGGCACGCGCCAAAGAAATCGCGATATTGGAACCCAAACCACCCAAACCGCAAACGGCAACGGTGGCCGCCTGCAACTTGCGCACAGCTTCTACACCCTGCCGCTTTTCGAGCGCAGCAAGCATCTCTTCGCGAGAAGGTTCGCGCATCTGCGAATAATCAGCAGACATCACCCGCCGCCTACAAAGTTCACGACCTCGACTACGTCGCCGTCGGCCAGCACCGTTTCGGCGTACTTTGCCTTAGGAACAATTTCTTCGTTCCGTTCAACCGCAATGCGCACGGTATTGAACCCTGCTTCCGCAAGGTATTTAGCGACAGTCTTCCCTGCCGCATCGACACTCTGTCCGTTAATCGTTAGCATATTATAAATATAGAAAACCAAGCAAGCGTGGTGGCAACGATCGCTTTACTATATTTGCGTCAACAAAAAGGCATTGCTGAAATGGACGGCGAAAAAAAAGAAAATAACTACTTGTTTGATTCTGGCAACCTCTCGGAAGGGGCTCTTGCAAAAAAGCATCGCATCGAGAACGATCCCAGTGCCCGCACGAACATTATGGACTACTTGCCCGGCATGGAACACATCCAGTCGGACATTGCCGAAAAGGTTCTCTCTGAATCCGAAAATTACGATTACACCAAGTATACCGGCAAGGACGTAAAACGCGCCCTGGAACATGACCGTTGCACCCTGGAAGACTTCAAGGCGCTCCTGTCACCCGCTGCAGCCCCCTACTTGGAACAGATGGCCGCAAAGGCAAAAATCGAGACGAGCAAGCATTTCGGCAACAATGTCTATTTCTTCACGCCGCTCTACATCGCAAACTATTGCGAAAACTACTGCGTCTATTGCGGGTTCAACTGCTATAACCACATCAAGCGCATGCAGCTCACCATGGAGCAGATCGAGCACGAGATGAAGGTGATTGCCGACAGCGGCATGGAAGAAATCCTGATTCTCACCGGCGAAAGCCGTGCAAAAAGCAGCGTGGAATACATCGGTGAAGCCTGCAAGCTGGCCCGCAAGTATTTCCGCATGGTAGGCGTGGAAGTCTACCCGGTCAACGTGGACGAATACCGCTACCTGCACGAATGCGGCGTGGACTATGTGACGGTTTTCCAGGAAACTTACGACAAGGTACGTTTCGAACAACTTCACCTACTAGGTCACAAACGGGTGTTCCCGTACCGTTTTGATTCCCAGGAACGGGCCCTGATGGCCGGCATGCGTGGCGTGGCATTCTCCGCACTCCTCGGCCTCTCGGACTTCCGCCGCGATGCCCTCGCCTCGGCACTCCACGTGTATTTCTTGCAGAAGAAGTATCCGCATGCCGAAATGAGCTTAAGCTGCCCGAGACTGCGTCCCATTATCAACAACGACAAGATTGACCCGCTGGATGTTCATGAAAAGGAACTCTGCCAGGTGCTCTGCGCTTACCGCATCTTCTTGCCGTATGTGGGCATTACGGTTTCGAGCCGCGAAAGCAAGGAATTCCGCAACGGCATCGTGAAAATTTGCGCGACTAAAGTTTCGGCAGGCGTATCTACGGGCATTGGCGACCACGAAAGCAAGTACAGCGGCAAGGATGACGGCGAAGGCGGCGACGAGCAGTTCGAAATCAACGACAGCCGCAGCTTTAACGCCATGTACAGCGACATCTCGGGCGAAGGTTTACAGCCTGTCTTGAACGATTACCTGTACGTCTAAACAGGCACCGCTCAATTAGGCGCATCTTCGTACATTTTTTCGATTTCTTCGGCGAACCGCGCTTCGGCAATGGTTCGCCGGATTTTTAAGGTGGGCGTCAAAAGCCCCGATTCCACAGTCAGTTCATCGCCAATCAAAGTCCACTGGCGAATCTGTTCCCAGTGATTCAGCTTACTGTTGACGCGTTCCACATGGCGACTGATCGATTCGCGAATACGCCTTGACTTCAAGGCCTTCTCAAGATTAAAATCGTTCCCCGTACGTTTCAAGAATCGCTTGGCATTCACCGGATTCAAGAAAATCAAGGCCGAGGCGAACTTGCGGTCATTGGCAATGACCAGCGCCTGTTCAATCAGCAGGTGCCGCCCCAGTTCCAGTTCGATGGGGTTTGGACTCACGTACTTGCCCGTACTTGTCTTCAGCAGTTCCTTGAGGCGACCGGTCAGGTAAAGGAATCCGTCGCGATCGAAATACCCCTGGTCGCCAGTTTTAAAGAATCCGTCTTCCGTAAAGATTTCCGCATTCAAGTCGGGCCTGTTGCGATAACCCTTGAATACGCTGTCGCCCTTGACGAGCACTTCGCTGTGGTCCCCGATTTTTACTTGCAGGTGGGTCAGCGGCTGGCCGACGCTTCCTGGCCTAGCAGAACCGGGCCTGTTCACGCTGACCACTGGCGAACATTCCGTAAGGCCGTAGCCCTCGCAGACATCAAAGCCCACGTTCAAGAGGAACCGGCAAATCGTCTTGTTCAAGGCTCCCCCGCCCGAAATCACCAGGCGGAACCGCCCGCCCATGGCTTCGCGCATTTTGCTGTAAACCAGCTTGTCATAAATTTTGCAAAGCACCCCGCGACGTTCCAGAGGGTTGCGCCTCTTGGCCAAGGCGATGGCATGATCAAAGACAAGCTTCTGAATCCCATGAATCTTTTCGCCGGCCGCAGTCATGCTTTCGTACAGGCGTTCCAGGATTCTCGGCACCACCGTCATGACCGTAGGGCTGATTTCACGGATAATTTCGGCAGTGTGCCGCGGCGAATCCGCGAAGTAGACCTTGGTACCGCTAAGGGTGTAAAAGTAGACCGACATACGTTCAAAGGCATGCGCCACCGGCAAAACCACGAGGCACACATCGGTCGAAACGTTCAGCCGCAAAAAATCTCGCTTAATCACCTGGATCTGCGAAAGCATGTTGCGGTGCGTCAGCTCGACGCCCTTGGGCACTCCCGTAGAACCGCTGGTATAAATAATGGAGAACACGTCGTCGGGGTTCAGTGAATGCATCTGCTGGTTCAGCCACAGCGACGATTCCGGCAGCTTGGACAACTCCACACCTTCTTTCACCAAGTCGTCCCAGTACACACCGTTAGGCGGCAACTCCGAATTGCGGTCGAGGCAAATCACCGCCTTGAAGTTTGGCATCAAGGCACCGATAGACGGCGACAAGTCCGACAGCTTGTTCAGGAGCAACACCTGGACCGAGGCGTCGTCGCACTGGTATTTGAAATTTTCTGCCGAAATGTTCGGGAAAAGGGGAACCACGCGGGCCTGGTTCAGCTGGGTCGCCACATCGGCCATGATCCATTCGGGGCAGCTGTTGACCACGACACCAATACTCTTGCCTGCGTTAAGGCCACGTGCCCTAAAGGCAAGAGCCAGGCACTGGGTTTCTTGGCGCAGTCTCGTTCCCGAAAAATGTTCCCAGCCATTAGGTGTACGGTGAAACCATCCTGCGAAGTTTTCACGATCGCAGTTTGCGAAAAACGCATGCGCAAGCGATGTATACTGCAGCGGTTCCATACAAAACACCCATCCTACTATGAATAAAATACATTTATTACACGGATTTTTTCTGTTAAATTTATCACAAATCCGTTTTTTTTCTTTATATTTGTGTCGAAGGGTTAGTTTATCTGTTTGAATCAAAGGAATATAACATGTTCAAAAAGATTCTTGATAAATACAACGGCATCAAGCTGAACTACCGTATCGCAATCGCCATCGTGCTCGGCACGCTCCTTGGCATCTTCCTCCCCGGACAACGTTGGATCGGCGAACTAGGCGTCCTGTTCGTCGGCGCCATGAAGGGCATCGCCCCCATCCTGGTGTTCGTCTTGATTGTGAACTCCCTGGCGACAGGCCATACATCCATTGACCGACGCTTCGGAAAAGTTTTCGCCTTCTACCTGGTCAGTACAATTCTTGCCTCCATTGTGGCAATCGCAGCCAGTTTCCTGTTTCCCCAGAACCTGCAATTGGTTCATGAAGCCACAACCAGCGTCACTCTTCCCAAGGGAATCGGCGAAATCCTGAACAACTTGCTAATTCGCGCAGTTTCGAACCCCTTCGAAGCCATTACCGAAGCAAACTATATCGGTATCCTCGTTTGGGCAATCGTCTTCGGTTTCGCCATCAAGAACCATGCTGAAGAGTCTACCAAGAACATCTTTAGCGACGTCACCAAGGCGACAACCGCCATTGTCCATTGGCTCATCAATTTCGCCCCCTTCGGTATCCTGGGGCTGATCCACACCTCCATCGCTTCCAATGGAATAGGCATTTTCAAGACATACGGCATGCTGGTGGCTGTCATTGCGGGTGCAATGGTCTTTACGACATTCATTATCGCCCCGATGGTGGTAAGCTTCGCCATCAAACAGGATCCTTATCCGCTGGTCATTTACTGTCTCAAACGTAGCGCTATTACCGCACTCTTTACCAGAAGTTCCGCAGCAAACATTCCCGTGAATATGGATGCTTGCGAAGGCCTGAAACTGGACCGCGAATTCTACTCCGTTTCCATTCCTCTGGGAGCCACTATCAACATGAACGGTGCCGCCATCACCATTGCCATCATGACGCTGGCGGCCGCCCACACCCTGGGAATTTCCGTAGACTTCCCCACGGCATTCACCCTTTGCGTGGTCGCTACCATCGGAGCCTGCGGTGCCAGCGGTATTGCAGGCGGATCCCTGTTCCTGATTCCCATGGCCTGCTCCTTCCTCGGCATTTCGAACGACGTGGCCATGCAGGTGGTTGCAGTCGGATTCATCATCGGCGCGGTACAGGATAGCCTCGAAACAGCCCTCAACTCCTCCACCGACGTGATGTACACCGCCGCCGCCGAATACAGCGGGTGGGTTGCCCAAGGCAAGCACCTTCCCCGCAGGTTCCGCTAAAATACAAGCCGTTTTTTGCCAGAACTGTTCCAAATTGGAATATCCGCTATTCAGAAAAAAAAGTTATTTTCTCGTGTGGTAAATACAATGGCAGACAAAAAGAAACCAATACACCGAAGCTTATTTATAGGATGCGCTGCATTCATCGCATTCATGTGTATTCTGTTTTCTGCACAGGCCTATTACACATACTCAAAGACACTCTATTCCCGCTACAATGAAAAACTGAGCACACTTTTAAACCACCTCACAAAGCGTATTGACTTAGACGATCTGTATCAGTGCGTCATTACGGGTGAAAAGAGCGAAAAGTACCACCAACTCCAGGAAACGCTCAACAGCCTCGTTGACGAATTCCACCTGTTCTACCTTTACTCCGCCTTTGTCCGCGACAAGCTGATGGTCAACATCTGTTCGGCAACAAGCGAAGCGGAACGCGCCCGTGGCGAACAGGACATGGAACTTCTTGAAACAAGCGAAGCCTATCCAGAAGAAGAACTGAATAAATTTTCCACAGCGATTGCAAAAGACGAAATTACATTCTTCGAAGAAACCTCCGAATGGGGCGCCGCCTATACCGGCTGCAAGCCCTTGATCAATTCCACGGGCGTCCACTATGGTCTCTTGTGTGCAGACATTTCTATCGAAGCTCTCCACAATACGCTACACAAATCGGTTCTCTACAGTATCCTTTTGACCCTTGGCACAGGCATTCTGTTTGCCTCAATCCTTATCTTCTGGCTGCGCAGAAACGTGACGGGACCAATCATCGCTCTCGAAAAGAGCGTCAACAAATTCGCCGAAAAAAGCCGCGACAAGAAGAAAGATCCGAAGAACCTCATCTTCGATGCTCCAGAAATCAACACTCAAAACGAAGTGGAATCCCTTTCCTCCGCCATAACCCAAATGTCTAAGGACATGAGGAACTACGTGGAAGACATCCTGGAAGCCGAAGAAACGGCAAAATCTGCGCAGAAAGAAGCGGCCAACATGACCTTGCTGGCTTACAAGGATGCCTTGACCCATGTGGGATCCAAGATTGCCTACGACAACGCGGCAAGGACTTTGGACAAGGATGTTGCCGAAAAATTGGTGACGGAATTCGGCATCGCCATGATCGACTTGAACAACCTGAAGGTCATCAACGACAGCTACGGTCACGCCAATGGCAACTCCTACATTGCCGGGGCATGCCATATCGTATGTACCATCTTCAGGCATTCACCGGTATTCCGCATCGGCGGCGACGAATTTATCGTGATTCTCAAGAACGACGACTACGAACAACGCCACAAACTGATCGAAAGAGCCAACCTAAAGTTCTTCGAAACGGAAAACGACAGTGCAAGGGAACCCTGGGAACGCTACTCGGTGGCGATCGGCATGGCCGAATACAGGGAAGGCGAAACCACGGACGCCGTATTCAAGCGTGCGGACCAGGCAATGTACCTGAACAAGCAGAAAATGAAGAAAACCAGAACTTAGGGCCAAAGGCCTAGTTACTAGTAACTAGTTAACAGTTACTAGTATTTTTTTACAAGAATCTTCTTGATGTCTACTATCTAGTAACATGGAACTAGTAACTCAATTATTCTATATTTCGCATCGCTTGTGCTTGATGTATTGAACCTACATTTCTCCTTTTACGACTGGTTACTGATATTCATGGTCACGGCGTTGGGTACACTCAGCGCCTATTTGAAAGATCCCCAGCTGAAGGCGGTGACAGCCACCATTCCCATTCCTTGCGGTTTTGCCTACATTGCCGTCGGGCTCCCGATGGGGACCGCTAACGCAATTTCGGGTTTCATGTGCTTTCTGTACGTGCATATCGTGCGCATTCTGCATTACAAAGTTAAAGTTCCGATTGTGCCGAGCATTATTGCAGGGCTCGCCTTTTTTGTGGCGCTCGGCACTTTTTTGATGCCGCGCATTCCCGATACCGAAACCTGGTTCCTGGGCGCCTGTGCATTCGATTTTATCGTAGGCGTTGTCATGTTCCAAAAGCAGAGCTACAAATCGGGCGTGCGCTACAAGACTCCGCTCCCCATTTACATCAAGGCGCCCGCCATTGCGGGCGTCGTGAGCGGGCTCATGCTCATCAAGCGCCTGATGGGTGGCTTTTGCACCAGTTTCCCGATGATGAATTCCATCGTGAGTTACGAAAGCCGCTATTCCCTGGGAGACCAGTGCAGGCAACTGCCGCTGTTCTTGATTGCAGGGCCGATCATGTTCATCGAGATGCGCTATATCGAAATCGGTCTTGGGCTCAACCACTGGATTGTTCTTTTGTGCGGGTATGTGCTGTTTGCAGCCATTTACTGGCCCCTGAACCAGGAACTCAAACGCCGCAACGAGCGGGCGGAGAAACGTTACAGCGCAAGATAACTGCGATTTACACCTGTTGAGAATCCATAAACATAAATAATAACGCAAAACGGCTTTTTTTGCCGTTTTTTCTTTTTTTTAGATATTTTCTAAAAAACAAGCCCGGATTGTATCCGGAATTTCGCAATGGAGAAGGCATGTTTGGTAAAATGAAGGTTTTGACAGTCGTTTTGGGCATGGGAATGCTTGCGACCGCGGCAAATGCCGAAAAATACAACTGGGGCAACGTCCGTTTTGACGGCGGCGGATTCGTTTCTGCCGTGATTTTCCACCCCAAGGCCGAAAATCTGTTATACGCCCGCACCGACGTGGGCGGAATTTACCGTTTTGACTTTGAAAAGAAGACCTGGATTCCGTTGATGGACTTCATCTCGGAAAACGACAAGGGCCTTTACGGCACCGAAGCATTTGCACTCGACCCGAACGACCCCAAGCGCATTTACGTACTAGCCGGCACAGGTTATTTTAGCAAGGGCCGCACCGCCATTTTACGCAGTGAAGACTTCGGCACCACCTGGGATACTAGCTACGTAGAAATGCTCGCCCACGGCAACGGCATGGGCCGCCAAACCGGCGAAAAGCTGGCCGTAGACCCGAACAAGGGCAATATCGTTCTTTGCGGCAGCCGCACCAAGGGCGTGTACAAGAGTACCGACTACGGTAAAACCTGGACCAGCCTATACAAGGTCGCCCTTTCAAGCGCCACTGAAAGCAGCCTGAACGGCGTGAACGGAGTCAGTTTTGTGATGTTTGACCCAGCTCAGGGCAAGCTCGCCGACGGCAGTACCGCGACAATCTACATTGGAACTTCTGAAACCACGGATAACTTACAGGTGAGCCACGACGGCGGAGCCACCTGGAGCGCCATTAAAGGCGTTCCCACGGGCCTGATGCCGCACCGCGCCAAAATCGTAGACGGCGACATGTACGTGACCTTTGCCGACGGCCCAGGCCCGTACAATATTGCAAGCGGCGGTTTCTATAAGTACAATATTGCAGGTGGCACCTGGACCGACCTGACTCCGAGCGATTCCGTGGAACACGAAGGCAGCACCACCAAGAGCTACGAAAAAGACAAGAGCTCCTACGGCGGCGTCGCCATCGACCCCAAGGACAAGAACCACATCGTGATTTCTACCCTCGGCAAGTACACCGGACGCCATGTGACCAAGGACGAAAAGGACAACTACGGCGACCGCATCTACACCACCACCGACGGTGGCAAGACCTGGATTCACGGCCAGCATTACAACGACATCCCGAATATCGACGCAAACGGTACCGCCTGGATTCCGGGCAACGCCATCCACTGGGCAGGCTCCCTGGAAATCAACCCGTTCAACAACAAGGAAGCCTGGGTGACCAGCGGTAACGGCATCTTTATGACAGAAGACATTTCGGCCAAGGTTCCCCTGTGGAAATTTATGTCGAAGGGTATCGAAGAAACGGTTCCGCTCGACATCGTGAGCATTCCGAACGGACCGCTCGTCACCGCCATCGGCGACTACGACGGCGCTGCCTACGCCAATATCAACAACAGCACTCCGCGCCACACCCCCATCATTGGCACCACCGAAAGCATGGGCTATGCCCCGCTGACAGGAAGCCTGCTGCGTACCGGCGTGATTACCGTATATGGCCAGTACGACTCTCAGAACTTCAACGTGATGTACCGCTCCGATGACATGGGCAAGACTTGGGACAGCGTGAAAACGACCTTGAAAGGCCCCAAGGGCTTGGTCGTGCTCTCCGCCGACGGCAAGGTGATGCTGCACCGTCCCGACCAGGGCGCAACCGTTTACCGTTCTGCCGACAATGGCGCCACTTGGACCGCTGTTGAAACCGGCACGCAGACCAACTATTCCCGCATTGTCGCAGACCCCGTGAACCCCGACGTGTTCTACGTGATGGGCGGCATGGGCTCCCTTTACAAATCCACCGACGGCGGCAAGACCTTTGCCGAAGCAGAAGCCCGCTTGCAGAACGAGCAAGCTGGTGAATACTACAACGGCGGCGGACTCATCCGTACCGTTCCCAAGAGAGAAGGACACCTGTGGGTCCCCATGGACCAGTCGCAAGTTTGGCAACCCAAGGGCTTTACTGAATACGGCCTCGCCTATTCCGAAGATGGCGGCAAGAGCTGGAACCGCTGCGAAGGCGCTTCGACCGCAATCGCCGTGGGTATCGGCAAGGCCAAGGAAGGCTCCGATTACGAAACCATCTTTATCTGGGGTGCAGCAAAATCCGGCGATCCGATCGGCATTTACCGCAGCACCGACAAGTGCAAGACCTTTGAACGCGTGAACGATGACATGCACCAGTTCGGTGGCCCGGGCAACGGCAACTTCGTACAGGGCGACATGAACAACTTCGGCGTCGTGTACATGAGTACGGTCGGCCGCGGCACCATTGTGGGAGCTCCCGAAGGCACCGAATTCGTAACAAAACTGAATCGCGTCAACGTTACGGCAAGCACCTTTATGCAGCTTGAAAAGCGCAACCTCCACGTAAGTGCCCCGGCAGGGAGCTCGGTTGAACTCTACTCCGCAAACGGCAAACTCGCCTTGAGCTCTACCCTCGAAAGCGAAAATGTCGTAAGCCTCTCGAAGCTTCCCGTAGGCAAGTACATGGCTCGCCTCAAGGATGCAAACGGGAAAACGCTCAACCAGAAGGTACTGGTCGTCAAGTAACCCAAAAGATTCTCTTCCTCCATAACTTCCATACACAAAAAATCCTCAGCATTGCTGAGGATTTTTTCAATATCTGTCTTAACCAGAGACTTTATACACTAGTTAGCGCTAATGGTAAAGACTTCGGTATTGGCGTCAATAGGACTGTCATCCACTTCGGGAATAAGGAACAGCAACCTATTAAAGGTCAACTTGACAAAAGCACCTTCAATCTTGACTGTCGGAACCATATCAAAGCGGGTACCGTTGATTGCCGTACTCATGATATGGAAATTAACGACGCCATTGGCAACGGTCCATGTTCCATAAACCGGATAGTCGCCAGGATTCACTCTCGAAGCGGCAGCGGGAAGCTCAAATGTAAGGGAACCAGATTCTTTACCCTTATCTCTCGTAAGAGTCAACTTGCCGGGATTTGCAGAATAATCAACGACAGATTCACCTGTCAACTTAGCAATACCCGCCACATTCCACGTACCATCCAAACATTCCGCGGAAACAGGGACCTGGGAGCAAGATTCAGCCTTGGTCGGCTCGGAACTTCCAGAAGAATCCCCACAAGCAGTCAGTGCAGCCATAGCCACAGCGGCTGTCATCGCGATAAACACCTTGTTTTTCATATTAAACCTCTAAGTTTCCCTTGAATATAAGTATTTTTTGTTGTAAAAATCAACAACATAATAAAGTTTACAATCCTTTTTTTGGCTTGATCCATGAATTATATTTGCTGCTGGGTATACAGGGTATAATATATTTAAGAGGATTGGATGAAAAAGCTTCTAACCGGAGCCGTTATGGCTATGGCAATTTCGCAGGCATTTGCTGCACCAGACCCGAACTTCCACATTTATCTCGCCTTTGGCCAGTCCAACATGGAAGGTCAGGGCGATATCGGGCAGCAGGACAAGACGGTTGACGAACGTTTCCAGGTTCTCTGGGCGGCCGACAACGGCTCCTGTTCCGGGAAGACTAAGGGCAAATGGTCTACTGCCGTGCCTCCGCTGGCGCACTGCCAGGGTGCAAAGCTTGGCCCCACGGACTATTTCGGCCGCACGATGGTCGAAAAGACGGATTCACAAATCAAGGTGGGGGTTATCGTGGTGGCTGTTGCAGGATGCAGCATCCAGTTGTTCGACAAGGACTCCTACGCAAATTATGCTAGAGCACAGCAGAGCTGGATGACCCAGCGCATTAACGATTATGGAGGAAACCCCTATGGACGCCTGATCGAAATGGCCAAGAAGGCCCAGGAAGAAGGCGTTATCAAGGGTATTATTTTCCACCAGGGCGAAACCGATGCCGGCGATGGCAACTGGCCTTCCAAAGTCAAAAAGGTCTACAGCAACATCATCAAGGATTTGGGCCTCGAAAACGACATTCCGTTCCTTGCGGGCGAAGTGCTGCGCAGCGGCGTGAGCAAAGGTGCGAACAACAACATCGCAAAGCTCCCGCAGCAGTCCAAGAACTTCTACGTGGTGTCTTCCGAAGGGTTCAACCAGGCTCTGAACGATGGCCAGAACGTGCACTTTACCTCGCAGGAATACCGCGACTTCGGCAAGCGCTATGCCGAAAAGATGATCGAGGTCCTGGGCGACAAGCTCAAACCCGTTGCAGAATCGAGCAGCAGCGTGGCCGAATCAAGCAGCAGCGAAGAAGCAAGCTCTTCGAGCGTGACCTCGAGCGCAAGCATCGCCTCTAGCTCGGGTGCTGCCCCGGAATCTTCTTCGGATGCAGGCATGGGCATTGCGCAGGTGGAACACTTTGCAGGCGGGGCGCTTACGGTGAACAAGGCCGGCAACGTGCAACTGAGCCTTGCAAAGGCCGCACAGTTGACTGTCAAGGTTTACTCTAGCCTCGGTAAAGAAGTGCTTGACTTGAGCGGTAACTACGCCGGAACCAATACGCTGGTACTTGCAGGTAGGCTCCCGGCCGGGCGCTACGTAGTCAGTGCCCAGGGCGAGGGCTTCAAGGCGACTAAGCCTGTAATGGTAAAATAGCGACGACCGTCAGGTGGTCGCCCTGCACTTGAAACTTGATTTCGAAGCCGGCGAACCTGATGCCGTAAATGCGGTCGGCGGACCTCTGGTACGCGGGCCGCGGGTCTTCGGAAAGCAGCTCGACAAGAGCTGCCTTTTTTTCTGCAGGGAATTTTACGCCGGCGGCATCGGGCGCAAGTTCCGTGCCATCAAGTAACTCCGGCGCTAGATTTTCGGGTGCAAATCCGGTGCCATCAAGAACCGCTTGCGCCTCGGCGGCGAATTCGACTTCAAGCTTTTTAAAGCGCACGGCCTCGGCAAAGCCGCCGGTGGCCTCGGGCACAGAATCTGCGTAGGGCAAGTAGGGCTTGATGTCAACAATCGGGGTGCCGTCCATGAGGTCGGCGCCGCTGACCGTAATGGATGGAGCATTCTCCCCCGTCAAGTTGATTTTCTCGATTTTGACGCAGCTCATGGCCAAGGGATTCGGCCTAAAGCTGCTGCGCGTCGCAAACACGCCCAGCCGCGTATTGCCACCAAGACGGGGCGGGCGTACCGTCGGCTTCCAGGTGTCGCGTACATTTTCCGAGAAAATCCACAAGAGCCACAAATGACTAAAGCCTTCCAGCCCACGCAACGCGTCGGCTATCCTGAATTCAGGCTCAAAGACAATCGTCGAGCGCAAATTCTTCAAAAGACCGCTCTGCCGCGGAATCCCGAACTTGTCCGGAAAATCGCTCCTGATGCGGGCAATGACCTTAAAAGTTATCTCGTTAAACGATTGCACAACGAAATAATAGAAAAATGGACCAACCTTTTTCAACTATCCAAAATCAATAGCTAAAAGAACATCCGTAAAATATTGCAAAGCCGAGTATTTGATTTCAGGCGAATCAAGATTCGTCTGTGTCTTAATTGAATTGATATAATGCTTTAAATAAACGAGAAATTTTGCTTCAATCTCACGGAAATGGTCCTGCAGTTCTCTAAATTCATTGGCATCAATTCTTGTAATTTCACCAATATCTTTTTCAGTTACTATGACAGCCTTCGCAAAATCAAGCGCAGGAATACGTCCAACCGTACTTAAGGCTTTTCGACCAGACTCAATAAAGAAGAAACAATGGGGAACTCTACCCGTCTTAGGACGATGCGCACTCGTCCTAAACGGAATAGCGAATTTATTTTGTCCAACCTGTAGAACTAACACAAGATGTGGTCGTCCAGGTTTCTTCAATATTTCAGCATCATCCTCATGCTCTTCAAAAAATTTTTCGTTCAAATGGACAATAGTTATTCGGCTCACTTTTTCCTCAAATAAAAAAAGCCGTTCTTTATATTTTCATATAAAAAACGGCAAAAATTGGCCTTTCTTTTTTATCTCAGGTGGCGACCTACCACCCTGTTGCTGATTATAATATACAAAAATACTTATCCAAAATCAATATGGTAGCTGGCTTCAGCTATAAAAAACACACTTGAAATAGAGATTAATCTATATTTCGCGGAAAAGTTTGGTGGGATTTTACAACTGGAGGTCTTCTGTGAAGATTTTTAAAAGCGTTCTTACTTTGGCTGTTCTTCTGGCCATGTTCACTGCGTGCGACAGCAGTTCCAGCAGTGCCGATCCTGACCCGGTGGCAGAAGTTTCAAGCAGTAGCGGCGATGATGGCGCAATCTCTTCTAGTTCCGTTACGGACAAAGGAACGTCTTCCGGTGGAAGTTCGAGGTCTTCTAGCTCTGTGAAGCCTGATTCGAATGGTTCGCAGAAGAGTTCTAGTTCTGTGAGCGGTAAGAACAGTAGTTCATCTGTGGATAAGTTGAGTTCTTCTGAAGGTTGCTCTTTTAGTGGACGAAATGAAGATGGAAGTCTTGATTTTGCGGGCGTTTGTTGCGATGGTGATACAGCCATTGTTATGGGCAAATCTCGTTTGACATATTACACATGCAAAATGAATTATTGGATGTTAGACTCCATTGCTGGCCAAGACACCATAAAGCCCTATGTGCCGCACCCCAATATGGAAAAACAGTTCGCCTCGAAAATTGATTATGAAACGTTTGTAGATGATCGTGATGGTCAGGAATATAAGATTGTGACCATTAAAAAGCATTTTGATGGGGCCGGAGGTGGTGTAGATGAAGAATATACATTCTTTGCCGAAAACCTGAATTTGGGAAAACAGATCCTGGCTAACGCGACAGAATTTAGTGATTCTGTGGTAGAAAAGGTCTGCTACAACGACGACGAATGGTATTGCGACAACGGCTTTGGAGGTATGTACACTTGGAGCGAGGCCATGAACGTTCCTAAAAAATATGATACGGTTGCTGTCGAAAAACTCGATACGACGTATTTTAATGATCATCAATATATACAGGGGATATGCCCAGAGGGATGGCATATTATGGAAGAGCGTGAGTGGCGTTTTTTGAAGCCGGGGCATTTGACGAATTCTAGAGCTGTATGGGGGGGGGGCGATTCATACGGATTCTCGCTTCTTCCTGCAGGATATTCATTTCAGGGAAAATTTTATTTGTATGGAGAATATGCGCATGTATGGCAGCCTAGTTTGAGCAAAAGAAACAGTGCTTGGGGAAAGGGAACTGTAGTTGATCGAGATGGTTATGAGGTGGACGATGGACTACATCGGTACGGTTATCAATCTGTCCGTTGCACGAAGGACTATTAAACAAATAGTCTTCTAAAATGCCCTGAGCCCGGGCGTTACGGGCGCGGCGATTGAGCGCCCGTTCGAGGGGGTGCTGGAAGACTTGCCCTAGATCCTTCGACGGAGTTTACCCTGAGTTTATCGAAGGGCCTAGGATGACACTGGGGCAAGGCTGCAAGCAGGGGGAGCCCTCCCCCCTTTTTTTCTATCTTTAAAAGCATACATAAAGGAGACGACAAATGGTCTTAACCGTTTTCATTTTATACCTGTTGATGATGCTTGGCATCGGCTTTTACTTCTCCAAGAAGGCGAACAGCCTGAATGCCTACTACCTGGGCAACCGCGGCATGAACAAGTGGGTCGTGGCGATGTCCGCACAGGCCTCCGACATGAGCGGCTGGCTTTTGATGGGCCTCCCGGGCGCTATCTTCGTGAGCGGGTTTTCCGAAGCGTGGATCGGTATCGGTCTCGTGATCGGCACCTACTTCAACTGGAAAATCGTGGGCCGCAGGCTCCGCAAGTACAGCCACTTCTGCGGCGACTCCATCACGCTCCCCGACTTCTTTGCGAACCGCTTCCGCGACAACAAGGGAATCATCCGCGTCATCGCCTCGATTTTCATTCTCGCGTTCTTCCTGTTCTACACGGTTTCGGGCTTTGTGGCTAGCGCGAAGCTCTTCGGCACCATCTTCGGCATGGACTACACCACGGGCCTTATCATCGGTGCGGTCGTCGTGGTGAGCTACACCTTCATGGGCGGATTTTTCGCTGTGTGCTGGACGGACTTTATCCAGGCAACCATGATGCTCATCGCCGTCATCGCGATTCCCTCGATTATCATGACCGGCTCGGGCGGATTTGCAGCGACCATGGATGCCGTGAACGCACAGAACCCCTACCTGTTGAGCCTGTTCACCAACGCCACCACCGGCAAGTCCATCGGGCTTATCGCCTTGATTTCTAGCCTCGCGTGGGGCCTCGGCTATTTTGGCATGCCGCACATTCTGGTGCGCTTCATGAGCATCAAGAACGCCGAAGACATCAAGTTCTCCCGCCGCGTCGCCATGACCTGGGTGACTATCTGCCTCGGTGCCGCCATCATGATCGCCATCCTCGGCCGCTACTACGTAGAAGCGAACGGCATTACCGTCGCCGACCCTGAACGCATCTTCATGATTCTGTGCCAGACGCTCTGCCACCCGGCTGTCGCCGCCATCCTCATGGCCGCTATCCTTGCCGCTATCATGAGTACCGCCGACTCGCAGCTGCTGGTTTCGGCGTCTGCCTTCAGTAACGACCTCTACAAGCACCTGTTCCGCAAGAATGCAAGCAACAAGGAAGTCATGTGGGTGAGCCGCGGCGTCGTGGTGCTCATTACGGTTATCGCGGTCATCGTCGCCATGCAAGGGGCGCCCAGCGCCAACGGCGCTGCACAGGGCAAGAGCTTCCTGGATGTGGTGATGAGCCTCGTGAGCTTTGCCTGGGGCGGATTTGGCGCCACCTTCGGCCCGATTATGCTCCTCGCCCTCTTCTGGAAGCGCACCACGCTTCCGGGCGCCATCGCGGGCATGCTCGTGGGTGGCATCACCACCTTCGTGTGGAAGTTCTACCTCTCCGGCTTCTCCGCCGAAATCTTCCAGATTTACGAGCTCGTGCCCGGCTTCGTGCTCAGCTTTGCGACCATCGTGATCGTAAGCCTCTGCACCAAGGCCCCCAGCAAGGAAATCCAAGAAGAGTTTGACCAGGTGGAAAACACGCGCCTGAGCGATATGAAGCTGTAATTCAATTGGCGCTTGAGCGCTGCGAAAGTACAAAAAAGGCCTGCTCACAAGCAGGTCTTTTTCAATTTCATTTGCGTTTTAGTTAAAACACCACGCGATAGGGTATTTTCTTGTTGACGCTACGCCCCTTCACGTCGAAGGAACCTCTAGCCTTAGGCACACGCATTTTCGCATGGTTTGGCCCACCTATCGCCGTTGTCGAACCATCTGAATAAATCATATAGTATTCATCTATACGCAAATCGTGATAACGGAGTCGTTTTAACACAAAACCGCCCTCATTTTCGACAACAGTAAACCCATAATTCTTGTAAAATTCGCCTGCTTGAACATCGTGACCATCAATGTCCGTAACAGATCCTATTCCATCATGCCTAAACCATAGATCACATTTATGGGGGTCTGTCTGATCCGGAACATATATGTGATATTCCGATGTATCAGGCGTAGCTGAACCATCTTCATAACCAACATGTATCTGGAAAAGAGTATCGTTCTGCATATAAAAATCAGTAACACCTCTATAGCCATCTTCAGCGTCGGTGTAATCAAGCAATAAGCCATGGGGATAATATTTCAATTGATCATCAGAAGTCTTTTTACCCGATTGATAATACGTCAAATTTAGGAACAAGGTGTCTTTTTCCTGATCTTTATGAACGATAACTTCACTTTCTACACTACCATCTACTTCAGATTCGCTTTTACGATAAAAGGCAGTAGATGTATTCTCTCGGATTTCATCACCACGCTTTTTAAACCATGAAGCCGTTATCTTATCACCGCTTCTCACTAATTTTTCCTTAAACACTATCTCGCCATCACTAACATCCATCCTATAATAAACGCTATCCAAATACGCGCCATCGTCAACGGCATAACCGGCCAATACATTCTTTCGTTCCATCAGCACAGCATCAATGCAGGTAACGGCATGCGCATAGCCGACGAGAAAACATAAGGCAACAAAGCGTTTCATATCAAAGGCCCTCATTAGTCGTCGTATTCCGGCGCATCGAACGAGGTCGGAATGTGCGGCGTATCCGGGTCGTTATGAATGAACGAGAAACCGCTGAGCTTGCCCGTTTCACGGTCAACCGGTCCAGTCTGCAGC
>JAEEGK010013991.1_pt1 | contig 17990 bp, 9 predicted proteins | sample 8958771 | NCBI WGS metagenome assembly JAEEGK01 (sample SAMN16246547, study PRJNA631951) | gut metagenome | biome: gut microbiome; feature: rumen; material: SC-attached | host: Bos | place: Iran: Karaj | collected 2018-10
GCACCGCATCCTGTGGCACGCACCATCGAATCTGCTACCGCAACAACGCCTCTAAAAAACTCACTTTCAAATCGTTTAGAATTTTTTAAAGCATTTATATTTTTAAAAAAATCAACTACTTGTATCATATCCAAACAATTTTGTTATTACAGTTTCCGGGGGTGTTAACCACCGGTGGGTGTTAACCCCCGGTAATGGTGATGGTAATATAAGCAATTATTCGTTACGCTCTTCCAACTTTTGTTTTAGTCCGACGATTATTTTTTCGTAATGGGAAATTATCTCCATGATTTCCTGATTTGAAAGTTTATTTTTTTCGTCTTCTTGAATTTTGAGGTTGAGCCGTCGTTCCAAATCTGAAATTATGTTCATATAATTGATAAATGCTTCGTACGGCGACTTAAACGGGTTAGGCTTGTAACCGTATGCCTGATTGTTGAAAAACTCCGTCGACATATAATAAAAGTAGTCCGCAGACTGCAACCGCCGCCAAATCTCCGTCAAAACATCGTTGTCGGCAAGTTTTACAAGTTTTGAATAACTCGTGATTTTTTGCAGGGCTTCCTGCTGCAACTCGTTTGACTGCCAAGGCGTTAAATCATGATAACGGTTCATGCCCGAAATCACATTAGGACAATTCATCGGGTTTTCGGCTTTGTAGTTTTTCACCGCTTCCGACGGTGTTTCAAAATCATACTCTCCCGTTGCCAAAACACTGTGCGTAAAGTTTTTAAAAAAAATCAGCAAATCCTTGCTGTCAACATTTGCTTTGTTGAAATTGTTGAAATTTATGCCCAAATACACTACTTGGTCTTCTTCGTCAAAGTCGTAAAACTTCTGTGCAAAATATTCCGGCGTAAAAATTTTTGTGTCTTTGAGTGCGTCTTGAAACATTCTTGAATAATCCTGATTTCTTGTCAAGATTTTCAGACGTTCTTTTATCGGGTTGAAATACAGTACGTTGGTTCCGTATAATTCTACTGCCTTTCCGCAGCCCTCTGTCAAAATGGCATCAAATCCCATATCATAAACCATTTTGCCGATTTCGTCGGAATATATTAGTTCAGTATTTTTAAAAGTTGTTGGTCGTGCCCCGAAAAGTTCTCTGAGTTTTTCGGAGTGGAGTTTTACCTGTTTTTCAAATTCTTCTTTGTCGGTAATTGAAGTCAGCGAGTAATAATAAGGCATTCCCGTAAACTCTATGCAACCTGTTTCATAAAGTTCTTTCATAAGGTTGAGCAATTCGGGAGCCGCCCTTTCAAAGTTTTCCAAGGCTATTCCGGATACAGTCAACGAGCATTTGAACCCGCCTTTAAGTTCCTCTGTAAGAGACAAAAGCGTTTCCAAAAGCGGCTTTATATAATTTACGGCATCTTCTTCCGTTGCGGAATCTATACCGTCAAAATCGAAATAGAAATTATCGTTTCCGATGTCAAAAAATCTGTATTTTTTTAAAAATACTGATTTGTGCAGATTAAAGTTCAGGCAAATTGTTCTCATTTTTTTCAGTTTTAGTTTCTTTGACAATGTTGTTGTTTGCACGGTGTCCGATGTTCATTTTCACATCTTTTTCCTCGTCCTTAGCGGAGAGTACCACCTCTTTATATATAGATGACAAATCAGCAGCGGGTTTGTCCCATTTCATTTGTTTCACTTGTTTTACGGCATGGCGTTTAAAGAATTTTGCCATTGCCGGGTATTTTACAAGGCCGTAAATAGCGTCAGCCATAGCGTTTACGTCCCAATAATCTACTTTGACGGCAGTATCCAAAACTTCTGCTACTCCCGACTGATTAGAAATGATAACGGGGACTCCGCTTCTTATTGCCTCCAACGGTGCGATACCGAAAGGCTCTGATACTGACGGCATTACATAAACGTCCGAAATCGAAAACATGTATTTTACTTCGTCCTTGTCCAAAAAGTCAGTGAAATGAAACCTGTCGGCAATTCCTAAATGTGCTGACATTCTAATCATTTCGCGGTACATATCGCCGTTGCCCGCCATAACAAACCTTACGTTGTCGGTTTTTTGTAAAACTTTGTAAGCCGCCCTTAGAAAATATTCGGGGCCTTTTTGGTAAGTGATTCTGCCCAAAAAGGTTACGATTTTTTCTTTCGGGTTTTTCTTGTAGTTTATGTTTTTTTTCTTTACGGGTTTAAAATCCACGGCGTTGTATACGGTTTGGATTTTTTCTTCGGGGATTTGGTATTTTTCCTCGACGATTTCTTTTGTAAGGTTGCTGACGGTGATGATTTTGTCAGCCTCCTGCATACCGTGTTTTTCTATGTTTAAGACCCTTTCGTTCATGCCGTTGGAGCGGTCGTACTCGGTAGCGTGAACGTGTATTACAAGCGGTTTGCCGGTTGCTTTTTTTATTGCGATACCTGCCTCGTATGTTAGCCAGTCGTGGGCGTGGATAACGTCAAAGTCGTAGTTTTCGGCAATCTTTTCGGCTACTTTTGCAAACATTCCGGTTTCGGTATATAGATTTGATGTATACTTTCCTGTAAACTCAAATTTTTCTATACTTTTCTCCGCATTGTTTGAAGTATTAGCGGCGTTGCGGGAAGATTTAGAAATATCCTCCGGCGAAATTTTTATGACACGTTCTTTTCCGCGCTTGTCGGGATAAACGAGTTCGCCGTTTTTGTTGACCTTGACGTTTTCGGGTTTTATGTGCTTTCTTGTCAATACTTCTTCCAATTCTTCTGCCGTTATGTACGGGTGTAGAAAAGACGCGGTTTCGATGTAAGTCAAATCCGTGTTTTCCAGCACTTTAACTTTTCGGTTGAGGACGGTTGAAAATTGTTCTGCAAAACGGTTTGCTCCTACAAAAATGGTGTTTTTAGACTTTTCGTCGCCGAAAACCTTCGGGACAACGAAAATAACTTTTGTGTCGGGGATTTTGCCCAAGGCGGACACAATTCCCTGACAAGCCGTTCCCAAGCCGCCCGAAATATGCGGCGGAAATTCCCAACCGAGCATTAAAACTTTCATTTCTCTCTCTTATTTTTCTTGTTTAAAACTGGTCGATTAGTAATTTGATTCTGTAAAAAGTTGCTATTGTTCCGGCAAAAAGCGGTGAGCCTTTGCCTCTGTGCGGAGGTTCGGGGTCGAATTTTTCGTAAAAATTCGGCGATTCTGTTTCTATTCTCTGCTGTGAGTTAAAGAGGTTGAAAATCTGTTCTGCTTTTTTCAAGCCTTCTATTTCTCCGCAGTATTTCAGGTAGACCTCTGTCAAAAAGCCGAAATAAATGGGGTAGATGTCTCCTTCGCCGTCCATGTGGTAGTTCAAGCAGTTTTTTGGCGCAGACCTCAGACCAAGGTCGGTCAAAAGGTTTTCTTCCACGGCTTGGATAACATTTTTTGCGAGGCTGCTGTCTGCCACAGAATAAGGCAAGGCGAATGCCAGCAACTGTCCCGGACGGCAGATATAATCTTTGTAACCGTCATCGTTGATACTGTCCAAAAGGAAAGGTACGTTTTTGTTGACAAAGCGGGTCATAAACGAAACTTTTACTTTTTTTGCATAATGCATCAATTCGTCTGCAAACTCTTTTTTCTTGACATGTTCTATATCGCCCATAAGAGCGGCGTTTTTGTCGTAAGTGGCGGTGTTCAACTCTGCCACAAAGAGCAACGCGTTGTACCAAAGGGCGTTAATATCAACAAAATATCTTCTTATTCCGTGTTTTTCGGTTGCGATAAGTCCTTCTGACGAGGTGAAAAGTCCCGGAATTTTGCCTGTGATTCCGGCGTTAATCAATGAGTTGAGAGTCTCTAAAAACGTGCCGGCTATTTTTTCGTGGCTACCCGTGTGATAAGTGTATTGTTGAAGTGCCCAAATCATCCAAAGCGGGGATTGTGCGTCGTAATTATTTTTTTCTATCTTGCCGAAAGAGAAGTTTTCCATCTTTCTGAGATACGATTTCAGGACTCTCATAAACTTCTCCAAATCTCCTTTGGGGAGCGTTAGACCGGGTAGTGCTCCGAAAAGATGGTATGAAAAATAATCTCTGCATGGTATTTTTTCCAAGACCTGATATTCGTTGTCAACTTCCCTGAACATCTGGTCTGCCGAAAATTGTAAATAATCGGTGTAAGTTTTTCTGCGGTTTCGTGTGCGGAATTCTGATTCAAAAAAATCAGTTAAGATTTCGGGGTTTTGATTTTTTGTTGAAAATGAGAAATAGACTGCTTCTGTTGGTTCGAGTACGGTTTCAAAAAATCCGGGCATAAAAAGGTCTTCTTGATAAGGTTTTCCGTCAAGACGGTCCTGAGTGTACTCAATATTGTAATTCCAGTCTGGGGCGCATACAAACTCGCATTTTTTTGAAGACTGCATATAGAGTTCGGTTTCGTTTCTTCTTGGTCGGTAAGCCACGCCGTTGTGCACCGGGGTAACGGTTGTCATAAAATCCCTGTCCTGACGGATAAGTTTCATTGCGTCCCTGAAAGCCACGAGAGGCCTTACTTGGAGTTTTACGCTTTTTGGCGAGGAGAGCAGGCAGTATCTCATCAGTACGGTTTCTTCCCTTGCGGCTAATAAAAATTCAAAACTTATCATTGCGCCGCCTACCGCATAAACTGTGCGTGTGCAGGGGTTAAATTCCATACTTCTAATATACTGATGACCAAGCGGAAAATATACGTTAGGGTATTTTCTTGTTGAAAGATAATATTCTGTCTTGTCTTCCGTTATGATAACATCATCAATATTTGAGAGTAGCACTTTCTGTTCTTTGGTTTCGGGGTTGTATACCGAAAGCAGTCCGTGCCAGCACTTTGTGTTACAATATATCGTGGTGGTTGCCGCAACTGCGCCTACTTCATTACTTCGTACGATGTCCTGAGGCAGGTCTTCGTAAGAATCCAACAGTGTTTTTATGTCCATAGCAAAAAATAATTACAAGGTTAATACTGATTTTCAATGACTTAATAAAAGTTGAAAACTCAAAAATACACCGATATAAAGGTAAGTATTTTTTCTTTATTCAGGCAAATATTTTTTTAAAAAAACTTAAAAAAAATTTGTGCTTTATGTATTTAATCCGTAATTTTGCAGCGGAGTTTTTAAGGGGCAAAGTATTGCAGCAAGTATAAGTAAAAACAACGACAGATAGTTTAATCGTGTACAAACAGACAATAACCGGCATATTGATTGCCGTGCTTTTTTTTGCAATCTTTTCCGTAGATTGCAAAGCCCATCAGATAGATGATGCAGGCAGAATGGCATCGCTAATAAAAAAAGCGGTTGAAACGGAAAATACCGATTTTGAAAGATTGGTTCAACTCACTGACAAAATCAATTCGTATTCCTTGGAAGAGGCTAATGGTTTCTTTACAAGGCTTTATGACCTCATAGAAGATACCGGAGACGAAACAATATTGGGTTATATGGCTGTAATCAGCGGCGTTTATTATCTCAATCATAACCTTACCGAAGAGGCTTTGGTGTGTTTTCTTCAAGCCGAGAGATATTCTCACGAGCAAAAGCGCAGTGATTATATTTGCTTTTTAAAAGCGGTTTGCTATATGAAAAAAAGCGATTATGCGCTTATAGCCTCACCGCTTGAAAACATCATGAACTATAAAAATCTTAAAAATAACGATTTTGCAAGTCTGTTATATTGCGAAAGTCTTAGACTGATGTCGCTCTATTACAGCAACAAAGGTCAGAGGGATACCGTTGCGGGACTTTTGGAAACTTATTGTAAAATGTCGGACACGCTTGTCTGTACCGATTCAAAACTTGCTTCCGTATATTTCCCCGTGCCGGATTGTATGAAAGACAAATATTTTTTGCGCAAGGCTGTTGATACGTACATCGTAAAAGAGACGGCTTCAAATGATTCACCGTTTTTAGGGTGGATGATAGCGACGGTGTGCGGCTCTTTGGCGATAGCGGGTTTGTGTTTTGTTAAATACAGAAAAGCCAAAACACGTGTTAACAATTCGGACAAAGAAACAACGGCGGAAGCGTTTTCTCCTTTTGCAGCGGCGTTTTATCAAAGCGGTAATGCGGTTGCGGTTGTTGGTACGGACGGCAAAATCAATTACGTTAACAAGAGTTTTGAAAAACTTTACGGTTGCTCAAAAGACGAGTTTATTCTCAGTTACGGCGACAACGTGTTTTTCTCTGAAAAACTCAAAGAACGCTGCGAGGCGGTTTTGAAATGCAGAAAAAATCTCACGGTTGAAAATTACACCTCTCTTATAACCAAAGATTTCAACAACGAAATTTGGATTTCGGGTTCGGTTTCTCCCGTTACTGACAAAGGTCTGTTGAAAGAATATTTAATCGTTGAAACCGATATTACTGATATAAAGAGGGAAACAATCGCGAAAGAAAAGGCTAAAAGGCAGATTGAAAGCGGTTTGAAAAACGCTTTTGAATTTCAGAAAATTCTTATGCCGCAAAAAGCGGAGATTTCAAAACATTTTGAAAACTTCATTATCTACTCTCCGAAGGATTTTGTTTCGGGTGATTTCTATTGGTTCAACAAAGTTGGAGGTTCGTTTGTCTTTGCCTTAGGCGATTGTGTAGGACACGGATTGTCGGGCTCTATGCTTGGCGTTTTGAGCACTAAAACTTTGGAAGATATTGTTGTAAGAGACAAAATTTCAGACCCGAAAACTATTCTCAGTATCTTGGACAAAAACATCAGCAAATCACTGAAACAAGATTTGAACGGCAATCAAGACGGTTTGGACATAACGGTCTGCAAAATAACTCCTGACAACGGCGGAGCAGAAATCACTGTTTCCGGTGCAAAATCATATTTCTTTTACCGTTCACAAGAAAAGACGGTGATGTTAAGAGGTTCGCGCAGGTCGGTAGGCGGTGCTGCGGTAGAAAATTCGGTTGCGGATTTTGAAAACACTTCGCTCCGTTTGGATAGCGGCGACTGCATTTATTTTTCTTCGGACGGAATCATCGACCAGAACAATGCAGAGCGCAAACCGCTTGGCAGACAGCGTTTCTTGGAGATTTTGGACACAGCTGCTCAAAAGTCGCAGTACATGGACATTCAGCAGGAGCATATCCGCTCAAAAGTTGAAACCTTCCGTCAGGGACAGCCTCAGAGAGACGATATTTGCGTTGTCGGAATTAAAATTTAAAGAAAAATGGAAAATACAGATCTTTTATCATCTTTTACCAAACTTTATGAAACTATCAAAACGCTCAGGAAGAAATGTCCTTGGGATTCAGTGCAGACACCTGAAACTATCAGACCGCTGACCATAGAGGAGGTTTACGAACTTTCCGATGCAGTTTTGAAAGGTAATCCTCAGAATTTCAAAAAAGAACTCGGTGATGTTTTATTGCATATAATTCTTTACGCCGTAATGGAGGAGGAAAAAGGCGAGTTTAATTTGAAAGACGTTTTTGAGGCATTAAACGAGAAACTTGTATTTCGTCATCCGCATATTTTCGGCGGCTACAAGGCTGAAACGCCGGAGGAAGTTTCTAAAATGTGGGAAGAGGTAAAACTCAAAGAAAAAGGCGGTAACAAAACCGTTTTGAGCGGTATTCCAAACGCCTTGCCTTCAATTATAAAGGCTTACAGAATTTCTGACAAGGCTGCCTCTTCGGGTTTTGACTGGCAAGAAAAAAGCGAGGTTTGGAACAAAGTAAAAGAAGAACTTAAAGAGTTTGAAACGGAAGTTGAAAATATGTCCCAAGAACATGCAGAAAAAGAGTTCGGCGACATACTTTTTGCGGTTGTAAACGCGGGACGGCTTTTCGGTATTAATTCTGATACCGCGTTGGAAAAAACAAACCAAAAATTCATTTACCGTTTCAATTATATCGAGCAGAAAGCCAAAGAGCAAGGCAAAGCATTGAAACAAATGACTTTGGAAGAAATGGAAACACTTTGGCAGGAAGCGAAAAAAACGGAAAGTAAATAAAAAAAACGCGGATAACCGCGTTTTTTTAGTTTTACGGATTATTTATTACCGGCATTGTGTTTTGAATTGCCGACGAAATCATCATCATCGAATTGGAGATTTTTATCAAATCCGGCTCTATGCCGCTGTCAAGAAATCCGGCTGTAATATTTTCCAAGCCGATAACGTGTTCTAACGTGCTTTCTACAAAAACTACTTGCGGAAACCTATCTTGAAGTGTTTTTCTCAAAACGCTTGTGTAATTGGCGCATATATTGCCTACTTCCGCGTCAAAATTTATTCTGAAAAGTTGGTCTTGACAATCTGAATACCATTTTTTGAAACCGTTGTATTTGTTGTCGTTGTTGACGGTTGTTTTGTCGTCTTTGCAGTTGAGGATAAAACAGCGGTTAAATTCGTCTTTGCTGTCTCTTTTCAGCGTCATTTCTTTGTGGAGGTTCTCAAATTTTACGCCTTCTAAATATACTTGATTTCCTTTTCTGCAATAACGGACTTTGGTTAAATCTATGCCGATAAGGGCTTTGTCGTGATATTTTTTTGTGAAAAAAACTTTCTGTTCGCCCTTGTCGGAAAAGTCCAAAAGCCACGGGTTGCTTTTTGCTATTTCTTCGCTGTAATTGGTGTGCCTTACGACTTCTTCTTTTACGATGTAACCCTCTTTTTCATATTCCATGGTTTCGAGTTTGAGGGTGAGTTTTTGGACGTTGTCGAGCGAGTTGTATTGTTTTGCGGAATTGAGTTCGCTTTCGAGTTTTTCTTTTTCGTTTTTTACTTGAAGAAGTTCCGTTTCGAGTTTTTCTTTTTCACTTTTGAGTTCTGTTTTTTCTTTTTCGAGTTTTTCTTGACGTTCTTTTTCGGCGTTTTTTTCTTCTTCAACCGCCTCTTGAAGTATCTGGTTGACGGGTTTGAAAATCATAAGCATCAAAAACACCGTTATAATGTTGCTTATAATTATAAACGGAACGCTTATATACATTGTCGCCGCTAAATATACAAAAACGGCAATGTTGACTATTAGCAAAACGCCGCAAATGCTTGTTAACAGTCTGTTTGTGTCGAATAATTTTTTGAACGAAAATTTCATTTTGTTTTAGTGAAAAAATATAGAGCCGCTAAACGAAATAATGCGGCTCTATATATTAGATTATTTTATTTCTACCGTAACAATGCTCATCGGCGGCAATTCTACCGTCAAAACGCCTTTTTTAACAGTTGCACCATTAAATGCGGCGGGTTTTACAACGTTCGGATTTTCAAAAGAGTTGTAGTCAGCAAAACTTTTTGAAGTTATGATTTCTGATTTTGTAACAGAAGCGGCTTTTATGTCCGCAAGGTTAAGCGTAATGGTCTGTTTGTTTTTTGAATCTACGTTAGAGACTGTCAAATGGTACGCACCGTCTTTTTTGGAAAGTGTTGAACTGATAGCGTCAATGCTTTCACCTTTGAACGTGTATTTCGGCGACTTGAAATCTGTCGTGATGTATTCAGCGTTTTGGTGTACGGCGTACATCTTGAAAACGTGGTAAGTCGGCGTTAACACCATTTTGTCGTCTTTGGTCAAAACCATTGCCTGCAAAACGTTGATAATCTGCGCAATGTTACACATTCCGAGTCGGTCTGCGTATTTGTGGAAAATGTCAAGCGTTGTGCTTGCCAAAAGAGCATCTCTCAAAGTGTTTTGCTGATAGAGATATCCCGGTATAGAACCCGGCTCCTGATCTGTCCAAATACCCCATTCATCAACGTCGAGTTTAACGTTTTTGTTGTATTTAGCAATCACTTCTAAGTGTCCTTTGATGAGTTCGTCCATTTTGTAACCGTCGCGTATAACGGTGAAGTACTGGTTTTCCTGAAAACCTCTGTCAGGACCTTTTGAACCGTTCCAATCCCTGATGGGAAGTACGTAATAGTGGAGCGAAATGTGCTCCATATTGTTACCGGCGCGTTTCATAAGCACTTCCGTCCAGTTGTAGTCGAAGTCGTTAGAGCCCGAAGCCACACGTTTAGGATATGTGCTGTTGGAATAGAGATGTGCGTAACCCGAATATTGGCGGTAAAGGTCTGAGTAAAATTCAGGGCGCATGTTTCCGCCGCACCCCCAACTTTCGTTACCGATACCGATGTAGTCGATTTTGTAGGGTTTTTCCCTGCCGTTTTTCTTACGGTAATCTACGTTAGGACAACTTTCCGTGCCGGTGATGTATTCGAGCCAGTCGTTCATGTCTTTTACCGAACCCGAACCTACGTTTACTGAAAGATAGGTTTTGCAGCCGAGTTTTTCGCAAAGCGTGAAAAATTCGTCAGTTCCGAAAGAGTTGTCTTCCATGGTTCCGCCCCAGAAAACGTTCTTGATTCTCGGACGGTCTTTTGCGGGACCTACGCCGTCTCTCCAATGGTAAGTGTCGGCAAAACATCCGCCCGGCCATCTGAGAACGGGAACTTTAAGGTCTTTCAGAGCGTTTAAAACGTCTGTTCTGTAACCGTCTTGATTCGGGATTTTGCTGTCTTTGCCCACCCAAATTCCGTCGTAAATGCAACGTCCGAGGTGTTCGGCAAACTGTCCGTAAATCTCGGCAGGAATCGTGTAAGTGTCTTTACTTGTGGTTCTTAACTCCGTCTGTGCGGATACTTGCATGGTCAGAGCCAATGCTGAGGCTAAAATTAATGATTTTTTCATTACTTGTTTGAATTATATAAATTAAAATGTTAAATAAAATGCGGTATAAAATTATGAAAGATTATTGATTCGTGCAAGAAAAATTCGGTAAAATTTTGTTTTTTCAAAAAAAGTTTTCACTTTTGCAATATTAAAAACGATAGTTATGGGAAAGGAAAATGACAATGAATTTCTTGTCCGCTTTGACTTCGCGATTAAAAATATGCTTCGCGACAAAAAGAATTTTGATATTCTTGAAGGTTTCATAGAAGTTTTTTTGGGCAAAAAGTGTAAGATTCAGGAAATTCTTGAAAGCGAAGGTAATCAGGATTATGCTGATGATAAATTCAACCGTGTTGACATCAAGGCAAAAGACACTAATGGCGAAATTTTCATCGTCGAAGTTCAGACTACACGTTACACTTACTATTTGGAGAGGATTCTCTACGGTGTATCAAAAGCCATTACTGAGCAGTTAGGCAACGGCGACAAGTACGGCAATATTAAACAGGTGTTTTCTATTTCCGTGGTCTATTATGATCTCGGCGAAGGAGACGACTATTTTTATGAGTGTAAATCTGATTTTTACGGCGTACACTCGCACAATATACTCAAACTTAACCGCCGCGAAGAATTGTCGTTAGAGGAAATCAAAAACGGCGACACCCGTAAGTTTAAGTACGAGGCAAAATATGCGCACGATATTTTTCCAAAGTATTTTTTGATAAGAATCAATGCTTATAAGAAGTTTATAGCGGACGCGATGAGCGAGTGGATGGAGTTCCTTAAAAATAACAGCATTAAGAGCGACACCACAGTTCCGGGACTTCAAGCCGCCAAGGAAAAATTGAATATGCTCAAAATGACCAAGGCGGAACGTATCAGTTATGAGCGGCATCTTGATTCTATCCGCAACGAAAAAGAGGCGTTTTGGACAGCGGAAACGGACGCATACGTGGCAGGAGAAGAAAAAGGACGTGCAGAGGGACGTGCCGAAGGCGAAAAATCCAAAGCCATTGAAATCGCCCGCAACTTAAAAAAAGCCGGCATTGACATCAACATTATTGCAGAAAACACCGGTTTAACCATTGACGAAATCAACGCATTATAATTAATCGGCTGAGGCTTTGCCACAGCCGATTAATTTTTTTTCAAAAAAAAACTTCATTTTTATTTTTTTACTTCAAAAATCTTTTTTACATTTGGCGCGGATGTCAGGCTAAAAACACGCCTGCCGTCCGACGATTAGTTTTATTAATTATTGGATTGGCATTGTGCGGTAACCTCTAATGGAACGTGGAAAATTTCAGAGAATACGGTTATTAGCACAACTGCCACGCCTTGCGTATACGGGCGTGGTCTGTTGTGTTATATTGTATTCTCAGGTATTTTCCACGACCTCATTAGTAGTATGACACGAAAAACGGCTACGCTTTTTTTGTGTCCGTATGATACCACTCTTATTTGTTTAACAATTTAAAAATCAATTTATTATGAGAAAGGCAAAGTTTTTATTGGCGGTGATGGTTACCGTGGTGTTGATGGTGTGTGCAAGAGGAATGGCTGAGGCACAAGAGGCGTATGTTGTTCGTTCTGAAGATTATAGTACACTAACATTTTATTATGATGAGAACAAGCCGGAGTATTCATGGGGAATGAATAGTGAAAATGAATGTCCAGGGTGGAATATTACTCCTGATATTGTAAACAATTTTACTTATGATGGTATGACCCAAAAAGTAGTGTTTGATAAATCATTCAAAAATTTTCATCCAACGTCATGTTATTATTGGTTTAGAAATATGGGTAGTCTTACAAGCATTGAAGGGATTGAAAATCTCAATACTGATGAAACCGTTAATATGGCAAGAATGTTTGAAGGGTGTAAAAGTCTTACAAATCTTGATGTTTCTAATTTTAAGACGACCAATGTAACAAATATGAGTAACATGTTTTCTAATTGCATAGAACTTACAAATATTGATGTTAGCAAATTTGACACCAAGAATGTAACCAATATGAGTTATATGTTCAGTGGTTGCAGAGAACTTACAAACATTGATGTTAGCAAATTTGACACCAAGAATGTAACCAATATGAGTTATATGTTCAGTGGTTGCAAAAAACTAACAAGCCTTTATGTATTCGCTTTTAATACGGAAAAGGTTAGAGGCACATCTTATATGTTTTCATATTGCGAAGCCCTTATAAGTCTTGATTTGAGCAGTTTCAATACTGAAAATGTAACGGAAATGGGTTATATGTTTAGTGATTGCGAGAATTTGACAACAATCTATGTGGGCGACAAATGGAATACATCGTCTGTAACGAATGATTACAATATGTTTGAACGTGTTCCAATGCTATGCGGAAGTAAGGGAACATGTATATTTGATTATGGAAAAACTGATAAGACTTACGCAAAAATTGATGGAGGAGAATCGAATCCGGGATATTTTTCAAAAAAAGGGGATCCAATATATTCTGCATCATATCCAATCGGAGTATTAAATAATGACGAAATTACTCTTTATTATGATAAACTTGAAAAATTTTCTTTTACAGGTTTCAATCCAAATGATCCATATCATCAAGTGTTTATATTTTCGAGGCAATCACTCAGTAATGATTATATTAAAATGGCAAAACGAATTATATTTGATGAATCATTTAAGAACTATAAACCGAGAAGTTGTAGCCAATGGTTTAAGTGGTTTGATGTAGAGGAATTTGTAAATATGGATAAATATTTCAATACTGAAAATGTAACGGATATGTCATCTATGTTTTCTTATTGTAAAAATCTCAAAAAACTTGATTTGAGCGGTTTTGATACTAAAAATGTTGCAAATATGTCCGATATGTTCTATAATTGTAAGAAATTATTGACAATTTATGTTAGCGATAAATGGATTACCAATTCTTTGAGTGAAGAACAAAGCATATTTAAAGATTGTTTGAGTCTTTACGGCGGCAAAGGAACAAAATATGACCCGTCAAATGTGAAAACTGATTATGCACATATTGACGGTGGAGAATCAAATTCGGGATATTTTACGAAAAAGGGCGAGCCTGAATATCAGCGTCCAATAGAAGCGTATGCGTTATTAGACTATCATACATTGACTTTCTATTATGACGGCAATAAACCGTATGGTGATGATGTTTATTCTCTTAATAGTTCTGGTTCTGACCCGATGTGGGTTGACAAAAGTATTAGAACTATAGTTTTTGATGAATCATTTAAAAACTATCGTCCTACAAGTTGCAGCGGCTGGTTTTATGGCGTTTCAAATATAACTGGCTTAGAAAATCTTAATACATCAGAAGTTACGGATATGTCATCAATGTTTCGGGACTGCAAATTAAAAATACTTGACTTGTCAAATTTCGATACCAAAAAAGTAGCAAATATGCAAAATATGTTTAGATATTGTAGTAATTTGTTGGTGATTTGTGTCGGAGATAATTGGCAGACAAATTTGGTAACTTCGTCAGAAAATATGTTCAGCGGTTGTAATAAATTGTGCGGATATAAAGGAACGTTGTGTAGTAAATCTGATATTTTTGATGTTTCATACGCACATATAGACGGCGGAGAAACAAACCCCGGATATTTATCAAATATTAATGATGTTAAAATTCCATATACTATTTATAAAAATAATACTCTTACATTTTACTATGATAACAATTTTTGGAACGGTACTATAATTGAAAGTTATAATGACTTTTCGGATTATACTACTCAAAATTATTGTAAGAGAGTGGTCTTCACTGAATCATTCAAAGATTATAAACCGACAAGTTGCGCTAATTGGTTCAAAAATTTTACAGAATTATCAATAATAGAAAATATAGAAACCAATTTTAATACGGAAGATGTAACAAATATGAGTTATATGTTCAATGGTTGCAGCAGTCTTACAAGTCTTGATTTGAGCGGCTTTGACACAAAAAGCGTTACGAATATGACTTGTATGTTTAATGGATGCAATAAATTAGGAGTAATTTTTGTTAACGATAAATGGACTACTAAAGCTGTAACTTCAAGTAATTCTATGTTTTCTAAGGGAGTACTTTGTGGGGGTAAAGGTACAAGCACTTATTATTATACTGATTACGGGAAATCGTATGCAAGAATTGACGGTGGTGAAAGTGAACCCGGATATTTTACACGGGTTGGAGAACCTATATGTAAAGCAAAAATACCTTACCTAATTTATAAAAATGGAACTTTAACTCTTTATTGTGATGAAAAACACAACGCAGGGACTATCATAAACAGTTATCAAAATATTCAAAATTACAAAGATTATTGTCAAAAAATAGTTTTCGATAAATCATTTAAAAACTATGTACGTACAAGTTATGAAGGTTGGTTTTCTAACTTTCAACAATTAACAACAATAGAAGGAATAGGAGAAAATCTTAATACCCAAAATGTAACATCTATGGAGGGTATGTTTTATAATTGCCCAAGTCTTACTGAAATTGATTTGAGCGGACTAAATACAGAAAATGTAAAATATATGGATTATATGTTCGGAAATTGTAGCAGTTTAAAAGAACTTGATTTGAGTAGTTTTAATACTGCGAAAGTTACAAATATGAATGCTATGTTTTATAACTGCAAAGAATTGGAAACTATTTATGTAGGAGAAGGTTGGAATACAGATAATGTATCAATTACTTTGGTTGGTTATGATGACGGACCTACCCACTACTATATGTTTGATAATTGTGAAAAACTTGTCGGCGGAAAAGGTACGGCATACAATTCAGAATGGAATAAACATATACCTTTGGCTCACATTGACGGCGGCGAAAATTATCCGGGGTATCTTACGGATAAGAGTGGAAAAATTGATGTCCAAATACAAAAAATTGCATACGCATTGAAAGATAATAAGTGCCTGTATATAAAATATGACAAAAACGCTTATAAATATACTGAAATACAAAGTCCCGAATATTATTTTAGTTATGACCGTAATACGCAAAGCCGCGACAAAGAATTTCCAAGTATTACTAAAATAGTATTTGATAACTCATTTAAAAATTATTATGGATTTACAAGTACTACTCGAAACGGATTGTTCAACGGGTTTAAAAATCTTGAAGAAGTGGTTGGCTTAAAAAACTTAAACTATCCTTATACAAGTTTGAAAAGTATGTTTAATGGATGTTCTAAACTCGAAAAAGTAAACTTAAAGGGTTTCAATACAGACAATATTACGGATATGTCATCTATGTTCGGTGGTTGCAGCAGCCTTAAAGAACTTGACCTGAGTAGTTTTAACACTGAACAAGTAACAAATATGTCCTATATGTTCTCTAATTGCAGCGGACTTACAAAACTTGATTTAAGTAATTTTAATGTAGATAAAGTTACAAATAATGATTATATGTTCTATAATTGCAGCAATTTGGAACTTGCAGTGATAAGTTATACGTGGACAAAAGAAGGTAATAGAATGTTTTATGGTGCTAACAATCTTTCGGGCTGTGTGTTCAACAAACTCACACTTCCTTCTTGTTTAAACGGTTACGCCACTTTTAACGAAAACACAAAAACCTTTACTTTTGACGTAACAAGTAAAACCATTCCGTCCGGCAGTTACGCAATTACAGACGAAATACCTAGTTGGAACAGCGCAGATATAAATTTGAGGGTTGAAAAAGTTGTGTTTCATCCTCTTTTTAGGTATTTAAAACCTGAAAGTTGTTACGGTTGGTTCTTCAATTTCAAGAATCTCACCGAAATTGAAGGCATTGAATACCTCAATACGGAAAGCGTTAAAAATATGAGTCTTATGTTCGCTGGTTGTAAGACAATCAAAGAACTTGATTTGAGTTATTTCGACACAAAAAACGTTTCTTATATGACTGGTATGTTCGGTTTTTACGATACAGAAGCGGGTAAAAAATATTACTGCGACAATCTTGAAACCGTCTACGTCGGGAAAAATTGGACAACAAAATACACCGATGACGACGACCTTTTTGAAGGCTGCAAAAAACTCACCGGCGAAAAAGGAACTGCTTACAGCGGAAAAAACATAGGTCTTGACTATGCACAAATTGACGGCGGAACCTCTAACCCCGGATACTTCACCGAAAAGGACAACGAGCCGCGCGTTATTGTTTCAATCAAACTTTCAAAACTGCCTACAAAAACAGAATACTTTGAAGGTGAAGAACTTAAACTTGACGGCGGTGAAATCACCGTTAATTACAACAAGGGTGCGGCAGAAACGGTAAAACTTACTGATGAAAATATCGAAACAACATCTTTAAATAGCACAACCGCAGGCAAAAAGACAATAACCGTTATTTATATGGACGAATTTTCAGATGAATTTTCTGTTAACGTTATTGCAAAGGCTGTTACCACAATCAAAATTTCAAAAAGTCCACAAAAACTCACTTATAAAAAAGGTGAGCCGTTGAGCGTTGACGACGGCGAACTTACCGTAACTTACAATAACGGCAACGTTGAAACGGTACTTTTCTCTGCTGACGGTGTTGAATTTTCTGGTTATGACAATCAGACACTCGGCAACCAAACAATTACCGTTACTTATTCCAAGAAAACGGCGGCTTTCAACGTTACCGTAACGCCCGAAAAGGACATTACAAAAATAGAAGTTACAAAATCTCCGACCAAAACGGAATATTTTACGGGTGAAGATTTTGAAGGTTCAGGCGGAGAGTTGACCGTAACATTCGAGGATAATTCTACGGAAATCATCGCGCTCTCAAAGGCGGCACTTTCGGGTTTTGAAAGCAAAACCGCAGGGGCAAAAACCGTAAAAGTAGTTTATTTTGGCGCACAAACTTCGTTTGATGTTACCGTTAAATCAAAATCCGTTGTTTCTATAGAAATAACAACAATGCCCAAAACAGAATATGTTATCGGCGAAGATTTTTCTGCTCTCGGCGGCAAAATCACGGTAAAATATGACAACGAAACAAGCGAAGTTATTGACCTTTCACAAGCGGTTATAACAGGTTATGACAAAACGCAACCCGGCAAACAGACTTTAAAGGTTAAATATGAGGAAAAAGAAACTGCTTTTGAAGTTACTGTAGTGGACAAATCCGTTGTTTCGATAGAACTGACAACAAAGCCCGAAAAGACGGAATATCTTGAAGGTGAAAGTTTTGAAGCAAAAGGCGGCATTTTGACCGTTAATTATGATAACGGCGATAAAGAAAACGTAAGTTTAACAGCCGAAAATGTTACTATTTCGGGTTTTGACAATTCAAAAAGCGGCAAACAAACTTTGAAAATTGAATATGCAGAAAAAGAAACTTCTCTTGAAGTTACCGTAAAAGCAAAATCCGTTGTTTCAATAGAGGTAACGTCAATGCCCAAAACCGAATATGTTATCGGCGAAGATTTTTCTGCTC
>JAEEGK010013992.1_pt1 | contig 17989 bp, 22 predicted proteins | sample 8958771 | NCBI WGS metagenome assembly JAEEGK01 (sample SAMN16246547, study PRJNA631951) | gut metagenome | biome: gut microbiome; feature: rumen; material: SC-attached | host: Bos | place: Iran: Karaj | collected 2018-10
AGGCTTACGAAAAGTCTTTTGACATGCAGGAAAAACCAAGAATTGCAGAGGGACTTTGCTCAATGGCACAGCTCCATGAATCACAGAAGGAATATGATAAGGCTATCAAGGACTATCAGAGACTGATTGAAAACCTTAGGGAAGACTATGACGTGACCGAAGGGGAACAGGTGGATCGATATGTCAGAGAAATTGCCAGATTAAAGGGGATTAAGAAGAACAAATAAAAACACGGAAGGGATGTGCTCATTGTGAGAGTCACATCCCTTGTCTCTTTTCTGTATTAATTATACCATACAATGCAACCTCGTAACAGCCTTGAATTACCGATATTGCGATGATATGGTTGATTTGGTTGCAGGCTAAATGTTATATGCATATGAATCGTGGAGGGGACGATATGAAATATATGCATTTCAATTCTTCTTGTTCTTATACGGCACTAGCTATACTTTTGGAAGACAAAGGGATAGAAACTGAAGATGTGGATATTTCTATAGAGATAGGGCTGCCATGGATTTTTGCCGAGAAAGATGGAATATTCTTATCTGGGCCTATGCTTCAGGGTAAAGAGTGGTTCGACTTATATCTGAATCCCAAGGGATTATGTTTGAACGAGGATCATATAAAGAAGGAAAACATTCCTTCATATCTGAAAGCTCATGGAAAATGTATGCTTGGAGTATATGTGCAGGGAAATGGCGGAAAGCATGCAGTCGTTTTTCATAAATATGATGGGCAATACCATTTTTATAATCCTATTAAAGATGGGAGTGATGCCCCTACAGAGATTGTTTTTAATGAAACGCAGTTGCTACAGGCGTTAGATGATATAACTATTGTTGGTTCAATTCTGGAGTGCCCAAAATCGAATTATGATAAAAGAAAGATATTGGATCAGTCCACCTCGGTTCTAAGAAAACTGTATTCTGAAATTGAAAAGTTTAGCAAGAGTCCTCACAGTGATGAAGAATATAAAGAAGCCATGGATGTGATATTTAGAGCGATACTACTTGATGGGATTACAATGCTTGAAATATCAGGACAAAACAAGCTTGCTGAATCTTTTAGAAAAATCCAACGTGACTTTCTGGCTTTCATGAAAGGTAATAAGAAAGGAATACTGGCAGATACAATATCACTTGAGGAACTTCAAAAATTAGTTTTATGGTATGAAAAACTGATAATGGAGAAAAGGAATATTTATGAGGGGGATTTATGAATCTATATCATGGAAGTGTAATTGGTGGACTTGATGAAATATGGGCAAATGCCACATCTCATAAAGATGGTGGTAAGGTTGCATACTTTACTACAGACAGAATTTACGCGTTGGTGTGCTGCAGATCAAGAGAAGAAAACTTCGTGACCATGGGACTGCGTGAAGATGGAAAACAGCATTATTTTGAAAGATTTCCCAATCAGCTGAGAGTTTTATATGAAGGACGAGAAGGATTTATCTATAGTCCTATTTCAGACACTCAGCTTGAAAATACGAAGGACCACACATGGGAATGTAGTTGTGATGTTCCAGTCATAATGAATGACCATGTCCTTAATGTCTATGATGAGATAATTAAAGAAGAAAAGGCAGGAAATGTCATTATTCATCGATATGAGGACATTGATCCCGAGGAACGGAAGATGTATTTAAGTGCGTTTAAAGAGCATTATTATGAATCTGATTCTAATTTTGGCTTGTATAGAGATTTTATTTACAGAAATTTTTCTAGTATATGGGGTTGAGTTAATGTAAACAGTTAGTTGTTTTATTTCTGGATTCATACAAGATAGAATCAATGTATGAGAAGGAGGTACATATCAATGCAAAACAGTATTGGTGAAAAAATCTGCTATTACAGGCAGTTGAAGAAAATGACGCAGGAAGAGTTTGCGTCTCGTATCGGTGTGACACCGCAGGCAGTCAGCAAATGGGAACGCGATAACGGACTTCCGGATATAATGGTTCTTTCGGGAATTGCATCTGTGCTTGGTGTAAGTGCCGATACTTTGCTTGGCAGGGATGAGGCTATCGTAGAGAATGGCGATATTCTTGCCGCAGCGGATATTAAAGCTAACTTAACATCGGAGCCTTTGGCATTAGAGTTTGGGGCAAATGTTATTCCGATTATCGTTGAGGGACTTAAAACCGATTACGTGAATGAAAAAAGACATGATCTTGCTCGTGAGGCAGGAATGCTCATGCCGCTTCTTCGTTTTAGAGACAGAACGGATCTTGATGCTAACGCATATCAGGTTTTGATTTATGACAGAGTGGTGGCACAGGGAGACTGCACGACAGACGGGGTTAAGGAAATGGTCGACAAAGCTGCTCTTGCCTGCAAAGAGAACTATTCGGATGTGTTGAATAAGCAGCTGGTAAAGATTATGGTAGACAACATAAAGGAACGGTTCCCGGGAGTTGCTGATGGACTTGTACCTGAAAAAATATCATATCTGAAACTCGAACGCACTTTGCAGGAAAAACTCAAGAAAGGCGAATCTATCAAGGATATGATCCATATTCTTGAGGAATTGGAGGAGCAGTAACGGGACATATGGATACGACACAACATTTTGATTTGGAAGATCTGTATAAGAAAATTGCAGATGCCATAACACAAATTGATTTTTCAAAGCTATGGGAAGGATTTAAACCTCTAAAGTTTGCTCTGTATAACGATGAAGAATGCTATTTTAACGGCAGCTATATTGAAAAGACTGCAGATTTCTGTGCTAACACGGCAATAGAATTTCAGGGCGAAGTGATTGCTATCTGGAGAGTTGAGGAAGACCTTGCAATTCCGGTATTCGCATCAAAAATCGTTCATGAAATGTTCCATGCTTTTCAAGATGTACAGGGCTGGAAGTGTTTCGCCAAAGAAATGGAAGCTTTGTACAAATACCGTTATGATGAAGAAAACCTAAGTGTGAAACTTCATGAAAACAAGTTGTTGTTGGATCTCCTTGACGGATATGATGCTGACAAATACAAAGAACTCCTGGCATGCAGGAAATATCGCCAGGAAAAGTTCCCATATGAGTTTTCCTATGAATGTAGCGGCGAAGAAATTGAAGGAAGTGCAAATTTTGTTGAGTGGCAAGTTCTCAAACAGCTTGATAAAATAGCAGCGGATAAGTTGATTGAGGACATGCGAAAGGTTATGCTTCAGCCGGAATACTTCTTCCCTATAAGGATATCCGGATATTACACCGGAGCACTTTTGATCAATGCCATGATCGAGGCAAAGGATTATTACTACGGTCCTGACAACCGTCCTGTCATTGTTCAGAGACTTGCTACAGCCACTTCGATTGATGATGAGATCGGAATGACAGAAGATGAACGTCAGAAGGTAACGCAGGCGATTAAGGCTTTCAACGATGAGTCAAAAAGAATTGTTGAAACATCAGTGAAGAATGGCGAGGTCGTTCTTACCGGACCTTACGAGATGGTCAGCGTAAACATATATGATGCCAGGTGCTACGACGGTTATCTTACATCACGGTTCTTCCTTATGTATATGGATAACGGGGAAAAGAAAGTAATCCGCGACAACTACGTTATCAAGATGGCCGATGAGAAAACAATTGAGAAGGTATATCGATGGATTAAGTGAAAGATGCGAAGAATACTTGGCATGGCAGGTGTCGTAAAAAGTAAAAGGAAGGGAATCCGTATTATCTCGGCTTCCATTATATATACCATAAATAGCGGGTAAGAATTCAGTCTTATAATTTGTCACACGAGCAGATATAATTGCATCATCATGTTTTTCGGGAGGGATATTTATGAAGTATGGGATTGATAAACGAAAAAACTGATGCTAGTGCCTTAAGAGAGTAGAAATTACAAAACTTGATTGACAGCCCACTATAAGACGATTATACTTACTTTTAATATTCGAAAGGAAAAGCTGGTTTTATGATGAACAGACAGCTCGTCGATTTTAATACCGTAGGTGATAAGCTCGTGAATCATTTTCAGGGGTTTGTTTTGGTATACAATGACGAGGCAAAGTGCATTATGAATTGAGCTTATTAAGAAATTCATTTATAGCAAGGTAGAAGACCTCGTCAGACTTTAGGTTTGATGAGGTTTTTTTTATCAAAAAATGCAGTTGGAGGTTAAAACATGAAGATCGAGGAGAGAACATTTCTTTTTCCTAATGGAGAAAGAGCAATCATTAGAAGTGCAGGTCCGGAGGATGCGCTACTTGTCAAAACGCACAGAGAAACCACTGCATCTGAGACTCATTTCATGGCAAGGGAACCGGAGGATGGTCAGATGAACTTACAGAGAATTACGGTTATCCTCGATGAAGTTGAAAAGAGTGAAAGAGATTTTATGGTAACGGCTTTTGTTGGGGATGAAGTAATCGGAGATCTTGGTGTAACAACGGTAAGACCTCATGTTAAGTACCTTCACAGAGCGTATCTTGGAATGTCCATCAGACAGAAATATACAGGAATGGGACTGGGGACCTTCATGATGCAGATAGCTCTTGAGCAGGCTAAGAAGAATGGCTTTGAACAGGTTGAGCTTGGCGTGTTTAGCGATAATGAAAGAGCAAGGCATCTTTATAAAAAGAGTGGTTTTAAGGAATATGGCATGAACCCAAGGGCTTTTAAGCTTAAAGACGGAACATATTGCGATGAGATTATAATGGCTAAAATTTTTTAATGGGGGCGAAAAACTATGTTTATTACGAGTGAGATGCTGACAGAAAGAATAGATAAAATAGCAAAGGAAGTGGACAAACAATCAAACCATGAATGTGTATTTGAAGAGTATGTGGCAGTTCCGCACTTTGGTCAGATTGTGCTACGCTTTATGCTTAATAAGGAAGAGTATTCACTAGAAGATTTGGACTGTTACGAAACTATGCTTAGCAGCATAGCTGGTGAAGATTTCCTATGCGATTTTATGGGATGTGTATATAAGAAAGCCGGTGTAGATTACTCGAAGCTGGGGAATCAGCTTATGAGATTAAATGATAAGTTTATGGATGAACCAATAATTACATCATCCTATTATGATGCTATCAAAGAAGATGCATCTATGTTGCTTAGGATTGCAGGGCTTGATCCTAACGCTGAAGTATGGGAGATTCAGGTTGAGGATGGCGAGTATACACTGCTGTTATTGGGCAAAGAGAATAAGTCACTAATGAATATTTCAGAACCGATTAAGTTAAACGTTGGCGAAGTGGAGGAGAAAGCTTGTACAGGATTGATTAAGGGGACGTTTTATTGTCGGAGGAATCACATCTCGCTTGCCAGAGTTTTAATGAACAAAAACTGAAAGAAAATAAAAATGGAAGGTTTAAGCATGGAGTACAAGCACATTGCTGATATTGAACTTGATAAAGCGTTTAATGAAGTTGAAGATATCAGATTCGAAGAGTTAACCCATGACAATTACGATCTTGCTTGCCAAATAGACAGATCAGATGTTTCTGAAGCTTTTGTCGACAGTATCTCTACAATCATGGAAAACACTGACTATGGCGTGGAACATGGTTGTTTAGGTCATACTTTTTTAGTGAGTTCTGGTGGAGCGTACATTGGAGTTATCCTTCTTGGTGAAGCAATTCCATGGGAAACAGATCCACCGCAGGTTAAACGGGAACCTTTTTATCGCCTGATGGGATTTTTCATAGATAAAAACTGGAGAAAACAAGGATTGGGAGGAAGAATCATAGAAGAGTCTATCATAAAAGTATACCAAGATTTTGGAGAACGTCCTATTGTGTTAGGATGCCATAAAGACAATCTTGGCGCTGCAAGATTTTATGAAAAGCATGGGTTTATCAGGAGTGAATATTCCGAGGGGAATGACATATATTATCTTCGTTATGACAGTAATGAATAGCAAGAGAATAATTTTAGAATTAATGCACATATACCTACAAAGGGATTGATCTGATAGTATTTGAGATACCAATCGAATAAGATAAAGGAGTTGATTAAACTATGAAATTTATTGAGCCTACGTGTGAATATGAAAGCCAAATTCGTGATTATAGACAGGAGTTCCTAGATGAAGGCGGTTCTATACATGGTACAGGAGCTCTTGGACGTATGGAGGATCCGAAAGAGTGGGTTGAGTACTGCATATTGAGCAAGAAGAAGGAAACCGCACCTGATGGTTTGATACCTGCAACTCAATACATTTATGTAAAAGAAGATGACAACAAAATAGTTGGAATGCTTCAAATACGCCACTATTTCAACGAATTCCTTGAAAAATATGGTGGACATATCGGATATTCTGTTGCACCAAGCGAGCGCCGTAAGGGCTATGCTACCGAGATGCTTAAAATCGGATTAACCAAGTGCAAGGAGATGGGAATTAAAGATGTCCTTATAACATGTACTGATGATAATGAAGCAAGTAGAAAAACTATTCAAAAGAATGGCGGTATTTATGAATCAACAGTAAGTCTGCAGGATGAAGGGATTAACCTAGAACGATACTGGATAAAGCTTACTGATTAGGAAAATTATAAAAAGCATTTCAACAGTCCGACTGTCCATAAGGTGTTATATTGTGTTATCGCGAAATCTTTCCCTTGTTTTTCCCTTATCAGCACTCGTAAAGTGCTATGGGACAATATAACACAAGGGAAAACATAAGGGAAAATAAAACATCTGCAAATTTAGTATTTACAAGGGTTTGCGGATGATGAAATAACAAATTGTAACGAGGTATAAAACCCTTGGGAATGGTTCATTCCCAATCAAAGTTTACGAAGGAGAACAATACACAATGCGTCTTATCAAGAATTTGGAAACACCAAGATTGACGATTCGCTCTTGGAATAAATCTGATAAAGACTTTACGCTGTCTCTGTGGGGAGACAAAGAAAATGGAAAGTATATGAGCGACCCTGTCCGCGAGAATATGGATGAAGAGTATCTTAAATGTGTTGATGAAATGGAAGATAGCTCAGAGGGATATTATCTGATTGCTGAGTTGAAAGAAAATGGTAGTCCTGTTGGTACCTGCTGCATATTTCCTGAGGATGATAATTACGATATAGGATATTGCATCGCAAAAGATTACTGGAAGAAAGGCCTCGGTACCGAAATGGTTGATGCAATAGTTAGTTGGGTCAAGGTAGAGGGTGGCAAGTCCATTACGGGCGAAGTCGCGGATATAAATCTTGCGTCTGTTGCACTTCTTCACAAACTTGGATTTTTAGAGGACAGAAAAACGCGCTATAAAAAATGGGGAGAGGAAACTTATTTTGATGCGCATTATTACAAACTGAACTTAGAGTACTTTTAGAAATATGCAATGAATGTAAGATGGTTGATATATTATAAATTAATCCTGGCGAGGGTTTTGATTAGCAAAGAATCGTAAGATAAAAGTGATTGACTGCATTTTAGTAGCGTGATAGAGTTATAAATAGTTTTAACATGCGAGGTTGAGAACGTGAGACGTTAATTATTTGACTAAAAGTGTATAGGAAACAATGAAGAACCTGTTTTACGGGTTTGTTTGTGTACGCTTAAAGTCGAATGATTACATTTTTCAAGTGCCTTATCCATATAGGGTTTATTTGTGATGAATCAAGACTGTAATGCGTACCGATTGTAGATGTACGCACTACAGTCTTTTTGCGTGCAGAACTTTTAGAAAAATAATAAACGGAGAATATAGACATGAAAAACAAATTACATATAGACAACCTCGAAGTTATGGCTTTTATGGATGGCCTTGTTTTCTTTTCGCCAGTATCGCTGCTTGTAAGGACAAAGGCAGGTTTATCCCTTGAACAGTTCTTTCTTTTGCAGGCTTTTCTTTCAATCATGACATTTTTGTTTGAGGTTCCAACGGGCAAGATCACAGACAAGATAGGTTATAAAAAGACTCTGGTTCTTTCGCAGGTTATGTGGCTAATGGCCAGAACCCTGTTACTTCTTGCTTTTATCAGCAGGAGCTTCAATGTGTTTTTGATAGAGGTGGTTATTGAGGGTATCGCCATCGGTTTTTCCTCAGGAACCATGAGCGCGTACCTGTATCAGCAGTACGATTCCGAGGAATACGTTATCAAGAATGCCCGAATCGGCAACTGCGGAACTGCAGGATTTATCGTAAGTGCGGTAACCTACGCTGGGCTCTATCACTTTTTCGGAATTGTTGGCCTGATGGTTGCTACCGTAATCTCTGCTTCCATGGGCCTTTTGGCAAGTTTTGGAATTGAGAAGGAAAAGCATCTTAAAGAAAAAGAGATCACGGAAAAGAAGATAAAAAAGTTCGCCATAAACCTGGAAAACATAACGATTTCAGTGATCCTTGCCTGCGTCAGCATCTCTTTTCTCCTTATCAATTTCTTTTATGTTGATAAGCTGCTTAATATCGGAATTTCAGAAGAGTGGATGACCGCCATAATCCTTGGCTATTCGGTGATTCAGCTCCTTTCTGAAAGGCTTCTTAAGAGAATCGATGAAAAGAAATATCTTTTGACCTTCATGCTCGGATTCCTGGCGGTTGGCGCAATGATGGTAGTGTTTGGCTTGTCGAATCAGGTGCTGATCGTCATTCCAATCATGCTATTCCTGCCCCTTGCAGTGAGCGTGCCCGCGTATATTTTTGATGAGATCGAGAACAAGGTCATCGACGCAAATGGCCTTGAGAACTACAGAGCAGAGGTGCTGTCCATTTACAATATGGGTGTAAACCTTGTGGAGATAGTATTTCTTTTTGCATCGGCCTTTGTATCCAGAGCAGGAATGTCACTAAGTTTTATTATGACCGGTTGTGTTATGGGGGTTATTGGAATCGTAGGATTTTGGATTTTTGGGAAAAGGATTATGGACTAAAATATTCGTGATTATTTACAGGAAAAGCGGAGAAACAATATGACTATAGAAACAAAGAGGCTTTGTATAAGGCCATATGCAACAAGTGACTTTGATGATTACTTTGAATATATTATGGACCCTGAATTACAATACATGCTGGGATTGAACGATGTCAGTGATAGGAAATCAGCACATGAAACTTTCAAGTGGCTATTAGACAATAGAGAATTTCTAGCAGTAATCGACAATGAAACTGGAAAAGCTATCGGACATATATGTATTCATCCTCCTGTAAAGACTTTATTGGAAGATGCAGCCTTTTATGGAAAAAAAGGCTACTCGCTATCTTTTGCCATATCCAAAGATATGCGCAGAAAAGGCTGCATGGAAGAGGCGCTACGATCTTTAATTAATGAACTATTTATTATTCGAGGAATGGATTATATTGACTGTGAATATACATCATTTAACGCAGCGTCGCATCATTTACAGGATAAGCTTGGATTCAAATTCTGGAGTAAAGAGCAGTTAGAAGAAATTGAGCTAATAACCAATGTCTTGTGGCGTAAAGATTGGGATAATATTAAGAATGCAAGAACTGTTGACGAAGATATTAGGCTCATCCCATATTTCAGGAATGATGAGGAATCCTTGCCATGGTATCAGGACTTAGATGTATGCAAGCAGGTTGATAATATTGATCATGTCTATGATCTGGAAACACTCCATGCTATGTATGATTTTCTGAGCACTCATGGCAACTGCTACTATGTCCAATATAAGGGAAAGCTTGTTGGGGATGTATCACTTAGGGATAATGCAGAGCTTGCAATTGTAATTTGCAAAGAATATCAAAACAGGCATATAGGGCGTAAATGCATCCTGGATATGATCGAACTTGCCAAGGAAAAGAGGATGGATAAGGTAAAAGCAAATATCTATTCCTTCAACACTCAGAGCCAGCGCATGTTCCAATCAATAGGATTTACCCAAACTGATGATGAGTGGTTTGAGTTAAATATTCATCGTTTTACATATTTTCTATTCGAGAATTTTGATGCTGAAAAAGAGGCTGATAATCCTTTGAATCCAAGGAAGATATGTAATACATCTGCTGATAAAGTACTCACATGGATGGCTGAAACGGACAAAAGTTTTAGAAATTATGATAATGCATGTGGTTTATTCGGACCAGAAATAATTGATGCTCTTATAGCCGCAGGACTCTTTCGCAAAGAGAACGAAGAGCTTTTCTTTGACTCGCCGGTATTCTTAAGCAAAGACTTATTGACATTACAGGCTTTCTTTTCAGAGAAGGCAGCTACCATTGCAACTACAATTGAACAATACAGAGAAAAGTATTATTCATTAGCAAAAAAATTAGATAATAGCTATTCTCCAGAGATTCTTCTTTACCATGTAATCTGTGGAATGTGCTTTGATGGGCTATTTTTGGATAAATTGGGAAAGGAAAGAATAATATCTACAGGAAGAAAACATATTTCAGGGCTTGATTACTTATCCGTGATTTATGAGAATGCTCCTGGACTTGATGAATTCTCAAAAAAACTCTTATGCAGCTATAACAGGATTCAAGACGCACACTGCGCTCTACAATCATTTGGCGATGCCGATGGGGATAGAGTTGATTGCTATCGGTATTTTCGATTAAAAGAACAGAAAAGACTTACTACAAAATATTCAGTTGTAGATAAAGCTGCAGATGGATTAACGCAAAGTGATCTTCTTGAAGCTGCAGTAAAGCTATTGATGGGTGATGAAGCAGATTATAGGGCTGTTGAAGCTTTGGAGCAGTTTGGCTATTTCAAAGGTGGTAAACCATGCGTCCCTGTTTTTATGGATAATGATACTTCCATAATACTGGAAATAGAGGAGCTTCTTGAAAAACATATTTGGGAGTCAGTGCGAGAGCTATTTTCCAACTTAAGTGGCCTAAATATTACAGCTATGGCAAACGGAGTTCCTGTTGATGAGATAGCTAATGAATGTTGGCATATTTTGTTTGGATGTATTAATGAAAAGCTTATTGTAGATGGTTTTGTTGCTTGTCCGGATTTTTATCCGGATGAGGGGCGATATTTGAAATGTATCGAATTCTACAAAGAGTAACTATATGAGGAAGTAAAAAATGGAAGATTTCAAGATAATACCATTTGAAGAAAAGCACATAGAAATGGTGCTTGAGTATGAAAAAGAGCTTCGCAAACAGGAGCCGGATACATATTATTGGGAACCGGATGAGAATTATAAGAATGCATTAGTTGATTCTTTTTCAGATAGCAGGTTCAATACGGCTGTATCCTATATAGCTGTGCGAAATGGCAAAGTAATTGGTAGAATAGATGCATCTCTGATATCCAGCAGGAGTGATGCATCATGTTGTTCTGCGTATTTGGATTGGATATGTGTCCTTAAGAATGAAAGACATAATAAGGTTGCACAGGCTCTTTTGGACGAACTACGAAAAGAGCTTAAGGCTAAGAATGTATCTCTTTTGATTGCGCTTATGGCTAATAATGATGAGGCACAGAGATTTTATAAGTCTGTAGAAGGCGCATCTATCCATGATCAGGGAATTTGGATGGATATATAAGATAGGAATAGCATGAAACTCGATTTTTCTAAAAAGGAGAACTGAAAACAACAATGATACTTTACCACTACTCGGTTGATTCGTATCAATCAGGCGAAAAACTGATCGACGATTTCAAGAAACAATACCGCTTTGCGGAGCCTTTTATACTATCTCTACAGAGGGGTGAGGAGTGCTTTTGGGGCACTTTCTTCGCAGCGATGTCTTACTCCAGAGAATTATGTGCCTTGGGATTACGAAAGCATGAGAATTATATTAAAGATGCTGTAGAAGGTATTTTTGAGTATATCAGAATAACCGAATTCCCAGACACATCGGCAAGCCGTGTTGGGTGCGTCTATTATTGTGAATCAAAGGAATCGGCCCTTCAGTATCTAAAAGATGACTGCATTGATAACGGCGATTTCACCGTTGATCAGGTCAAACTCCTTGAGGTCGAGGTGGATGAAAAAACGGTTTATAAATATGACCAGGCTTTTTTCAACGAGGCTAGTGATGTCATGGAAGAAAGCCGCGACTTAGAGCACGTAATGAAACTGGCAAGGAGTTATTATTCTCTGAAGCGCAGTGATAATCCGCTGATAGAGGTTTTGGCATACGGGGATAATCATATTGTTAAGGAAATTCCGGTAGAATAAAGAATACTAAAAGGGAAGTACAATATCTGCAAAGCAAGGTCACAAAGTTTTAAAAGCCGTAGATGTGGTCGAGAATAGAAAAGGATCATATAGCAAGAATAAGGACTGAAGACAGAAAAAAATATTATGAGATTTTGTTCCATTGTAGAAAGGGGGTTTTATGAAAAACCATAAGATTATCGTAAGCGTTATAGTTCTGATATGTATTATATTAGGTCTGGTTTGCTACTTTATTTTTTCTCAAAGAATAATCGGTACAGATTCCGGTTATTCATATTCAATAAAGAGGGCCTTGAATGGATCTGATATGTGGACTATATCGACGCCAAAGATTACAAAGATTACTTTATCAAAAAGTACAAAAAGTAATCTGTCATATGAATTTGAACTGCAGCAGTACAAACAAAGCGTTGATGAGATGATTGAACTTGAGAAAAAATTGAAAAAAGAACGCTGCTTTCTGTCAAACACAGAGATTGGTAAAGTAGCAAAAAGTACATCGGAAGAAGCGATGGAGATACTTGGGACGAGATATTCATATTCAGTATATTTAATCTGTAAAGAAATATCTCGACTTGAAGATAGCTGTGAGCAGATTATTATGTCATTGGGAGGAAGTATAACAAAATAGGGCCCTTTTGTTTTCTTGCGCATTAAAATCAAGTGTGTTATAGTAGAAATGGCGACTTTTGTGAGAAAAATCACAAAAGAGGGTAAACTTATTACAGATCGGGATAGTAGTTAGGAAGTCGGGAGGATAGTTGTGAAGATTGGAAAAAAGAAGTTTTCGGCAGATGAAACAGCTACATTTTGTTCTCAGACTGCAATGTTGCTGAACGGGGGGATCACTCTCTACGAGGGAATGGATTATTTCTATGAGGATATGAGAGATTCAGCAACCAGGGATGTGCTTAAAAGTGTGGATGACAAGCTGACGGAGGGAAGCTCATTAAGTGAAGCGCTTAGGGAGACGGAAGCTTTCCCTGAGTATATGGTCCAGATGACCGAGGTGGGGGAAAGAACCGGTAAGCTGGAAGAAGTAATGAACGGACTGGCAGCTTATTATGAAAGAGAAGGCGCTGTAAGCGCCGGAATTAAAAATGTTATCACTTATCCCATCATGCTTTTTGCAATGCTGGCTGTAATACTTGCGGCTCTTGTGTTCAAGATCCTGCCCATGTTTGAGGCGGTGTTTGAGGAGCTGGACAACAGGACTGCGGGAACAGAGGCCATGATGAGTACGGGATTGACCACGGCAAGGATAGCTGCAGTGGTGGTCTTTGTTATATTGATAGTGCTGTTGGGAATCCTCTCAGCTTACAGGATAAAGAACGGTTCAAATACGTTGGGAAGATTCATAAACACATTTCCTTTCCTGGCGGGAATTGCTGACAGGCTGGGAGTGGGAAGATTCCTTGCCGCAATGTCTCTTATGGTAGGCAGCGGAATGGAAACGGGAGAAGCAGTGGAACGTGCTTCAGTGTTACCCGAAGACAGCAGTTCTCTTGAAAAAACGAAAAGGGCTTTGGAACTGGTAAACGAAGGAGAGCCTTTGGATGCGGTCATGAACAAGAGCGGCCTTCTTTCAGGAGTGGAAAGCAGGATGCTCAGTGTGGGACTCAGAGCAGGATCTGCGGATCAGGTGTTGGAGAAGCTCAGTGAAAGACATGACGATGAGCTCAGCGAAAAAATGAGCACTTTGTCCGCAAAGATCGAAGTGGCTCTGGTTATCCTTCTGTCGGTAATGGTGGGCGTCATCCTCCTTACGGTCATGATGCCGCTTATCAGTGTTATCGCATCTATCTGATGGGATGGTGAAAATGGATACTTACAGGAAAAATGAAAACATAAGATCCAGATATTTCGAAATGATACGTCAGACAGTGTTGTTTATAGCCATGATCGTGATCATGTTCATTGCTGTTTCCAATGTGAATAAGATATACCAAAAGCAGAACCTCATGATCATAAAGCAGAGTGCCCAGAGAGCGGCGGTGGAATGCTACTCCGTGGAGGGAGTGTATCCCCCCGACATAGATTATCTGGTGGATAATTATTCTTTTACCTATAACAGCGATAAATATTATATCTTCTATGAAACCTTTGCATCAAACGTAATGCCTACTATAGAAGTGTATGAACGGAAATAGGGAAAATGAGACCGGAAGAAAAAAGATCAAAACGAATATATAACCTGTGCATGAATATTGTAACAGCCATATTTGCTGTCTGCGCCATAGCCATGATCGCAGTGGGGGTTATGGAATACAAGAACATCGCAGTGAGCAATGTAGAGACCTACAAGCTCAGAACCTCCCTGTCCTTTGTGGCTACCAAGGTGAGACAGAACGACTGCGAGGAATGTGCGGAGCTCAAGATGGTGAAGGGCACGGAAATGCTGCTCCTTTATGAGGATATAGAGGGAACGACCTACGAGACTGCCATTTACTGGTACAACGGAAGCCTTCGCGAGTACTTCCACGAAAAGGGAACGGAGTTCTCGCCCCTTAACGGCTTTGAAGTGGTCCAGGTGAGAGGCTTTGATTTCGAAAGGGATAAAAACGGCAGGCTAAAGCTAACCGCTATGGATGTGGACGGCAAAAGAGAAAGCATGTACATAAATCTGGATTCGTACACAAGGTAAGGGTAGTTTAAGATCAGGGAGATAGATATGAACAGGAAATTCACATCACGACACGGGGCTGTAATGGCAGAACCGGTCATAGTGATAGGCTTTTTCGCCATAATAAGTGTTTTTCTGCTGAGGATGTTCGCTTCCACGGAAAAAGTGCGAAGTGACGCGGATGAGATCAGTAAGGCTGTGATCAGAGCGGAGTCAGCGGCAGAATGGGTTATGGCCTCCGACAATGATGAAGAGATCATGGACTTCGGATTTCAGGAGCTCACGGTAAATGACGTAAAATACCTTGTAATGTACTATGACAAAGACTGGAAGGAAACCCCCAGACCGGAAAAATATATGATGACCCTTAACGTTACTCAAGAAGACAGGCCGGAAGGCACAATGATCTTCTATAACTTCAGGGTGAGCGAAGTAAATATCTTTGATAATAGCGGAGAATTGTACTCCCTTACAGCAAAAAAATATCTGAGGGGAGGGAAAGAAGGATGAGAGTCAGCGAAAAAGACACAAACGTGGGCCTCGGAACCCCTTCTCTCATATTGATAGTGCTGGTGGTGGCCATGTCGGTATTTGCCCTCCTGGCATTAAGATCAGCCCAGGGCGAGAAGAAACTGGCAAGTAAAACCGCTGAGTCGGTAAAGATGTTCTACCTGCTGGACGCGGAGACAGAAGAGACCATCGCTGCTATAGACGGCATTGTAAGACAGGACGGAAAAGAAAAGGACAAAAAGATAAGCAGTATAAAGCATGTTACAAACGTGGAAACTGTAAATACGAATTCCGGAAATAAGGCATACAAAGTGACGATGTATGTCAAAATGAGTGAAGATGACAGTATGGGAATAGCCGCAAAAGTAGAGTTCCCTGAAAAAGATGAAGATTTAAATATATTAGAGAGAAGACTCGTCAAGGAAGAGGCGGAAGACGGTTACAGTCTTGTGCTCCCGGACTGACGAGAGGAAAGGACAGCCAATGGAACTGGTTGATATTTTAAAAGCAGCTGTTGACAGGCAGGCGTCGGACATCTTTCTTGTAGTCGGACAGCCCATAACCTACAAGATCGAGAACAAGCTTATAAAGCAGGACGATAATAAACTGTGGGTGGATGATACTAAATCTATCGTTGACGGACTCTACGATCTGGCAAACAGAGATAAAAAGCGTTTTGCCATGACCGGAGACGATGACTTTTCAGTGTCGCTGGCCCATGTGGGACGTTTTCGAGTGAACGTTTTCAAGCAAAGAGGATCCTGCAGCGCAGTGCTCAGAGTCGTAAACTTCAATCTGCCGGATTACGCTCATATGGGAATTCCGGACACGGTAATGAACCTGGCAAACCTTAAAAAGGGCCTTGTACTGGTAACGGGAGCTGCAGGCAGCGGAAAGAGCACGACCATTTCCTATATCATAGACAGGATCAACGAGACCAGGACATGTCACATCCTTACATTGGAAGATCCCATTGAATTTCTGCACAAGCACAAAAAGAGCATAGTGAGCCAGAGAGAGATAAATCTGGACAGTGACAGCTATGCTAAGGCGCTGAGAGCAGGCATGAGACAGGCTCCGGACGTTATCCTTGTGGGAGAGATGCGTGATCTGGAGACCATCGAGATAGCAATGACGGCAGCGGAAACCGGACATCTGGTACTTTCCACATTGCACACGGTGGGCGCGTCCAATGCCATAGACAGGATCATCGATGTGTTCCCGGCGGCTCAGCAACAGCAGATGAGATTCCAGATGTCAACGGTACTGCAGGCTATAGTGTGCCAGCAGCTGGTGCCGGGAGCAGACGGAAGACAGATCCCTGTGTTCGAGATATTAAAGGCCAACAGCGCCATCAGGACTCTTATAAGAGAAGGTAAGGGCCATCAGATCGGATCTACAATGCAGGCATCCGCAAAGCAGGACATGAAGACCATGGACATGAGTCTTATAGAAATGTGCAGAGCGGGAAAGATAGATGAAACCGTGGCAATGGAGTACGCCACAGAGCCTGACACAATGAGGAGATTATTAGGCATTTAAAGGGGGTATGGGTTTCTGACTTTTTTTGCATGGAGGTAAACGTTGAGAAAGGGAATAATTCAAAAAAGAAAAAACCCGTTGTGGTTTTTTTGCCTGATCTTTGCGTGCTTTGCGCTTACGGGATGCGCTGAAGCTACCGGGGAGAACGTACCGACCAAGCAAAAGGATCAAGAAAGCGTGACTGTGGGATCTTTCACGGATAACAAGAACGGAACAGTATCTTTTTCTTATAATAATGTAAATAAGGAAAGATACAAGGTAGTGACCCAGAAGGAAGGCGGAAAGAAATACCAGTATGACATACCTTCCGGACAGTGCGATCTTGTGTTCCCCTTGTCCCAGGGAAACGGCAACTACAGTCTGTATCTTTGTAAGAACATTACGGGAAACAAGTATTCCATCGTGGAATCCATGAACGTAACGGTGGAAGTGAGTGATGAACTAAGCGTGTTCCTGGTATCAAATTATATAATCGACTGGAATACGGAGAACGAAGCGATCAAAAAGGCATATGAACTGACGACGGGCATGACATCTCAAGAGGAAAAGATAAAAGCCATATACGAATATATGGTGCAGAATTTTTCCTATGATTACAATAAGATGGAAACCATAAATGACGGATCTTCGAAGGAGGTTTATGTTCCGGATGTGGATGAGACCTACAATACAAAGCTGGGGATCTGTTACGATCTGTCATCTCTTACCGCAGCCATGCTGAGAAGTGTGGATGTGCCCGCTAAGGTGGTAACGGGATATTCCGCAAACACCATCAGCTACCACGCCTGGAACAAGATCTATTTTATGTCAAAGAAAGAATGGGATACGGTGGATATAACCTATGACGTTCAGATGTTCAGAGACGGAAAGAATTACTACATGATCAAAAAAGATGAGTACTACTCAAATATCATGTATGAGTACTGAGTAAAGAGAGGGAGGAACGGGTTTGAAAAATGGATGAGCTCTACGACATACATATTCACCTGATCTACGGGGTGGATGACGGGCCGAGGACAAAGGAAGAGTCCGTGGAGATGCTGAAAAAAGCGGCCGAAGACGGAATAAAGACCATAATCGCCACACCCCATAAGAGATATGGGATGTTCGAATATGACCTTGAAACCGTGGAAAAACATTTTGAAGAATTAAAACCCATAGCTGAAGAGATGGGAATAAAACTGTTTTTGGGATGCGAATACCATGCCTGCAGCGACATGCTGGATGATATAAAAAGTAAAAGGG
>JAEEGK010013993.1_pt1 | contig 17989 bp, 8 predicted proteins | sample 8958771 | NCBI WGS metagenome assembly JAEEGK01 (sample SAMN16246547, study PRJNA631951) | gut metagenome | biome: gut microbiome; feature: rumen; material: SC-attached | host: Bos | place: Iran: Karaj | collected 2018-10
GATGAAGGGCCTTATCCGCTATTTCAACCGCAAGTTCTTCGAAAGGGAGGACATTCAATCCCTCACCTGGTCGCGCTGGTTCTTCCCCATGATCACCCGCACCGATGGCCTCAAGGAAATTGACCATTACCTCCAGGACAACCTCCGTTTCCTCGCCACCGGCAAGCACAACAAGGCCAACTACCGCATCCGCTATCCCCACCTCAAATCCCTCGGCTACCGCAGCCTTGTACACGAGTATTTTAAAGTTAGTAATAATTTGATCACTAAAACTCACATATTGAAAAATCTTCCCTCTCGAGATTTTTAATTTTGTATAATTCAAGACAAATATTTTTCGAAAATAATCTTTCAAATTAATTTGAATAAGAAATAGTATATTATTTTATTCATTATTTTATACCGTTCGATTATGAAAAGAATAACTTTTTCACTTATATGAATATTGATTTCACACGCAACCATCGACGATGCTAATGATATTGAAGACATCATCTTCGATTTGGTATCTTTACAATAAATTATTATATTATACTTGCCAAAATCCGTTTTTTTTCAAAAAAAAGCAAAAAAGTTTGCAATAAATCATGTTAAAAGGCGTTAGTCTACAATTATTATATTATCTTTGTAGTCGAAATCTGGCAAATCTTTAATAGAATAGCAGACGTTATCTCAAGAATTTAAATATTAAATATTTAAGAAGCAATATGGAACTACATAGGTTTGAAGATAGCTCCAAATATGGTTATCGTGACGAAAACGAAACTATCATCATACCAACAAAGTATGAAGATGCGAAAGAATTCAAAGATAACTTAGCTATAGTTAAGTATAATGGGTTCTTTGGCGTTATCAATTCTTCTGATGAGACAGTTATTGACTTTATCTATTCATCTATAGAAGAAAACCTCAATTTTTTTGAATGTTTTAAAATTCAAATTAATGATCCAAAAGAAAAAACTTTTTGGTATAATCGTTGTGGTGTCTTACTTCATGAGGGAAAAGCATTTACATTATCAGAAAAGTTCCTTTGTATTTCAAATGGGAAAAAGTACGGTGTAATAAATCAAAATGGCAATAGAATAATTAATTGTCTTTATGATGAAATCGTTCAGAAGAACGAGCTCTTTATTGTACTAAGGGATGATAAATTGGGATTATATGATTTAAGCGGGAATATAATTTTGGACGCATTTTGCAATTCAATAGAAAGCGTAGATATTGATAATGACCCCTTGTCTTTAGGATCAACTACTTTTTCCGAAAAATGTGGCACCTTTTATTATCCAGGGTATTGTAAAGAGTACTATTTCGATCCAAATGGATGCCGTCATTTTAATAATGGAAGTATCAATGACTTATTGTTCAGAAGAATTATCACAGTTAGAGGTCATAAGGTGGCAAACATATTAAATTCTAATCCTACTTATGAAATATATTGTTGGCGTCCAATCAATGATATTACTAAGCCAATGATAATATCAACTGGTGCGAACAAGATGATTTTCATAAAGTCTGAAGGTATTTTGCCTAATAGTGAATTTGATGATATCCAACAAATCACACAAATATGCTACGTAGTCAAGAATGAAAATCTCTTTGGTGTCTATCGGGTTGATACAAAAGATTTAGTTATACCAATAGAATATGAATCAATACAGTTCTTTGGCGGACATACCGTATTGGTTTGTAAGGATGGATTATGGGGTGCAAGAAGTCTAGGGTTGGATTCTAATATTTTCAATATTTTTTTCAAAGTTGAAATACCCAATGATTATTTAGAGATTTGTATTCTTGATGACTTTCAACATTACTTCGGTTGCAAGAAAAAAAAATCCTATTCTACCAATTCACATTTCACTATCGTCCAATCAAATGGGGAAGAAATATATGATATAAGTGAGTTAGAATGTGATAGTCAATTTGTTTATATAGATGACTCTCATTTCATAACTTCAATTGACAGGAAGTTTGGCTTCATAAACCCACAAGGTCATAAGGTTATTCCATTCAAATACGACGAAATAACAATCAGAGAGGATGGAAGGTTTAATGTACGTATCAATAATAGATGGGGACTACTTTCGCTTGATGGACGAGAAATAGTTCCTTTAAAATACTCTTCTCCAGTATCAAGTCCATTTGATAAAGAAATACTAGTTAAAGATGCTGAAAGCGATTGTTTCGGTCTTGTTAATCCTGATGGTGCAGAATTGATACCATCTATTTACGAACATTTACTTAGCAGCGAAGACAAAGATCTTTATTATTTCGGTTATGGAGGTTACGTAGACGAAGATCATCCTAATTTCTTTTCGGGTGATATTAATGGAGCTAAGTGGGGAGTAATTAGTAGTAATGGGAAAATAATAATTGATGCTAAATACAGAAATTTTAAGTTACAATCAGGCTTTATAGTTGCAGGACGAGATGGGCATTATTTCCCTGATGATGATAATGACGACAGTAATTGGTTTGGCTCTAATTTCGATGGAGTGTATGACTTATACAACAAAGACGGAGAACTATTAATAGGCGGTTTTAGAGAATTTGAATATGAAGAAAAAAATGAAATTTTCATCTTCTTTTTTGGAGGTGAATGGAAAGAATATACTGTATATGATGATGATTGGAATAATATTCACATTACTGGCTATAGGTTTGAAAAAGGTAAAGATTTATGGTTAATACTTGATAAAGATTTCAAGACAATTTTACGAGACAAGGACGGTAATCCTAAACATTTTAAGAAAGGGTTTTTGGGTAAAATTGATATTAAACAGGAAGATAATAAGATTAAGCATGTGTACAATATGCCAATTAATCTTATGGCCAAGGGCTTTAGTCATGTTGCCATAAATAGCATTATTATAAATAATAGTAACTCAGAATATCATCAATCTCAAGCCGTCGATATAAAAACAGGGAAAACTACAAAGTTTTATACAAAAATTGAACAGATTACAGAATCACTATTCTTTTTTGCTGAGGACAGTAAAGTAGGAATAACGAATATTGAGGAAGAACTTATAACAAACTGTTTATTTTTGACTTATCCTATTAATGGGTTTTATTTTATCGCAAAGGAAATAGATGATGAATATTCTAATTTAGAACTCCGTTCTATGAATGATGAAAATATTCAAATAGAGGCCATAAACAAGATGGAAACATCAAAACTTATTGATTTAGCCTTATATGGTCGTCTAAAAATAGAATTTGATTCAGATGAATCAAGTCTTGAGAATATAATTATACCTATGCATAATATCTTTTCAGAGTCATTAATTAGTAAAATCTCTACTAAAGAATCAAACTATTTCTGTTCAAAATTCAAAGAAATATATTGGTTTACTGACGATTACCGAATGGAAGAAGATGACAGTTCGAGTGATTACGACGATTATGATCACGACTATGAAAAAGATTCTTGGTATGCAATGACTGATGGTATGTATGGTGATATGCCTGATGGCTTTGACGGAGATTACAGCTTTTTAGGTAGATAAAACTAAAATTATGAAACTAACTTCATATATCATAAATTTAAGTGCAAACAAATTCATGAAACTATAATTAAGTAACAACTAGTGATCAATACTGCTTGGAGTATATCTTTGAAGCGAATGACATCTTACTTTATATTATTTAAATTGCAAATAAACTATGAGAAAATTTACAGAACAAGACAAAGTAATGATTCAATCTATCCTTGATCAGGAGGCAACTAAACAAATGTTTGGAGGCTATTTTTTCTTTAGTGAAAAATATTGTAACGAGAAAGATATTTTTATTCTTTTTCCTGATATAAAAAACGCATGTTATTTATATGAATTGGAGGATGATGAAAACGACCCAGAAAAGTGGGAAAAGATAAATATTTCTATTTTAAAATCAAAACTCGCTGATATTGTTAATAAACTATCTTTATTAGAATATCTTGAAAACGAAGGTATGATTTACATTATTGAGCCTAAATTAAATGCCCAGGGACTTATGATCCCTTTTGGGAAGAATATAAACTCCGACTTAAAATATAGTTTTATTGGTCAAAATACAATCGTTGCGAATATTAATAATAAAAAACTAATATGTAACTTTCAAAATGAAAGTAGTATCTCTCTTAAAGATAATGAAGGTCGTATTTACATGCGCGGTTTTGGTATTGAGGTAAATCTATACAATAAAATAACCCACTTTTTCAATAGTATTATCTATAAAACTTCTGCTCTTGAATCATTAGCGAATAATAACTATTTATCAGATGAAGAAATTACCCTAAATCATATAAAAGAACAAAGCTTAAGTCTAAGACAACAAACTGATCAAATATGTGAAATGGCCAAAAACATAAACAAGCAACTAAATCAAACTCAAAAACAAACAGATACAGCTGTCATACAACTTAGAACTGCCGTTGATCAGATAAAAATTGTTAAAGATATTTTAGAGACCGCAAAAAAGCAATCATCCGAATCAGAAAAGCAGACAGATCTTGCAAATCAGACTCTTAAACAAGCATCTGCACAAGCTGAAGAAGCAAAAAAACAATCTGAGCAAGCTAAAGAACAAACCAAAGAGGCACAAAAGCAGTCATCTTACGCAATTAAGCAAATCAAGTATGCTATAATAAGCGTTTTTGTGAGTGTATTAGTACTTATTGTTTCAATAATACTTCCGATTATTTTGAACAAATATACTAAAACTGAAGTACAAATAATCGATAATCAATACAAAGCTCTTATCAAAGATTCTACAAATTCTATAAAAATGGATTCTTCTTTATTATATCTTAAGGCAATTGCAAATCCAGATACAACACCACAAGATGTTAAAATCACAGATGAACAATTTAATAGTATAATTAGTATATTAAAGAAGTCAAATGCAAAACCTAGCGAAACAAAATAAAAGAAAAAAATACAATTGTAGATAAAATTAATGGGTAAGATGTCAATTAACTAATTGTTAATAGAAAATAATCAGCATTTGTATTAGATTTAAAATTCTCAGTGGAAGCGTATCACTTTGTATCTAAAACTCATCGATGCTGCAGATTCAATTATTTTAAGTAACACAGTAACAGTGCAAATTTATACTACTCTGTCCCATGGGGTAACCAAATGAATCACAATATGCGATATCGACAAAATTATCAAATACTATATTAAACAATACAACCACATTTATCTCAAGACCAATTATGTATGAATGACGACGCTTCTGTGAAATAAAGCAAATTTACTTCGAAAATGCAGTTTTTTGCCAAAAAACTTGTAAATGTCGAATAAAATAGTTATATTTGCAGCAACAATCATAGTAATAAAATGACATCCATCGACAAGAACAACTTGGTTAGCAAATACCAGCGGGCAGACGAGAACAATCGTTTGCTCTCTGCCTATCGTCCCTTACCTCCCGAAACGTTAAAATCACTTCGGGAATATTATCGCGTTGGACTTACCTACACGAGCAACGCCATCGAGGGAAACAGTTTGACCGAATCGGAAACCAAGGTGGTAATCGAGGACGGCCTTACCATCGAGGGGAAACCACTTCGCGACATCTACGAGGCTGTTGGTCACGCAAAAGCCTACGATTTTCTGCACGAGATTACCGAAAAGAAGCAACTGGAGGAAGAAGACATACTGACGCTGCATCGGAAATTCTATCAGCAAATCGACCCCGAAAAGGCAGGCGTCTATCGCAGCGTGAAGGTATTTATAAGTGGTAGCCGCTATGCTGTCTCTCCCGTAGCCAGGATAGCCGAAGATATGCGCAAATTGGTCAACTGGTACAATCGGAACGAGAAGAAGCTCCATCCCATCGAGCTGGCAGCCGAACTCCACCTGCGCTTCGTCTTCATACACCCGTTCATCGATGGAAATGGAAGGGTATCGCGTCTGCTTATGAATCTTGCCTTGCTTCGCAACGGATTTACCATAGCCATCATCCCAGCCATTTTGCGCCATGAGTATATACGTTCGCTCGAAGCTGCACACACCGATAAATCCATCTTCTTCGACTTCATTGCAGATCGTGTGATAGCTACGCAAAGCGACCTTATCCGTCTGCTCAAGAGCCAGGATGATACTGTAAATACAGCAAATGATACTGTAAAATTGTCGATGACAGAGCGCCTGGTGCTCGATACCATTCGCAGTTTCCCCACTTTTACCTACGAACAACTTGCTAACCAATGCCTTCTCTCCCGTCCTACCATCGCTCGCACGCTCAAATCACTGCAAAATCGCGACCTTATCCGTCGCGTAGGTTCTGACAAAACGGGACATTGGGAATTGATAGGATGAACCTGTAAATGATACTGTAAATCTTACTCCGCAGATACTGTAAATTTAAAGTATTTACTCTGTCACCACTTATTGGCAAGCGGAGCAAACTTGCCGTATGATTGCATTACTTCACATCGTTTCGTGCTGTTTTACTCACAAGATTGCACTACTTCGTAACAAGCAGAACAAAATTGCCGTGAGATTGCACTACTTTCAAACAAGTGGTGCAATCTTGCTGTGAGATAGTGCAGCTTCGAAGCCAGTGGAACAAAATGGCTTGCAAGAAGGGATTACTTTCCATCTTGCGAAGCTGCGTAAACGGTGGGATTGCTCTACTTCGCATGCTACAATACGGGATAAATTGTGAGATTGCACTTCTTCTCTTCGGAAAGTATAATTTATAATCAGCTGTTATTTAACGAATAAATAGTTAAAATATAAGATATTGTACCAAAAACAATAAGTAGGAAAACGTAAAATGTAAAACGTAAAAAACGTAAAATGATATATATTTTATATTGTACATGTAAAATAATATACTACAGTAATTGTTGTTGGTCTTTTTTTAAATCTTCTATAGGCCTTCTAAAGTACATGCACAATGTGAAAGCGTGTGTTTTTACGTTTTTTACGTTTTACATTTTACATTTTGTGTATCCAGGCTTTTACCGCAATCAGGTGTTTTTTGTATCAGGATGTAGAATATTCTACTGAAAATGACATTTTTCGAAGGAAAAATTTGGAATAGTCAACCAAAACCTTTATCTTTGCAGTCAAAATTATCATACCTTAAACAACATTATTTATTTTTACAGATTCGCTATGAAAAAAATTTTCACTTTAATCGTTACCCTGGTGCTTGCCATCTCATTGCAGGCACGGGACAATGGACAGTTCTTCAAGCAACTGAGTGGACAAAACGTTTCGGTCAAGAACGTTGAACAACGTTTTGACCAATGGTTCTCGCTTCCCGAAGGCACGGAATGGCGCGAAGTGAGCCGCACCACCGACTTTGCGGGCATGGAGCGAATCGAGTACCGACAGTACGTGTCGGGTGTGGAGGTTGAGCATTCGCAGGTGCTCATTCACGCCAAGGACGGCCGCGTGCTTTCAGCCAACGGCATGGTGATGGAGAACCGTCGCGCCCCGGCTCGCATCCGCCAGCACCGCCCCATGACCAGGCAGGCAGCACCGGCCGCCGACGGCCGCGAAATCTTCCTGGTGAACACCCCCGGCGGCTTCCGCTATGCCTACAAGCAGCTTTCGGCCAAAAGGAACGCCTACGAATACTACGATGCCGAGACGCAAGAGCTGCTGAAGCGCGTGCCCCTGACGCACCGGCTGAGCGCCGACGACGACGAGGAGGGCACCCCCGTGGAAGTGGCTGCCACCTCGCTCTACAGCGGCGACGTCACCCTCGACGCCTGCCAGCTGTCCGACGGCTCGACCTACCTCTACGACTCGAAGCGCAACATCCACACCCTGAGCGGCGCCTACATCCCCACCATCCAGCAGCTGGCCGCCATGGGCAAGCTCTACGACTACTTCCCGCAGCTCGACCTGCCCGCCGACTTCTCGACCGCCTCCGAAGCGGAGATCGAGGCATGGGCAGAATCGCTCGGCGAAATGGCGAAAGCCAACGAGCTGGACGGCATCACCAAGCTGATCAGCGAATACACGGGATATGTGGGCAACAAGGCAGGCCAAGCCTACACCGCCTACAGGATCAGGAAGGTGACGTTCGACAAGTTCATGATCGAGGACGAAGACGGCAACCTCAAGCCCTTCACCCCCGTTGACATGGGCGACATCGACTGGTCGAATCTGCCCGACGACATCGACCTGGACGATCTGCTGGGCAATATGGCCCCCCTGCTCCGGCTGAACTTCAACTATGGCACCGACCCCGAGTCGCCAAGCCTGGCCACCGTCACCTCGTTCAATTACAGCCTTAACGACGCCAAGGCCATGCCCTATACCTACGAAATGAACAACTTCATCAGCACCCTGCCGCGCGATGGCGTCACCCTCTACGTGCTGACCCCGCAGAAGGATACCGATGAGGATCTGGACGACGACGACGATGACGACGACCTCGACCTGCCGGATGACGACGACGATGACGACCTCGACCTGCCGGACGACGACGAGGACGGCGACCTCGAGGATGACGACGACGAGGACGATGACGACTTCGACGACAGTGATCTGGATGACGAAGAGGAGGTGAAATACGACACCCTGGCCGTGACCACCTTCGTGCCCGACGGAAGCGGCAAGTTCGAGTTCTCGAACGAGCGCATGACGTTCACCATCGAATACGAGAAGGCCGGCGACCCCGTGGCCGACATCCATTGGGGCATGGCCCGGACGCTCGACTTCTACAAGGATGTCTTCGGCCGCGAGAGCTACGACGGGCAGGGCTCGCCCGTCTATAACCTCGTCTATAACCTTTCGGACGACTACGACACCATGCTCGGCATGTCGGCGCAGAATGCTGCCGCCCTTTCCTCACAGGCCCCCTACCCGATGTTGTACGGCCTGGGCAGCATAGAAGCTGTGCGAACCATGAGCCCCGTGGTGGAGCTTTCGGTGATGGCACACGAATTCACGCACATCATCACCGACATGACGGCCAAGCTGGAGTATCAGGGCGAGTCGGGCGCACTGAACGAGTCGTTCTCCGACATCATGGGCATCTCGGTGAAGAAGCACGTGAAGGAGGGCGCCAACTGGCTCATCGCCGAGGGCGTGGTGCTCAACTACATGCAGGAGCCCTACAGCAACATGCGCGACATGGCTAACCCGAAGAACTCGCTCGACGGCAAGGACCCCAGCCCCGACACCTACGAGGGCGAGCACTGGGTGGTGCCCGAAACCGACGAGGATGACAACGGCGGCGTGCACACCAACAGCGGCGTGCAGAACAAGTGGTACTACCTGCTCACCGACGGCGGCAGCGGCACCAACGACAAGGGCACTGCCTACGACGTCACGGGCATCGGCATCGACAAGGCGCAGCGCATTGCCTACCTGACGCTCACCAGCTACGCCACCATGGAGTCCGACTACGCCGCCATCCGCCTGGCTTCTCTGGAGGCCACAACGGCACTTTATGGTGCCAGCGGCCCGGAGGCAAAGACGGTCGCCGACGCGTGGGATGCCGTGGGTGTGGCCGGTTCGCCGCTCACTTCCATCGAAAAGATGTACGAAAACGAGCGTCAGGCCGGACGAATCTTCGACCTGCAGGGACGCAGATTGCCCGAATTGCCCACAGAAAGCGGCATCTATATTGTCGATGGTCAGAAGGTTGTTGTAAAGTAATGCACTGATATTCAGCCGATGGAGGTTGCTTCATCGGCTGATTTTATTCGTTGAATTCTGTTGCAGCGTTGCAGCGTTGCAGTTGATGTAAGCCTTTTCCGAAAAAAACATAGTTGGATTTTATATTTATATATATCTTTATCCGCAATCCAGTTGACATATCAAACTCATCGTTTTACCCACTCATTCGCGCCGATAAGTAATTCCAGAAATGGCTATGCAATCGATTTTATTGCTGCATTTATGCGTTTTATCGAAGCATAATAATCCCGATTTTGAACAAAACAGACGCGACACGAAAAAATATAATTATTTTTTGAAGATTTTTCCCTCAGGATTTGGATATGTCGAAAAAAATGCGTATCTTTGTACCCAGTTTAAGCACACTATTTTTAACCCATATTTAATCATGAAGAAAACTTTACTTCTTTCGATTGCTGCTGTAGCCCTGATGAGCGCTACACAGGCAAATGCAGAGTTCAGGAAGTGGGACTTCACCAAGTGGAGCACCGCTACCGTCAACAACCTTCAGGCTGGCGCCTTTGCCGTCACCAACAACATCAACCCCGAATCCGGCTGGTCGGACGTCGAGAAGTCCAATGGCACTGCACCTACCGAACTTAGCGCAGGCAACTGCTTCTGGGAGGTTACCGCACAGGGCAAGGCCGAAGGTGCGACGCTGACCGCCAACGGTGAGACCATCGTCGAGCTCGAAGGCCTGCTCTACACCAACACCGCTGCCCGTTCGTTGGCCATTGCCCTCAACTACCAGGGTCCCTTGAACGACGGTTTCGGACCTTACCATGGCGCAAGCTACCTCTGGTGCGGCAGCAAGCAGAAGAACTACTTCGTCATCCCCAACGTGGCTGTTGGCGAAAAGATCTACATCGGCGTCGAAAGCCACAAGTCCACCGAGGCACGTGGCGTGGAGCTCTATGTCTATACGTCGGAGAATGCCCGCAGCACCAAGATTCTGGGCGAGGACGGCGCTGAAGCCCCCGCTGTGCCCATCGACTACACCGAGCAGGTATGGCAGGTGCAGGACGGCATCACCGACACCCCCAACGAGGACGGAACCTACAACATCGTCATCTACAACACCAACGGCTGCCACCTCTACTACATCCAGGTGGGCGAAGACCAGGGTTCGAACATGGACGACATGAAGATTGCCTACCTCTACGACAGCTCCTACAACGGCTACAAGATTGACGGCAACCCCGCAGGTTACGCTGCCGACGGCGGCCTTGACTCCGATCCCGTCTATATCACCCTGATGGACTACAACGTGACCGCCATCGACTACAACAGCGACGAAGTGAAGGCCATGACCAGCGCCGAGCTCAACGATTCGCTCCTCAACTTCGACGTGGTGGTTGCCAGCGAAGCCGTTTCGAGCGGCAATGCCTACGCCAAGGGTCTTGTGGACATCATCAACAAGGTGCCTCTGCTCAACCTCAAGTCTTTCATGTACAAGAAAGGCGTCTGGGACTTCGGTGCAGGCTCGAATCCTTCGCCCAAGGCCAACAGCATCACCGTGGCCGAGGACTTCCTCGAAGATCCCCTCTTCGCCGACGTGACCACGATGGACGAGAACGGCACCATCCAGCTCTTCAAGAGCAATCCTGAGGACATCACCGCCGGCAACCTCGTGCAGGGCTATACCGTGACCGAAGGTTCGCTGATTGCCGACGACGCCGTGATGGCCACCGTAGGCGACGGCATCAACGCCATCCACACCCACGGCACCAAAAACCAGTACATGCTCATCCCGTTGTCGAGCGACCACCTGACTGCTGATAATGACTTCAACCTCACCGACGATGCACTCACCATCATCCGCAATGCCGTAGGCATCCTCGCAGCCACCAAGAGCAAGGTACAGAACGCTGCCATGCCGATCATCTCGCAGCAGCCATTCGACGGCAATACCCAGGTCAGCATCAGCTGCGTAACCCCAGGCAGCACCATCTACTACACCACCGATGGCACTGACCCGACCGCAGCCAGCACCCTCTATACCGAGCCATTCGAAGTAACTGAGGACGGCCTCGTAGTAAAGGCATTTGCCCAGGCTCACGGCTACAACGATTCGAACATCGCCACCGCTACCATCAGCGTGAAGACGCAGGCTCAGGCTCCAACCCTCGACATCCAGCAGGAGGTTGGTCAAACCATCGTCACCCTCACCGGTGAGGAAGGCACCAACATCTATTTCAACTTCCAGGGTCTCACCGCTTCGGCCACCTCGCAGCTCTACACCGAGCCAATCGTCATGACCGAACCCGCCGAGATTACCATGTTTGCTGAGAGCGAGAGCAAGCTCACTTCGCCTATCTATACTGCAGAGATTGAGGTTGCAGGCATCTGCAATCCTATCGACACCGTGGCTCACTTCAATGCAGGTCAAACCGACTGGTACGACAACGTTGTCATCACCGTGGGCGATAAGAGCTACAACGCCTCCGAAGCCGTAACCGATAGCATCGGAACCGGCAGCGCTTCGGCCTTCTACTACTTCGGCAAGAAAGCATGGAATTACTACAGCGACGTAGTTGACCACACCGAGATCGTCTATGACGAGGACGGCGTAACTCCTTTGAAGGACATCAACGGCAACGACTCCATCAAGACCATCTACGTTCCCGATGCAGCTGCCTACCGCAAGATCACTTCGACTACCGACACCCAGTGGACCATCGAAACCGAAGGTCAGGTAGTAACCGGCGAAACCAACCTGAAGCCAGAAGTTGGCGTAGGCAACGGTGCTACCGGACGCTATGCTGAGACCGCTTTCGATGCCATCGGCACTCCAACCAACGGCGTTGTCGATTTCGGCGGCAAGGTTTCGGGCGAGCCCTACAGCATGCGCATCGTCAGCAACGAGAAGTTCCAGGCGCCCTTCGATGTAGTGATCTACATGGGCAACGGTTCGACCGGCACTCCTAACATCGAGATTCAGACCTCAGCCGAGGGAGAGAACTGGACGAAGGTGGGCGAAGTCAACTATTGCACCACCCAGCGCTACTGGAAGAAGACCCGTCAGCACGTAGGCGACGAGGGCGAGTTCTTCGTTCGCATCGCACAGACAGGCGGCAGCAGCAAGGCTCAGCTTTACGACGTCATCGTCATCACCACTACTCCCGCTGCCATTGAAGAGGTTCGCGAAGACAACGACGCTCGCGGCGAGCAGCAGATGTTCGACCTCTTCGGCCGTCAGATCCAGGCTCCCGCTGCCGGACAGATCTTCATCCTCAACGGCAAGAAGGCTGTGAAGTTCTAAGGGCTTCGGTTTCCGCTCTATTAGTCTCGATATTCCGGTATTCCGTGATACCGTTATACCGGAATACCGTTAAATCGAAATTCCGATATTCCGATATCCCGAAAAAAAACAATTATCATCGCACGGGGCCACTCCCCGTGCGATTCTATAACAAAGCCGCCAGTTCCGCAGCTTGACCCCTGCGGATTAAAAGGGAATCCGGTACGAATCCGGAACAGTCCCGCTGCTGTATGTCATCATGAACCCACGGGCCTCGGTATGTCACTGTCCACGTTAACAGACGGGAAGACTGCCCAAGGGGATGACGAGTCAGAAGACCTGCTGACGACTGCCCAGTTTCCAGTTCTGAGCACCTCAGAACCTCAAGCTTTGGCTTGGACAATCCTGCGACCGACAGGAGGGCGAACCTTTCGTTAACAAGCACGAATGAAACCTTTGATGCGCATTGTCCTGCTCATACTGTTGGGCAGTTTCAAGCTGTGGAATTACTCCATGGCTCAGGATTCTGTGCGCATCATCGACAACGTGACCATCACGAGCAAGATCAGATACCATGAGACAATTACGCCGCAAACCCTGAAGGGCAACGATTTGGAGAAGGTAAACGCCCATTCGGTGGCCGATGCCCTGCGCTACATGAGCGGCGTTCAGCTAAAGGATTATGGTGGCATCGGAGGCCTGAAGACGGTGAATCTACGCTCGTTAGGTTCGCAGCACGTAGGCATCTATTACGACGGCATCGAGCTGGGCAATGCACAGAACGGCGTCATCGACCTCGGGCAGTTCTCGTTGGACAACATCGAGGAAGTCAGCGTCTATCAGGGGCAGCGTTCGGCCATCCTGCAGACGGCTTCGGACTTCGCCAATGCGGGAAGCGTGTATATCAAGACAACGAAACACCTGGGCAATAGGTCAACAAGTCAACGAGGTAACAAGTCAACAAGTCAACGAGACAAGAAGTCAACAGGTCATCAAGAAAACAAGCCATCGAAAAACCATTATTTGAAAACCAGGATACAAACAGGAGCATCCAACCTGTTACGTCTTTCGGCATTCTATGAGACCTATATAAACAAAAACGTACTCTTGTCGGCGAATGCAATGTTCCTTTCGACAAACGGAAAATACCGCTTCAACTACCGCCGCCGCAACCACGACGGAAGCATCGCCTACGACACCACAGCCACTCGGCAGAATGGCGACGTGCAGTCGCTTCGTGCCGAAGTGAACCTCTACGGCGAATTGACCGAAGGTCATTGGCAGGCAAAGGCCTACACCTTTCATTCGAATCGTGGCATACCGGGCGCCATCGTCAACAACGTGTGGCGGCGCGGCGAACGCCAGGGCGACAACAACACCTTCGTACAAGGCTCGTGGCAGAAGGATTTGACCGACCGCTATACGCTTCGCATTCTGGGCAAATATGCCCGTTATCAAACACATTATTTAAATAGAGATACTACGCAACTCGTGGTCGATAACACCTATAGGCAGCTGGAGGCGTACCTGAGCGCGGTGAACGTGGTTGAAATCCGACCTTGGTGGAGCCTTTCGTGCAGCTATGACCTGCGGTGGAATCACCTCGGTGCCAACCAGCCGTTGTTCGCCTATCCTACCCGCTGGTCGAACCTCGCCTCGCTGGCTTCGGCCATGGACCTCGGCAAGGTGCAGCTTCAGGGCAGCATCGTCTATTCGCACCACCGCGACCGTACCCGCACAAGCTCCCATTGTCCTACCTCCTCCAACTGGACGCCCGCCCTCTTCGTCAGCTATCGCCCGTTCGACTGCCTCCAGCTCACCGGTTTTGCCAAGAAGAGCTTCCGGATGCCCACCTTCAACGACCTTTATTATACCAATTTTGGCAGCGCCTTCCTCCGTCCCGAATCCGCCATCCAATACGACCTGGGCATGCGTCTAACGGGGGGCGCCGGTTCTGGCCGCTTCTCCTCCCCCTCTCGGCCCGCCCGTTCCTCAGCTCCCTCTCGTCCCACTCGCTCCTCTGGTGTTTCAGGTAAAGCCAAGCTTGGCTTTAACGACAACACCGGCCTGGCTGGAAGCCTGGAAGCGCACCTCTATCACAACTCCGTGCACGACAAGATCGTCGCCTATCCGAAGGGACAGCAGTTCCGCTGGACGATGCTCAACCTCGGTCGCGTTCACATCGACGGCATCGACGTGCAGGCCTTCGGCGCGTGGCAAGCCTTGCAGGAGCTTTCCTTTTCGGCAAGACTCCAATACACCTACCAGCGCGCCCGCGACGTGACCGACAAGACTTCGTCTTACTATGGCGACCAGATACCCTACACGCCCTGGCACAGCGGTTCTGTCACGCTGATGGCCGATTACGGGGCCTGGGATTTCGCCTACAACTTCGTCTATACTGGCGAACGCTATTGCCAGCAGGAGAACATCGCCTACAACCACCTGCAACCGTGGTACACCAGCGACCTCCACCTCTCGTGGCGGCATACGTTCAGTCGCTTTGCCGCCAAGTGGACACTGGAGGCCAACAACATCTTCGACCAGCAATACGACGTGATTATCAACTACCCCATGCCGGGCAGAAACTTCAATTTGACGATGCTATGCGAATTCTGAAACTTCTGCTTTGTCTGCTGCCCTTGTGCGTGTGCTCGTGCCGCGAGGACGAATACGTCACCTATATGACCGACGAGGATACGGGTGCCGAAAGCCAGGCGTCAGGCTTCGCGGGCCTATATATCCTCAACGAGGGCAATATGGGTTCGAACCGCTGCACGCTCGATTACCTCGACCTGAGCGGAGTCGATTCGACCATCCACTACTACCGGAACATCTACGCCGAGCGCAACCCTTCGACCGTCAAGGAGCTGGGCGACGTGGGCAACGATATCGGCATCTATGGCACCCGGCTTTGGATAGTGGTGAACTGTTCGAACAAGGTCGAGGTGTGCGAAGCTGCTACCACTCGTCGCATCGGACAGGTCAATATAGCCAACGGCCGCTACCTCGCCTTCGACGGCGGATTTGCCTACGTGAGCAGCTATGCAGGCCCCGTGCAAGTGGACGAGAACTGTCCCCTGGGACGCGTCTATAAGGTCGATACGCTGACCTTGCAGAAGGTTGATTCGGTAGTCGTGGGGTATCAACCCGAAGAGATGGCCATCGTTGATGGACGGCTCTACGTGGCCAATAGCGGCGGCTATCGCGTGCCCCTCTACGACAACCGTCTTTCGGTAATCGACCTCGCCACGTTTCGTGTGGTGAAGGAAATCGAGGTGGATGTCAACCTGCATCGCCTGCTGGCCGACCGACATGGACAGCTTTGGGTTTCGTCACGTGGCAACTATTTCGACGTCCCTCCCGCCCTCTATTGCCTCAAGGACGACCAAGTCGTGAAGCGGCTGGAGATTCCCATCTCCTCGATGACGATTGTCGGCGATTCGCTCTACTATATCGGAACAACATTCAGCTACGCCGATGGCGGTTACAAGAAAGACTTTGGCATTGTTGATGTTGCGTTGCAGCGTTGCAGCGTTGCAGTTCTATTTACAGCTCCCGAGATTCAGAATATCACCCTGCCCTACGGCATCATCGTCAATCCGCGCGATCGTGACTTCTACCTCCTCGATGCCAAGAACTACGTTTCGAGCGGAGAACTTCTCCACTTCGACGCCGACGGCCATTTCCTCTGGCGAGTTTCGACGGGCGACATCCCTTCGCGAGGCGCATTTGTCTTAAAAAATTGAATTATTCCCATAGTTCCTATATTTCTAATATTTCCTATAATTTCTATAGTTCCTATAGCCACTATAGCTACTATAGCCACTAATAAAAACAATGAAACCCCTCTTCCTCCCCATCGCCCTGCTGACACTTGCCGCGCAGGCGCAAAACAACCCCTATATCCTCGCCGTCGATGAATATGTCCCCGCTCCCGGACAATTCATCAACACGATGCCCGCTTATGAGGAAGGCGACGATGCTGCTTCGATGGCGCAAAAATGCACCGAATATCTTGCCAACGATGCCGGTAGGACGGTTTGTTTGGGCGCTTGGGGCGGTTACATCACCTTCCATTTCGACCATCCCGTAGTGAATGTTGTGTGCGCAATGGACCTCTACATCAAGGGCAACGCGCATTCGGGCAACGCCGAAGCGGGCATCGTGATGGTCAGCCAGGATGAAAACGGTAATGGTTTGCCCGACGACTCGTGGTACGAATTGAGAGGCAGTGCCGACGAGGATTTCTTCGGCGTCCGCTACGACTACGAATTGGAGTATTCAAGGTTAGGCGATTCGCTCGATATCGCCTGGTCAAACAATCTGGGTAACGCCGGTTTCATCAACCGAAATCCCTTCCATACGCAGGATTATTTCCCCGCCTGGCTGGAGTCGCCGCTCACCTTCACGGGCACGCTCCTTCCCGACAATGCCACCGACACCAGCGGAAACGGCAGCTATTGGGTACTCGAACCCTTTCGCTTTGGCTATGCCGACAATCTACCCAATACGGATACCCTCGGCTGTTCGTTCAACCTCGATTGGGCGGTAGAACCGCTTTCGCGCAAGGCTGTTTCGCTATCGCACGCCGATTTTGTCCGCGTCTATACCGCCCTTCATCAGGATTGTGGTTGGATAGGCGAAACCTCGACCGAGATTTCGGGTGCTGAGGACCTTCACCCCGACGCTTTACCCGCTGCCACCAATTCGGTTTCGCTCACTCGAAACGAGAAGGGTGCTGCCTTCGACCTCTTCGGGCGACGATTAGCTCCCGAACAAGGCGGTTTCGTGGTTCGGGAGAGAAAGCTGATTCTAAGAAGATAGTCAGAAATTGTATTTCCTATAGTTTCTATAGTTCCTATAGTTCCCATAGTTCCTATAGTACCCATAGTTCCTATAACCACTATTAAATATCAAAAAACCTATGAAAAAGTTCTACATCAGTTTGCTATGTGCTGCCATGGCCAGCACAATGAGTTTTGCACAAAGTGTTGCCGATTTCGAGGATTTGAATCTTCCGACCGAAAGCTTTTGGAATGGCGCTGACGGCTCAGGTTCGTTCACGAGCGGCGACTACACCTTCGGGAACAACTTCACCGACTGGGGC
>JAEEGK010013995.1_pt1 | contig 17986 bp, 10 predicted proteins | sample 8958771 | NCBI WGS metagenome assembly JAEEGK01 (sample SAMN16246547, study PRJNA631951) | gut metagenome | biome: gut microbiome; feature: rumen; material: SC-attached | host: Bos | place: Iran: Karaj | collected 2018-10
TCCCGTCAGGGCTTATACGATTAATCCACCTGTCTTTTGGGTCTTCAATCTCTTGGTAGTCCGGGAAGAAATTCGGGTTAGCATCCATAATGGCGCTATAGGTGCCAAACATCAGCAAACCAGCGTAGGTCAGACCATACTTGCCCGTTTTCCTGTCTTTTCTGAAGACATTGATCTTTTCGAGAAACTTATCCTCCGGCAATGTGTTCCAAACGTGGTCGGGATTCCACTGCTCAAACTTACGTCGATACTGCATGATGGAGGCAGAATCCAAATCCTCTTTGCCGAAATTCTCCATGATGCGGCCATCCACAGGGTCGGCGATATTGGCATCCGAGAACATGCTGTTGACCTCCTCGCGCGAGCAATGGTAGTCGCCATCCAAATCGCGGCGATAGGTCCCCGTGTATGGGTCAAGTCCGCAGTACACAGGTCTCAAACTCCTATCCACTCTCGGAATATAGAAAAACAGGCAATAGGCTCCGCCAAACTCCACGGCCTGCACATCGTTCTCGTTCAGCAACGGAATGTTCACAATCTGTTTGTTGTGCATTCCATTGAAGAACTCCTTCTCATACTTCTTTACTTGTTCTTTTGTGAGGCCATCCAAATAAAACCGGTCATCCTTTTCCCTGATGCCAAAGACAATGGCTCCTCCATCTGTATTGGCGAATGAGGAATAGGTTTCCCACATCGAATGAGGGAAACCGCCCTTCGCCGACTTGAACTCCAAATCGCTGGACTCCTTGTCTTCAAGCAGCTTGTCTAATACCGGTTGCAGGTCTTCGTATTCGTAGATTCGTTTCATAATCGAGTGTTTTATTTCAATCCCGTAGCTATTAGATCACTGTAATTTCCACTTGCCACCCTGGGGAGATGTTTCACAAAGCCTATAGCCTGTTTTCTCATCTCTGTCGCAAATGTAGTTCATGGTTCTTGTTCTTTAAACGACTGTTAGTTTCTTTTATAGTATGGTTTTTTCGCGATTTGTTACAGATTCAAGATACTATAGTTAATCCTTTGTTGATATTATTATACACCCTCTTCCACCACCTTTATCTCCTCCTCCGTCAACCCATACAACTCATACACCAGACTGCCAATCCTCCTGTCCGTTTCAGCAATCTGCTCAGAAAGACTGTTGCACTCGGTCTTGTACTGGCCGAAGTAGTCCTCCCATTCGTCCTGCTGCGGAAGAGTGAGTTTGATTTTCTGCTTCTTCAGCTCTTTCACGAAATCCGTAAACTGCAAGGTGTCGAATGTCTCCAAGGTGCCCGTGATTTTCACAGCGGGGCATGCCCCGCCGCAAAAGTTCTCCTGCATACGGCGGAGGAAACGGCTGCGCTTCTGCTGAAGATCTGCATTGAGGGAGAGCATGGTGTCAGCGAGGGATGATAAAGAGGAATCGTCATTGATGGCAGGAATTGGTATCTGACCGAAATACTTCCAAATCAACTGATAACCGTTCTGTATTTGAGAACAGAACTTCGTTATCAACCACCAGCCCATCTTCGAATTGAGAATTGCTAATAAAGACTTACTGTGTGTCGGTATAAACCACATCGAATTATTGGAGTAGAATCCTTGCTCATCGTATATGAAGCACGGTTTCACTTGAAAGGCCTGATACATAATTTTGGGCTTTGCAAACTGTTCGTAATAGTCACATGCACGCAACTCCCACCAAAAGTCACCTTTGTCGGTTCTCTTTCTCCCCTTGTCCGCAAAAGGTTCCAGCCATGCGGCAATTGAAGGATATTGGGACTTCAAGTAGTTCCATGCGTCTGCTTCGCTTTCGAAGGACCGTTCTCTTTGTGTCCAACCTTTCTCGAACAATATTAGATAGCTTACTGCTTCAGCTTTACCGTACGGAGTAATGTGTCTCCCTTGCAAGAAAGGATAGATATGCTCCTTGGCTCGTTCATCCTGACGAATGATGCTTTGATATGTGGCTGAATCAATGAGGAAGGCTTCTGAAAGTCCAGTAAGGACACCTCGATATGCCTCTCCACCAACGAAATCTTTCAGGGTTTTATGGTTGCTCGTCAATTTTTCGAGAAGGGACTTCTCTTTTTGAGATGATATTACCCATGTGTCACTACTGAATTGAGAAATATCGAAGATTTCCTCTGTACTTGAAACATTATGATTGAAGTCCCAAGAATTGGCCGCCGTCAGCACGGATACTGAAAGCTGATTTGCAGGTTCAGAATTTCGTCCAACAAAAATGCAAGGATAGGTGGTTGCGCCCTCAAAAATCTGAATATCGCCAAAGTCAATAAGTTTTTCCAAACGTTTGCCCAAGAAGAAACTCCTGAGTTCTTTTCCATAACCTGCCTGTAGCCATTTATTGGGCATAATGTATGAAATCAATCCGTTTTGCTTGGCTAATTGGAAAGCTTTCTCAACAAAAAGACAATACAGGTCTCCTCTTTTATTATAGGTGGAAAATCCGACCTTTTCTAATTGATTGGAAGTTTCTATCACGCTTTCAAGATGCACATACGGCGGGTTCCCGATCACCACATCAAAGCCGCCCTTCTCGAACACTTTCGGGAACTGTTCCTGCCAGTTGAAGGCTTTGTCGCCGGCAATGGCGGGGTCGCTGATGAGAGAGTTGCCGCATTTGATGTTCTGGTTCAGCGTGTTGAGCTTGCGGTGGGGCTTGGCAGTGCGCAGCCAGAGGGCTAACTGGGCAATCTCTACGCTCTCCTCGTTGATATCGACCCCAAAAAGGTTGTTCTCCAAAATGCTGTTCTCCACATTCTGAAACACGATGTTTGAGCCCGTTACCTTTGCCTCCATCTCGTCAATGAGCCTGTGCTCGTTCATCAGGAACTGCAGGGCGGCGTTCAGGAATGCACCGCTACCGCAGGCGGGATCGCAGATGGTGATTTGCAACAACCACTCGCGGTATTGCTGCAGCTTGTCCAAGAGGCGCTTGAGAGTCTGCTTTTGACGTTTCTGGTCGGAAAAATACTCCTCATCAACTATGCCGAATTCAGATTTCTTCTCACTGCAAAGACGACCTACGGTGTTTTCCACAATGTATTTTGTGATGTATTGCGGGGTATAGAACACGCCGTCCTGCTTGCGTTTGGAGGTGGTTTTGCTCTCAACGCTTAAAAGCTTTGCCTCCTTGATTTGCTGCGTCATCTCCTCAATTTCCGAAAGGGAGTTTTCAAAGATGTGGCCAAGGATGTTCACATCCACCTCGCTCTCAAAATCGTAGGTGGAAAGTCGTTTGGTGTGTTCCACCAAGGGCTCGTCGGAGATAATGATGTTGTCAAGCACCTCATCGGGTTTGAAAAGACCACCGTTGTAGGCGAAGATCTCGTATTTCTTGCCCTTGAATCCGGTGTTCATATAACCGAAATACTTCTTCACGCGGTCGTAAAACGGACGGTATTCGTCCATTTCCTTCAGCTTCTCCCACTGGTCGATAATCTGCATCATTGAGTTGGGCGGCAACAGTCCGCAATCCTCCGCAAAGAAGATAAACAGCAGACGGTCAAGCAGTTTCTGCGTCTTCTTGAAGAGCAGTAGTTTGTCGTAATCGGGATTGTGCTCTACAATATCGGCAAAGAGTACGCGCTTGAACTCGGAATAGTCTTTGTAGAGCGATTTGGTGATTTGGTCCTCGTTTGACACCGATTCGCCCTTCATCTGCATGGCTATTCCGCTTTTTACCTGCGGCCATGCGAGACAGAGATACAGCTCGCGAAACTCGTCCTCGGTCAGCGAGAAGAGATTCCATTCGCGGTATTCCACTGCGTTGTCGATATAGAGGCGCAACTTCTCAAAATTGGATATGATAACCAACCGCGCTCCCACATGCTGGCTCTTATAGCCAAAGGCCTGCGCCTCAATCTTCGCAAGGTCGGTGGTCTTATGGTCTTTCAGTTCGATGATGCCGATCACCTTTCCATCCAAAAGTATAGCACCATCGGCTTTCTTAGAGTTGGCCTCATTTTTCTGTTCGGTTATCAAATTATAGTCGGGAGAAGGATTGAGCGTATAGCCCAAAACTTTCACGAACAGTTCTCTCAAAAAGCCCTCCTGAAACTGCTCCTCCTTCGACTGGAGGATGTTCTGCTGGATGGCGGGGTTGAGAAAGTATTGCTGGTATTGGCTCCAATCCTCATTTGTCTGCTCCTTCGGCAGTGCGGCAAGATATTTTCGGACGATATTTTTCTGAAACAGCATAATTCAATCTTTTATGTATTCCTTTCCAGAACACGATTTTCTCGCCGCAAAGATAAGAAAGATTACGATACCGTGTACACAGATTTTTCAATCAAAGAGGCACCCAATTCAGGCTATACCCACCCTTTAAAACAACGTAGAGACGCGCCACCGGCACGTCTCTACGGCATATTACGGGATTATCAAATCCAACGATTATTTTCCGGCCTTGATCGCAGCCTGCGCAGCGGCCAAACGGGCCACGGGCACGCGGAACGGCGAGCAAGAAACATAGTTCAGACCGCTCTTGAAGAAGAACTCCACAGATGCGGGATCGCCACCGTGCTCACCGCAAACACCGCACTTGAGGTTGTTGCGGGTGCTGCGACCGCGCTCCACACCGAGCTTCACCAGCTGGCCGACACCTTCCTGGTCGAGGGTGTTGAACGGGTCAGCGGGGATGATCTTCTGATCAACGTACTCGTGGACGATAGCATTCACGTCGTCGCGGGAGAAGCCGAACGTCATTTGCGTCAGGTCGTTGGTACCAAAGCTGAAGAACTGGGCCACCTCAGCGATCTTGTCAGCCACGAGCGTTGCGCGCGGGATCTCGATCATCGTGCCGAAGAGGTATTCGATCTTCACGTTGAACTTGGCCTCAACCTCAGCCTTCACGCGGTCGGCAATAGCTTTCTGGTGTTTCAGCTCGTTGACATTGATGGTCAGCGGAACCATAATCTCAAGATGCGGGTCATGACCTTCGTTCATCAGCTCAGCGGTAGCCTGGAACAGGGCACGGAACTGTGTTTCCGTGATTTCCGGATACACGATGCCGAGACGCACACCACGGAGACCCATCATCGGGTTCACTTCGTGCAGAGCATCGATGCGTTTCTTGATTTCTTCGTAAGTGAGACCGCGCTCTTTGGCGACTTCGCGTTGTTTGTCCTCGGTTTGCGGGACGAACTCATGCAACGGGGGATCCATCAAGCGGAAGGTCAGCGGTTTGCCGTCCAGAACCTTCAACGTGCCCTTTGCGGCTTCCTTGATGTAGGGTTCCAATTCGTCGAGAGCAGCCACGCGCTCTTCCTTCGTGTCAGAAAGGATCATGTTGCGCAGTTTCTCGAGAGGTTTTTCGCTGTTCTTGCCGTAGAACATGTGCTCGATACGGAACAGACCGATACCCTCGGCACCGAAGTTAACAGCGTTCTGCGCATCTTCCGGCGTGTCGGCGTTGGTGCGGACACCCATGGTGCGGTATTTGTCAACGAGAGCCATAAACTCTTGGAACAGAGGATTCTCGGTGGCGTCAATCATCTTGACTTCCTCGCCATAGACCCAACCTTTGGAGCCGTTCAAGCTGAGGATGTCGCCTTCCTTGAAGGTCTTGCCATCGATGGAGACAGTGCGAGCGTTCATGTCGATCTTGATAGCGTCGCAACCGACGATGCAGCACTTGCCCCAGCCACGAGCCACGAGAGCAGCGTGGGAGGTCATACCGCCACGGGCGGTCAGGATGCCGGTAGCGGCACGCATACCCTCCACATCTTCAGGGTTGGTTTCCTCACGAACGAGGATGTTCTTGATCTTCTTGGCCGTGTAAGCCATAGAAGTTTCGCTGTCGAAGGCGATTTTACCGACGGCACCGCCAGGACCTGCAGGCAGACCCTTCGCGATAACGGTGTGTTTCTTCTCGTCAGCGGCATCCAGAATCGGGTGCAGCAGTTCATCGAGTTGGGCAGGAGCCACGCGGAGCACCACTTCCTTCTCGTCGATGAGACCTTCGTGCAGCATGTCAAGGGCCATGGTCATGGCAGCCACACCGGTACGTTTACCGACACGACACTGCAACATATAAAGTTTACCCTCTTGGATGGTGAACTCAATATCCAGCATATCCTTGTAGTTCTTTTCCAGGATATTGCGGATGTCGCAGAGTTCCTTATAGGTTTCCGGCATCAGCTCCTGCATGGAGGCGAGATGCTTGTTCTGTTCGTTCTTGGTGTCGTCGTTCAGCGGGTTCGGGGTACGGATACCGGCCACCACGTCCTCACCTTGGGCGTTGATCAACCATTCACCATAGAACTGGTTGTCGCCGGTAGCAGGGTTACGGGTGAAAGCCACACCTGTAGCGGAGTTGTCGCCCATGTTGCCGAACACCATAGCTTGCACGTTGACGGCGGTACCCCAATCATCGGGAATCCCCTCGATACGACGGTAAGCGATGGCTTTCTTGCCGTTCCAGCTCTTGAACACGGCCTTGATGCCGCCTTCCATCTGAGCTCTTGCGTCATCAGGGAACTCTGTACCGAGCACCTCTTTCACCTTAGCCTTGAAATTCTCGGCCAGAACTTTGAGTTCATCGGCAGTAATCTCAGTGTCGCTCTTATAGCCACGGGCGGCCTTGAAAGCGTCAAGCATGTCATCCAGTTGTTTGCGGATACCCTTGCCGTCGGCGGGCTCAATGCCTTCGGATTTCTCCATCACGACGTCAGCATACATCATAATGAGACGACGGTAGGAGTCATACACGAAACGGGGGTTGTTAGTCTTCTTGATGAGTCCGGGGATGGTTTTGGAACTCAGACCGATGTTGAGGACGGTGTCCATCATGCCGGGCATGGAGCTGCGGGCGCCGGAACGACAAGAAACGAGAAGCGGGTTCTCGGCGTCGTCATATTTGAGGCCCATAATGTTCTCCACGTTCTTCATACCAGCCCAAACCTCATCCATGAGGCCTGCAGGGAGTTGGCAGTTGTTAGCATAATAAGCCGTGCAGCATTCCGTAGTGATGGTCAAGCCAGCCGGAACGGGCAAGCCCAGCAAACACATTTCAGCCAAGTTGGCGCCTTTACCGCCCAAAAGATTCTTCATGTCCGCTTTACCTTCGGCCTTTTTTCCGCCAAAAGTATAGACATACTTCACATTGTTATTCGTCATTTTCAAACAGTTTTGAATAAAAAAAATTTCTCTAAAAACGGCCGCGAAAATACAAAAAATGTGGGTACGAAACCCCAGGTTTTTCATTTTTTTCTGTATTGCCTGTTGTCTGTACCCTACGTGGGTGTTGAGGTCGTAGGGGCGAAAAATTTTTCGCTCCTACACCATTGATACATTAATACGAAAGATTACCCCACTGTCACGGCGGTTCCTGACGCGGTGACCATCAACATGCCGTTGTTCTCGCCCAGAACTTCGTAGTCGAGGTCGATGCCGACCACAGCGTTGGCACCCATTTCCAGGGCACGCTGTTCCATTTCCCGCATGGCGGCATTGCGGGCCTGCGTCAGCTCGTCCTCGTAGGAGCTCGAGCGGCCGCCCACGATGTTGCGGACCCCTGCGAAGAAGTCCCTCACGAAATTGACACCGGCAATAACCTCGCCGAACACAACGCCGTGATAGTTTACAATCTGTTTTCCTTCAATGGTTGGTGTGGTGGTTAAAATCATAATGGTTGGTTTTAAGATGAGGGTGCAAAAATACGATTTTTAATGGTTATTGGTTATAGGTTATTGAAGCTGGTTATAGGTCATTGGTTATAGGTTTTGCTAATTCCTCACTCTCCCGCCAACAGCTGCAGCAGCTTAACCTGATACATAAACTCGCACTTCGCCTGCGCGAGGTTGGAGGCAGCTTGCAAGTAATTGTTTTTCGCTTCGTTGAATGATGTCCCTGTGGATTTCCCGTTCTCGTACAGCGCCGTCTCCAAGTCGAAGGCCTCCTTCGCGCTGGCCTCCGCCACTTGGCTGCTGGCATACTTTTCCTTGGAAGCCACTGCATTGAAATAGGCCTGTTGGATCTCTTTGTACAGACTCTTCTTGACGTTCTCGGTCTGTATCCGCTGGCTCTCGAGCTGCAGCTTGGCCATCCGCACGTTGTTGCGGGTCTCCAACCGGTCGAAGATCGGCACGTTGAGAGAAATGCCTACATACGGACTGAAATTGTCACGCAACTGCGCCCCGAAACCCTTGCCCGGATAGCCCAACAGCGCGTAGTAGTCGGTGACGAGCCCACCATTCATGGACAGCGTGGGGTACCACCCACCCTTCGCTAATGCGATGTTGGTCTTCGCGTAGTCGGTGCGGATCTCTTCGGCTTTCACGGCAGCGCGGTTGCCCAACGCCTGCTGATAAATCTGCTCGGGTGATGGCAAAACGGCGGGCAAAGCAGCGTCAAGCTCTGGCTTTGCAACTACAAAACCCTCCGGCGACTCCAACTCTAACAACTGGGTCATGTCCAACGTGGCGGAAACCAGACCGTTGTGTGCCTGTGTGTAGGTAAGACGGCTCTGCGCCAATGTGGACTTCCTTGCGGCAACCTCCGCGGGACCGATCTTGCCGAGCTCGTAAAGGGCGGTCAGCCGCTCCACCTGTGCCGAGTCGATGGCAATCTGCAACTTCGCGACCTCGCAGACCTCCATCTGGTAGAGAATCTGCATGTAGGCCTGAGTCACCGCGATGCGAATGTCCTCCTTGGTTTTGTCGCAGTCGGCAGTGGCGGCCTCCAAGTTCAGCTTCCCCATCTCAATGCTGTTCTTGACCCGCAGTCCGGTGAAGAGGTTCATGCTCCCCCCAATGCCGAAGGAGGTGTTAGCGGTGTTGGAACTGACGTAGGTGTTGTCCTCCGAGAGTCCCCTCCCGAAGGAGAAGCTCTGTGACGCACTGGCCTGCACCGTCGGCCACACGCTGTTCTTGGCCGTGTTGAGCTCGACCTCCCGCTGCGACTTCATCAGCTCGCTCTGCTTGACCGTCAGGTTGTGGTCGAGGGCGTACTGCACGCAGGCGTCGAGGGACCAGGGAGTGGGCTGAGCGTTCTGCCCGTACACCACGATGGACAGGAACATTATGATTGCGGTCAGGGTCAAGCCCCACACTATGCTGCGACTTCTTCTATCGCTGTCTCTGCTGTCCGAACCAGACAGTCTTGTCAAGCCCCACACTGCGCTGCGCATCTCACAGGTCGCTATCTCCGCAGTCCGAACCTGTGTGCTTTGTCTCGCCCCACACTGCGGCTTCGCATTGTGTGGGGTTATTAGCGCTTCGCGCATCTTGCCCCTCCGGGGCTGCTTAAGGAAGTAGTTCTGACACCCCCCTGCCCTGCGGGCATCCCCCCTTAAGGGGGGAATGGTGCTTTGATCGTATTTTTCGTCTTTCATCGCTATAAATTATGCATTATGCATTATGAATTATGAATCACCTTCGTGCCTCGCACCTTCTCCCCTTCTTTCAACCCGCTGGTCACCACGATGTTGAGGCCGTCGCTGAGGCCGGTGGTGATGGCACGGCGTTCGTAGTCGTTGCCTTTCTTGACATAAACGAAGGTGGAGTCGCCGGAGAACTCCAAGGCGCTCTCGGGGATGGCGAGGACGTGCTCGGCACTCTCTAACACGAGCTCCGCATTGGCGCTGTAGCCGGAACGGATCTTGTTGTCGCTCTGCGGCTTGACGGCGGCACGGATCTCGAACTGGTTGGCCCCGTTGTTCTGCACGGCCTTCGGGGAGATGTACTCTAACACGGCATCAAAGCTGTAGTCCTGTAACGCCCCGATGGTGATCTTCAGCGGGGTGCCCTCGCGCAACGTGCCGACCTCTGTCTCATCGACGTTCCCCTTGAAGATCAGGTCGTTCATGTCGGCGACGGTGGCCACCGTAGTGCCGTCGTTCAAGGTGTTGGCCTGGATGACGGAATTACCGACTTTCACCGGTACATCGAGGATCAAGCCCGAGATGGTGGAGCGGATGAGCGTGGAGCTGGACTTGGCGTTCGTGGAGGAGACACCGTCGCGGATGATTTCCAGCGCGTCCTGCGCCGCCGACTTCTCCTCGCGGGCCTGCTGCAACGCCTGCGTCACCTGCTCAAACTCCTCGTTGCTGACCAACTTCTTGTCGTACAAGGCTTTCTCGCGGTCGTAGTTAGCCTTGGCCTGGTTGTAGTTGATATCGGCCAAACGCACACGGCTCTGCGCGGCACTCAGCGAGTTCATGTCGGGGATGACCTTGAGCTTGGCGATGACCTCGTTCTCCTTCACCTCCTGACCAGCCTCCTTGTACAGCTCGGCGATGATGCCGTTGATCTGCGGCTTCACGGCCACCTCGTTGCGCGGCCCTATCTGTCCGGTAATCAGCGTCTTCCGACTGATGTCCATATACGCTACCTCGTACTCGTTGAAGACCTCCTTTTCGGGTCTCGACTTCTTGAAGAGGAACACGAAGGTTCCGACGAAGATGAGGGCGATGAGCAGCCCGATGATGTATTTCAGTTTCTTTTTCATTGTATGTTTGTTTTTTTCGTTATTCGTTATCATTGTCTCCGCAGTCCTAACCTGGCTGCCTTGTCAAGCTCCACAGTGCGCTGCGCCTTTCGTCTATTACCCCCCTGCCCTTCGGGCATCCCCCCTAAAGGGGGGAATGGCGCTTCGACCGTATCTTTTGTCATTCAACATTCAGCATTCTACATTCAGCATTCAGCATTCTACATTCTACATTCTTCATTCAGCATTCAGCATTCAACATTCAGCATTCACTCGTCCCTCATCGCATCCACGGGCTTGATGTGCATGGCGCGGTAGGCGGGGGCGATGCCTGCGAGGAGACCGAGGAGTATCAACAGGAGCAGGGCCGCGACGGCCGTGCCGAACTGGATCTGGAAGACGGCCTGATGCTTGGTGATGACCTCGAAAAGGTTGAGCAGCAGCACGGAGAAGACAATGCCGGACATGCCCGCGACGGTGGTGAGGACGATGCCCTCGAGGATGATCTGTGTGAGGATGTCGCGCGGGGTGGCCCCGATGGCCCGGCGGATGCCGATCTCCACGGTCCGCTCGCGCACGACCACCAACATGATGTTGCTCACCCCGATGGCTCCCGCCAACAAGGTGCCGATACCCACCAGCCAGATCAGGAAGTTGATGCCCCTGAAAAGGTTGTCGATGATACTGAACATTACCTCCATGTTGAGCAGCCTCATGGCCTCCTTGTCATCGGGGGCGATATAGTGCTGACGGGCAATCACTTGACGTATTCTTCCCTCCAACTCGTTCATGTTGACCCCAGGACCTCCCACGGTACAGATCACACCCACCACGTCGCCGCTGTTCATGATGTCGCTCATCACCGTGAAAGGTATGGTGACCTCGTCCGCGCTGTTGCCCCAGAGGTTGATGTTGGAGGTACAAACATCCACGCCAATGACCTGATAGTAAATCCCTCCCACGCAGATGTACTGTCCGCAAGGATCGTCGCCATCGGGGAACAGTGTCTTCCAGACGCGCTCGCCGATAACGCAGACTTTCCGCTTGTGCATCACATCGACTTGGTTGAGATAACGCCCGAACTTCATTGTGGGCGCCTGCACCTTGACATAGTCGGCCTCCACTCCTTTGACGGAGCAGCTGGCGTTGTGCTCGTCGCGGGTGGCAGTACGTCCCCACTCGGGCAGCAACGGGGTGACGACCTCCAGTTCGGGCACCATGGCCTTCAGCCGTTCGATGTCCTTGTACTGCAGGTTCCATGAGCGCCCCTCCTTGAAGCCCTTGTACGGCTTGGTGGTCTCGTTCGCCGCGATGATGACGGTGTTGGTGGCAAATCCCTCGAAGTTCTTCTCCAACAGCTGTTTAAGACCATTGCCGCCGCCGATGAGGAACAACAGCATGAACAGTCCCCAAAAGATGCCAAAGCCCGTGAGGAAGCTGCGCCGCTTGTTCCGCGTCAGCGCATCGAGGATTTCCCGGTATGTGTCTGTATCGAATTTCATTCGTTTATTGATCTCTGTTCCAAGCCCCACACTGCGGCTTCGCCTTGTGTGGGGTTATTAGCGCTTCGCGCGTCTTGCCCCTTCGGGGCTGCTCAAGGAATATGTTTTCATACCCCCCTGCCCTGCGGGCATCCCCCCTAAAGGGTTTACCCCCCTGCCCTGCGGGCATCCCCCCTAAAGGGGAGAATGGTCCTTCGACCGTATCTTTTGTCATTCATCATTCATCATTCATCATTCAGCATTCATAATTCAGCATTCATAATTAGTTAACGTCATTCAACGCTTCGATCGGGCGAATCCTTGCGGCTTTCATCGCGGGGGAGATGCCGGCGAGGGTGCCTGCGATGATCAGCAGGATGGTGACGCCGACGGAGATGCCGAGGCCGACGGTCGGATTGACGAACAACTGGACTTTCTCACCAAAAAACTCCACCGACGACTGCCCCACGGTCAACTTCATCACCTCGCAGGCCACCATGCCGAGGAACATCCCGATATAGCCGAACAGCGCGGTGATGGAGACACTCTCCGCCAAAATCAGCTTCATGATTTCCCACGGCGAGGCGCCGATGGCCTTGCGGATGCCGAACTCGCGGGTGCGCTCTTTCACGGTGATCAGCATGATGTTGGAGACACCCACGATGCCGCCCACCAACGTGAAGATGCCCAAAATCCATAACGCCGTGCGGATGAAATGCGTCCCCTTGTCCATCTGCATGTTCTGCGTGAAACGGTTCCAGATCCAGATCGAACTTTCATCATCCGGAGCCGCTTTGTGCGCCCGGTTGAGGGCGGCACGGTAGGTTTTCTCAAACTGCTCATTCTCCTCCTTGGTCGTCAATCCGTGGAAGGAGAAGTTGATCTGGTCAACATTGTTGATGTCATTCGTGATCATCTGCATGGTCGTGATCGGGGCAAATGCCTCCACGCGCTGCGCCGTGCGGTCTGTCTTATAGACACCCACCACCACCCACGTGATGTTGGCGGTGGTCACCGTCTTGCCAATCAGGGAGGCGTAATCTTCGCCGCCGTTCATCAGTTCGGTGGCGTGGGCAGCGGCCAAGACAATGGATTTCCGATGTTGCTTTATGTCGTTTTGGTTGATGAAACGCCCTTCCAGCATCTCGATCTTGTTCATCTCCATCAAAGAGGGATAACAGCCGTTCAGATAAACGGATGTGTGTCGGCTTTTAAAGGCCAGCGTATAAGGACCTTTGAAGAGTTCCGGGGAGATTTTGTCCACATGCTCTGCAAACAGTGCACTTTGGGTGATGGCAACATCATGGTCGTTGAGATTAATGCGCCGACCGGTCTGATAGCCGTTGGCGGGTTTGCTGGTGACTCCACCAAACACCGCCATCGTGTTGGTGGCAAAACGACCGCCCTGGTTCATGAAGGCGTTCATCAGCCCGTTGCCTGCGCCGAGGAGCACGATGAGCATGAAGATGCCCCACGCCACCGCGAAACCCGTGAGGGCGGTGCGCAGCTTGTTGCGCCGGATGGATTCCCATATCTCTGTCAGCAGGTCTTTCATTGGCTATTTCATGATGGTGGTGGTGCCGAAAATCGAGGCTTTGTGCTGTTCGTTGAGCGTCGTTTCGCCAATGATGCCGTCTTTGATGTGGATGATCTTGTCGGTGCAGTTGGCCACGCCGCTCTCGTGTGTCACCACGATGATGGTGACCTTCTCGGTGCGGTTGAGCTCGGTGAGCAGGTCCATGACCTCCACGGAGGTCTTGGAGTCGAGGGCACCGGTAGGCTCGTCGGCCAGCAGAATGCGCGGATTCGTGATGAGCGCCCGCGCGATGGCCACACGCTGCTTCTGCCCGCCCGACAGCTCGTTGGGGTAGTGCGTGGCCCAGTCCGCCAAACCGAAATGCTCCAAAAAGTGCATGGCCAGCTCGTTGCGCTTCTTGCGGCTCACCCCTTGGTAGTACAACGGCAACTCCACGTTCTCTACCGCCGTCTTGAAGTTGATGAGATTGAACGATTGGAACACGAAGCCGATCATGCGGTTACGGTAGTGCGCCGCATCTTTCTCGCTCAGGTTCTTGATGAGCTTGCCGTCTAACCAGTATTCTCCCTCGTCGTAGTTGTCGAGGATGCCGAGGATGTTCAGCAACGTGGATTTCCCCGATCCGGACGCCCCCATGATGGAGACGAACTCACCCTCGCCAATCCCGAGGTCGATGCCCTTCAGCACGTGCAGGGGCTGGCCGTTGTCGTAGGTTTTATGGATTCCGCGTAGTTCTATTATCATTGTACCTTTCCTTTCTCTTCTCTCGCCCCACACTGCAGCTTCGCCTTGCTGTGGGATGGTCCCCACACTGCGCTTCGCTTGTGTGGGGTTATTAGCGCTTCGCGCGTCTTGCCCCTTCGGGGCTGCTTAAGGAATAATTTTTTAAATAATCTTACTAAATCGAATCAGATGGATTAACGTTTTGCTTCGCCTTTTTATTGTTGCTGATATGTAAATTCACACCTTTGTCGGGATTGGTTTGGATAGTGATGTCGTAGGAGGTGTTTTCGTCGCGGAGTTCGTCGAGAACGGGATCAATGATGCTGTCGAGTTCTTTGGTGCCGTAGTAGCTGTCGGTGCTGATGTAGTCGTGGTCTTCGAACCAGCGTTCCCATTGCTCGCCAGTGCGCTCAAGGCGTTTCCCGATATCATCGCGCTTGTCCATCTCGATGCCGAAGCCGATGATTCCGAACAGACTCAGAAGCCATACCGCCAACAAGGTCCAGCCGACCCATTTGTGTTTGCGTTCGCCGTTAGCGGCACGCACGCACAACACCGCGATGCCGATGACGGGGCAGAGCAGGAAGAGGGCGCAGCTGCCCAGCAACCCCATGTCGATGGCGTTACCAAACGTGCCGGGCGCATGCGTCAGCAAAGCCACGAACATGGCAATGAAGATGCCTAAAACGGCCACGGCAAGACTTGAACCTATAATAACACCAACAACTATTAGACATATTTTCAATATTTTACCAAAAGTATTTGAACCATCACTTCGGGTGTTAGGTTCCTGATGGAAATTATCGATATTCTCCAAAGTGGGTTCTATGCCCTGCATCTCAAGAAACTGGGCTTTGGTCTTGGCTTCCGGCATAATGATGAGCATAACCAAATAGACGAGGATGCCCCAGCCGAAACTGATAAGGGTAAGGACGATGAACAAAATCCGGGTGATGGCTGGGTCGATGTCGAAATAGGCGGCAAGCCCGCTCGCCACACCGCTCACCATGCGGTCATTGCTATTGCGGTAGAGCTTGCGCGGGCGACGCGGTTGACGTTCCGTTGTCCGACCGGAATTTTCCGTCGTGGCGTTGTCAGCGGAGTTACCACCGTCTTGTTGCCCCACCCCACTCTCGTCATCGAACTGCTCTGGTCGCCCAATGACCTCTATCACCTCCTCCACATCGTGGATTTCCACCACATTGCGATTCTGGAGCTTAAAGTTCAGGAGTTCCGCCATACGTTCTTCGATGTCGCGGATAATTTCTGCGCGTTCCTCTTCGGGAAAACGTTTTTCGATGTCGGCGAGATACTGACTCAGCCGATCGCAAGCGTCGTCATCGATGTTGAAGACGACCCCGCCAAGATTGATTGTTACGGTCTTTTTCATATTACGTTTTTATCTATTCGTTGGATTTTTACCCCCCTGCCCTGCGGGCATCCCCCCTAAAGGGGGGAATTGGGGCTTTTTCGTACCATCATTCTACATTCTACATTCTTCATTCTTCATTCTACATTCTTCATTCAGCATTCATAATTCAGCATTCTTCAGATGTTCCACCGCATCCCTCAGCTCCTCCCATCCGGATTCCAGTTCGGCGAGGAATGACTTGCCGGCTTCGGTAAGCTCGTAATACTTGCGCGGAGGGCCCGAAACGGATTCCTGCCACTCGTATTGCAAGATGCCGTTGTTTTTCAGTCGGGAAAGAAGCGGATAAAGCGTGCCTTCCACCACAATCATCTTCGCCTCCTTCAACTCGTTGATTATATCCGAAACATACGCAGGCTTTTTATTGATAATCAAAAGGATGCAATACTCCAAATACCCTTTCCGCATCTGAGATTTCACATTTTCTGCATTGATGTTCATCGTTTCTTGCTTTAAAATTTCACGCGGCAAAGATACAAAAATTTTAGTACCTTGTATCGCAAAGTACTATTTTTTTTGAAAAATATTTTCACTCATATTTTCTATCCCATCCGACTACATTTTTTATATTTTTGCAGGTTCAAATTTTAACAGAAAATTCTTAAAATTAAAATGTAGCAATATGAAGAAATTAAGTTTACTTATGGCAAGTATTCTGTTCGTGACTTTCGGTTTCGGGCAGGACATTGTATGCGCCTGGACCTTTGACGGGCTGACAGGAGCTAACTCCGGTGCATCAAACACGGAAAAGGTAATATCCGCTAACACCGAATGGGGTGCTGGCACATTCTACGCCGATGGCACCAATGGTTCTGACGATCTAAACAACGGGGAGAGCCCTGAGATAAACGCATTCGGCGGCAATGTCCTCAACGACCCGCGTGACAATCCATCCGCATCCCAAGCCGTTGCCATTGCCAGCACATCCGCAAACGGCAAATCTGTGGTTTTCAAATTCTCCATGGCTGGATTCCAAAACCTGCAACTCTCCTACGCTCAACGTGGCACAGCAACAGGTTTCAATACTGAAACCTGGTCCTACAGCACCGATGGCGTTAACTTCACAGAGATGGAGACCATCAGCGGCACCAACGTGACGACATTCACGCTTCGCGAAGTAAATTTCACAGCCGCAACAGCACTCAACGATGCAACCAACGTTTATATCAAACTTACCGTTGACGGCTGCACTTCCGGTTCGGGAAACAACCGCATCGACAATGTTGTGTTCCGTGCCAACATGGCTGGCCCGGACATTTATCCTCCTGTTGTCACATCCATATCCATAGAGAATGCCACCACTATTAAAGTCAACTTTAACGAAGCTTTGGATGCTTCCACCGCACAAAACGGAGCCAACTATGTAATTGCCGGACAAACCATGACCGCCACACTTGCCGGTAACATTGTCACCCTGACCGCCACACCTGGCCTCTCCGAAGGACAATCCTATACGATGAATATCTCCAATGTGGCTGACGTGAACGGCAATGTGATGCTCCCCTACTCTACGGACTTCACATTTGGGGTTGACCAACAGTTCCAGGTGGCCAGCATTGCCGCCCTCCGTGCCAAATGGACCGACGAACTTGATGTCAACGGTACCCATTTCGGCAACGATGTTTATAAGCTCACCGGACACGTGATTGTCACGGGCATCAACGATAGCTACCGTCACCAGATCTTCATCCAAGACGCCACCGGTGCCATCGTCATTGACGACCCCAACGGACTCATCACCAGCGCATTGGAGACAGGAGACGAAATCGCGGACATCTACGGCAAACTCACTGACTACTACGGTCTGCTGCAATTCGCCGTCTCTGAAGCCTACACCGCATCAGCCATTTCCATATATAACGATGTCACCCCGCTGACTGTCACGCTTTCCGAATTGCAAAACGTGAGCTACATGAACGCCCACCAGTGCGAGCTTATCCACATGGATAATGTAACCATCAATCCGCTCTCTTCCAGCACTTTCGAGAACGGAAAGAAATACACACTGACCCAAAACGGACAAACGGGCAACGGAATGTGGATCCATTTCTACAATATCGAAGGCCTCACGGGCGCAGCCGTCCCCACCACTCCAGTGAACCTCTCAGGCGTGAACAAGATTTCCTACGGCGAGTACTACCTGATTCCGCGTACCGGAGCTGACCTCGGCACCGGTCTCCCGCAATATCTCACCGAAAACGACATTGTAATCTACCCGAACCCTGTCGCCGACCAACTCACCGTTTCGCTGCGCACCAACAACTTCCAAGTGACGAGCATGTCCGTGTTTGACATTAACGGCAAACTCATCAACACGCAAGCCGTCCGTGACAACCAAATCGAGATGAACACGCAAAGTCTCGCCGCCGGCAACTACTTCCT
>JAEEGK010013996.1_pt1 | contig 17986 bp, 12 predicted proteins | sample 8958771 | NCBI WGS metagenome assembly JAEEGK01 (sample SAMN16246547, study PRJNA631951) | gut metagenome | biome: gut microbiome; feature: rumen; material: SC-attached | host: Bos | place: Iran: Karaj | collected 2018-10
AGGATTATTTGGAGCCACAGGAACGTGCTGGCGTATGCCAGGGAGACGATCGTCACGGCGACGCAGACGGCCGCGATTATGGCGATGCTCTTCCCGGCGACGGGGGCGCTCTTGGCGAACGATCCCGCGGTGGCGAAGAACATGGTCGCGATCAGCAGGTTGAGCCCGACGGGGACTATGGATTCGAAAGTGCCATCCCAGGAGTAGGCCACGGCCGCAATCGCGAGGATTCCTCCGAGAAGCCCGAGTCCCATCCCGACGGACAGTTTCTTTGGGGCTGCGCTCATTTTTGCACCTCTTTCGTTATTTCCTTGTGTTTATTAAACGTATGTCCGCGGGAATCGGCTGAACATCAGCTTCAGGCTGTCCGCGATTATCCACGCGATGCATCCGGCCACTGCGATTGCCTCTCCCATGGGGAAGGATATCGCTGCGACGGAGATGACGGCCGCGGTCAGCACGCATGCGCACACGGCGGCGTTCAGGGACCTTCCGGACTTTCCGTCGGCGTATCCGGCGGCGAGGATGGAGAAGGCGATCAGCACGAAGAAAGTGATTGCGAAAAGCAAGTGCAGGTCGTGGTCCATGGTGAAGACGCCGATGAGGGCGAGGCAGATCGCTGCGACGGCGGCGAGGACACCGGAGGCGCACTCCGCGCCGCTGAAGCGGTAGGCTTTTCCGCATCCGTATATGAAAAGCAGCACGCCGGCGATCATGCAGCCGTAGTTGAAGGCGTTCTTGGCCACTTCGACGTCGGAGACTCCGAGCTCGGAGAGGGTGTCGGATCCGAGGATCCAAGACGGGTCCGCGCTGGCGGCCACCACCCATGCGAGCGAGAAGATGACGGCGGCGGCGAGGCCGATGGCGCCGAAACCCGCCGCGCTATGCTTCACTTCTGTCATGGTTGGGGAACTCCTCTTAATTATTATATTGGTTTTGATTGATGACTGGCCCCAGGATATCTGGAAGGGGCCGGACTGCAATGAAGAACGTCTTTTTCGTCGGGACCGCGGGAAGCGGGAAAAGCACCTTGGTGGGAGCGTACAGGCGCTGGCTGGACGGCAACGGCGTGGACGCCATCACGATAAACATGGACCCGGGGGCGGAGACGCTTCCTTACGACCCGGACATCGACATCAGGGAATGGATCAACCTGGGGGAGGTCATGGAGGAGTACGGCCTCGGGCCCAACGGCGCCCAGATCGTGGCGGCCGACCTGATGGCCGTGAACATAAGCAAGATGACCAAGGTCTTCTCCGAGTACAGCACCGACTACGTCCTGATCGACACGCCGGGCCAGCTGGAGCTCTTCGCGTTCAGGGAGTCCTCCGGCGTGATCGTGGAGGCGTTCGGGAGGGAGGACTCCATGCTCGCCTACCTGTCCGATCCCTCCCTCTGCAGGACGCCCAACGGGTTCATATCGGCCATGACCCTGGGCGCGCTGGTCCAGTTCAGGCTCCAGCTGCCGATGATAAACCTCCTCTCCAAGTGCGACACGCTCTCGGACGACGACGAGCAGAGGATGCTGGACTGGTACTCCGAGCCGGACGCGTTGTACGGAGACCTGCTGGACGCCGACTCCGTCCCGCAGACGGTGGTCGGAATGGAACTCTTCAAGGCGATGGAAAACACCGGCGTCTTCGGGGAGATCCGGCCTGTTTCCGCCCAGGACGAGATAGGGCTGGAGGAGATCTACGCCGCCGCCCAGCTCGCCTTCTTCGGCGGAGAGGACACCTTCAGGGAATGAGGAGGGGGAATCCCCCTCGTTTTAAAATCGGAATCATACGAACATCGTGGCGGGGAGGTCGGGCATCCGGTTCCTCTTCGAGTCGTTCAGCTTCTTCTTGGCGTCCTCGAAGTCCTTCTTGGTGACCGTGTCCCTGTCGTCGCGGATCGCCAGCATACCGGCCTCGGTGCACATGTTCTTTATCTCGGCTCCGGAGAGCCCCTCGGTCTCCTTGGCCAGGTCCTTGGCGGATATGCCGCCGTCCACGTTCATGCGGGCGATGTGGATGCCGAATATCTGCTCCCTGCCTTCCTCGTCGGGCAGGCCGACCTCGATTATGCGGTCGAACCTTCCGGGCCTGAGGAGGGCGTCGTCGAGGATGTCGGGCCTGTTGGTGGCCCCGATGATCTTGATGTTGCTCATGGGCGTGAACCCGTCCAGCTCGGAGAGGAGCTGCATGAGGGTCCTCTGGACCTCCCTGTCTCCGGACGTGGCGCCGTCCAGCCTCTTCGCGCCCACGGAGTCCAGTTCGTCGATGAATATGATGCTGGGGGCCTTCTCCTTCGCCAGCTCGAACAGCTCGCGCACGAGCCTGGCGCCCTCGCCTATGTACTTCTGGACGAGCTCGGACCCCACCAGCCTGACGAAGGTCGCCTGGGTGGCGTTCGCCACGGCCTTGGCCATGAGGGTCTTCCCGGTCCCCGGGGGCCCCACCAGGAGGACTCCCTTCGGGGGCTCTATTCCCACCTTGGCGTACAGCTCCGGCCTGAGCAGCGGGTCCTCCACCGCTTCGCGGAGCTCCATCATCTGGGTCTTGAGCCCTCCGATGTCGTCGTAGGTGACGTCGGGCTTGTCCACTATCTCCGCTCCGGAGACAACCGGGTCTATCGGCGCGGGAAGGACGTCCATGATAGACAGGGTCTGCTTGTTGAGGGAGACCCTGGCTCCGGGGAGGAGGTCCTTCTCGTTGACGTAGTTGGATATGGAGACGACGAAGTCGGGGCCGGTGGTGCTCTTGACCACGGCGCGGTTGTTGGGGAGGACGTCTCTGAGCGAAGCGATGATCAACGGGGGGCTCTTCAGCCTCTCCAGCTCGTTCCTGAGCCTGGCGATGTCCTTCTGGAGCCTGAACAGCTCGCTCTCCGAGTAACGCTTCTCCGTCTCGGCGTTCTGAAGGTCCTCCATGAGCCTGACGTTCTTCTCCTCCAGCGAAGCTATCTTCTCTTTCAGCTCCGTGATGTCCCCATCGTACGTCATAGTCCTCGCACCTCTAAATCTGTACTCTTATATAAGGGATGTAGACACATGCCCGATATGCTAATTAATGTGCTATCCGTTCGAGCGGTCATGATTTGCGAGATGTGCGGAAAGGATGTCCCTTCGACGAGGACCGTCATCGTGGAGGGGTCCAGGCTCAACGTCTGTCCCGGATGCGCCAGGTTCGGGGAGGACTACAGGTCGTCCTCTTCCGGCGGGGCCCCGGTGACCCAGTCCGTCATCGAGGAGAGGCTGGAGAGGCGCGAGAAGAGGATGAGGTCCAAGGACATCTACGCCGGGACGTCGTCCATCGAGATCGTCGACGACTACGGCGGGGCCGTCAGGGCCGCCCGCGAGGCCAAGGGGATGGATCTGGAGCAGTTCGCGTCCCTGATCCAGGAGAAGAAGGGGACCATATCGAAGATCGAGTCCAACAGCCTGGTGCCCGACGACAAGCTGATCAAGAAGATCGAGAAGGCCCTCGGCATAAAGCTCACCGAGACCGTCCAGTCCGGCGCCGCAGTCGGCGGGGGCGGCGGCGGGAACAAGATGACCCTGGCCAACTTCATCAAGAAGTCATGAGTTCTTGATGCTCGAATAGACCATTTCGACATAGGGGGAGATGTCGCCCCCTTCGTCCCTGAGGACGATCAGGGCGGCCGCCCCTATGTCCACATCCAGTTTTTTCTGTATCCTGTTGCTGCTCTGGATGAAGTCGGTCTTCTTCATCCCGGCCTTCTCGGCGGCCTCCATGAGGACGTGGAACGCATCCTTCGCCTCAGGCTCCGGCTTCTTCGGCTCGATCGGCCCGTTCAGCCTGGACATCAGCTCCGGCGAGGGGCGGTAGGCCAGCGGGAGGTCCGTCCCTTCCAGCTCCTCGGCGAGGCGGACGTACCCTTTCCGGCATGTGACGGCGCCCTCGCTCTCAAGAAGGGACAGGAGGGCCTTCGCCTTGGAGGGGGGCATCCACTTGAGCTCCAGGGATGCGCCCATGACGAACTCGTCGGCCGTAACCACGTCCTTCCCGCACGCCCTGAAGAACGCCGCCGCGCATATCCGGGTCTCGTCTGCCATGGCAGCTAATCCTCGACGTTCTAAAATACGTTATCGGTCTGTTCTCGCCTAGGTTAAAAAAGTACATTATTAGACAATAATATACATCAGAAAATCGTTTTCCTCGCGCGCGTGCGTTGTTTGTATATGTACTAACATTAATAATTAGGGACGGCAAAGCGTTAAATAAAACGTCTTTTGTTGACGGCACATCGGCCCCGCGAGGGCCTAAAGACACAGAGAGGTTACAAAATGGCAGACGATGACATCATGCCCGTTATCACCGATCTCCTGGTCGCCGAGGACGTCTATCTCACCTCGGGAGTCCACATCGGTACCCAGCAGAAATCCGCCGACATGAAGGAGTTCATCTACAAGGTCAGGCAGGACGGACTCTACGTCCTCGACGTCAAGAAGACTGACGAGAGGATCAGGGCCGCCGCCTCCTTCCTGTCCCGCTACGACCCCAGGCGCGTCCTCGTGGTCTCCGCCAGGCAGTACGGACAGAAGCCCGCCAGGGAGTTCTCCAAGGCCATCGGCGCCCCCGCGTTCGCCGGACGTTTCGTTCCCGGAACCCTGACCAACCCCGCCAACCCCGGATTCATGGAGCCCGAGGTCCTGGTCGTCACCGACCCCGCCGCCGACAAGCAGGCCCTCAACGAGGCCCTCAACCTCGGAATCCCCATCGTGGCCATGTGCGACGCCAACAACGAGACCCGCAACGTGGACCTCGTCATCCCCACCAACAACAAGGGAAGGCGCGCCCTTGCCTGCGTCTACTGGCTCCTGGCCAGGGAGGTCCTCGTCGCCAAGGGCGAGCTCAAGGACCCCGCCGACTTCTCCATGGAGATCGAGGACTTCGAGGCCAAGCTGGTCTGATCACGGTCCAAAAACGTCTTACCCTCAAACCCCTTCCTTTTCCCCATGAGGTTTCCTGCCGTCATGGGAAGGTTCTATCCCGCCAGCTTCGACGGGCTGCGGTCCAGCGTGGAGTCGTGCTTCGCCCATCCGCTGGGGCCGGGGCTTCCCGGGCCGGAAGGCTCCGCCAGGAGGATCCGCGGCGCGGTGGTCCCTCATGCGGGCTACATGGCGTCCGGGATGAACGCGGCCCACGCCTTCCGCGCCATCAAGGAAGACGGCCTCCCGGAGGCGTACGTCGTCATAGGCCCGGACCATTACGGGACCGCCGACGGTACGGTGCTGTGCTCGGAGGAGTTCGCCACCCCGCTAGGCACATGCAAGATAGACGTCCCCATCTTCGAGGCCCTCGCGGACGTCTTCGAGGACGACCCTTCGGCGCATGCCATGGAGCATTCCATAGAGGTCGAGGTCCCGTTCCTCCAGTACATCGACCCGGATCCGAAGATAGTCCCGGTCATGATGGGCCGGCAGACCCCGCGGGAGGCAGCACGTCTGGCGTCCGCGCTCAGGAAGGCGTGCGAGGGCAGGGACGTCGTCGTCATCGCGTCCACCGATCTGGCGCATTATGTGCCGAAGGACACCGCCGCGAGGCTCGACTCGATGGTGGAGTCCCGCGTGAGGTCCATGGACCCCGACGGCCTTTATTCCGACGTCCGCTCCTACAGGATAACGATGTGCGGGTACGGCCCCGTCATGGCGGCCATGATGTTCTGCGACGGATGCCAGGCCAGGATCCTGTCGCACACCGACTCGTTCGACTCCCTCGGCTTGGACAGGGATTCTGTCGTCGACTACATGTCGGCGGTATTTGAAAAGGGATGAGGGGTATCCCCCTCGGTTTCAGATGCGCTTGAGGTATCTCAGGTTGGGCTCGTAGACCAGGCCCTTGTCCATCAGGCTGTTGGATATCTCCTCGAGGTCCACGCTGCTGATGCCCATGCTCTCGGCGCGCCTCTCGAGCTCGTCCCTGGGGGCGCCCTTCCCGTCCACGTCCAGCTCCTCCAGCAGGCGGAGCACGGCGTCCTCCCAGTCGGCCTTCCCGCTTCCTCCGGATGACGGCGCGGCGGGAGCGGAGCGGGGCATGTCGTCCCCGAACTCGTCCGGGAACCCGAAGTCGATCTCCTCGTCGGGCAGGAGCTTCCTGAGGGCGTTCTGTATGGCTTTGAGGTAGACGGCGGAGTCCGGCATGGAGTCGTTGTCGAGCACGTACGTTATCCCCTCGGCCTCGGCGGGGCTGACCCCCATGGCCATGAGCGACTCCTTGGTGGAGTCGGGGGTCATGCAGGCCCTCTTCATGTTCTTCAGGCGGGTCCAGGTGGACTTCGCGGCCTCGAGTATCCATCCGCGGTAGGCGGCATCGTCGATCTCCATCACGCGCTCCGGCCTGACGCTGACCGACATGCTCCCGTCCTCCCTGTGGAAGGTGCGGACTTTCCCGACCGCGGCGACCATGCACGGCGACGGCAGGGCCGACAGCGCGGCGGACGCCTCGGGCTGGAACCTTCCCGCGTTCACGTAGAAGTTGCCGGCGGGGTCCTGGACGCGGCAGGTCCACATGGGCTCCTCCTCGGTGCCCCTGTTCTCCTTCTCGGTCAGGACGCCGGCTATCAGGATCCTGTTCACCTTGGCCCCCAGCGGCGTGACCACGTACGAGGGCATCTTCTCCTCCATCGCCTTGATCTCCAGCTTGGAGCCGTTGAACTCGGAGGAGAACATCCTCCACGCGGTCTCCCTGGCTCCGACCTTCTGGCGGTCTCCTCCCTTCTGCTCTCCGCGGGCGTAGTCGCTTCCGCTGGAGAAGGGGTTCTCGTCGTATCCGTTCATGACAGGTTCGCCTCCACGTCGTTGAGGAGGGCCTTCGCCTCCGCGGCGGTGTCCACCTCTATGGCCTTGATTCCGTTCACGTTTATGCTGGGCCCGAAGTCGTCGACGGTGACGTTCCCGGACGCCCTTACCCTCTTCATGAGCACCATGGACGCCAGCTTGGCGGCGACGGCGCCCTCCCCGAGCTTCGAGGCGAGGGCTTCCGCGTCGTTCAGCGTCATTCCGGACAGCCTCTCGGTGTCGGCGCGCCCTATGACGGCCCCGATGGCGCCGGTCCCGTCGTCTATGACGGCCTTGAGCCTCAGGTCGCTGACCCCCTCCACGGGGCCGTGGGCCACGCACGAGCCGTTGAGGATGGAGCGCCTGCACTGCGGGCACCTCTTTATGAGCCCGCTTCCGGCCCTTATGTCCACCACGAGGCCCTCGACGTCCAGGTCTACGCCTCCGCCGGTCCTCATGATCTCCCCGACGGTCCTCAGGCTTCCTCCGGCGCCCACAGGCTGGAAGTCGGAGTCTATCCTGCTGACCTCGCACCTCTCGCCCATGTTGAGCTGCGGTATGCCCTTCCAGGCGCGGACGTAGGCGTCGGAGACGCGGACGCTGTCCCCCTCCTTCAGCCCGAAGTCCTTCCATGCGGAATACTGTATCCTCCCGGTCTCGTCGGCGAGGATCCCGGACCAGACCGTGCGGTTCTCGCCCCTGATGACGACGTCCCTGACCTCCACGGACATCACGCGCCCTCTGACGGTGACGTTCCCTGAGCCCTCGTGGACGTCCCTGATCTTGCACTCCTCCCCGCTCCTGTCGTAGGTCACCTCGGCGACGTCGATGGCCGCGTCTATGGGCTCCACGCGCCCCCTGTTCCCCACGTTCACTTGGGGGGTGTCGTTCCACGACTTGCAGTAGCAGTTCCTGAACATGTAGGAGCCGCCTTTGACGATGTCCGCGGGCTCCCAGACCGTGAACGGAACGGTCCCGGTCTCGTCGCCTATCCTTCCGGAGACGATCTCCTTCTCGCCGTTCTTGGTGTTGATGGTCCTCTTCTCCACGGAGACGACCTTGACCCTGAGGTCGACGCTGGTCTCCTTTCCGTCCAGCTCCGATATCTTCTTCATCTCGCCGTTGACAGGTTCCGCTGACTGTACGGACGGGAAGTACTCCACGTCGCCTACGTCCGCGAACGAGGGCGTCACGGTCCCCCTGTTCCCGAGGTTGACCTGGACGGTCCCGTTCCAGACCTTGCAGTAGCAGCCTTTGAAGTCGTAGACGGCGCCGAGCGCGAGGTCCACGGGCTCCCATATGGTGAACGGCACCGTCCCGGTGGAGTCTCCGATGGTCCCCGAGACGATCTCCTTCTCGCCGTTCTTGGTGGATATGGTCCTCCTCTCGACGGACACGACCTTGGCGGAGATGTCCACGTTCTGCTCGCTGCCGGTGAGCTGGCCTATCTTCTTGGTCTCGGCGGGGGCTCCGGCCACGGCCCCGGACACCTCGATGTCGGCGTCCACGGGCTCCACGCGCCCCCTGTTGCCCACGTTCACCTGGATGTTCCCGTTCCAGACCTTGCAGTAGCAGTTCCTGAAGGCGAACGTGGCTCCCGCGGGGTACTCTCCGCTCCCGGGCTCCCAGATCGTGAAGGAGGCGGTGCCGGTGTCGTCCCCCAGGGTCCCGGACACGACGGTCTTGTCAATGCCCTTGCCCCTTATGCTCCTGTGCTCCGAGGACACTATCTTGGCCACGACGTCCACGTTCTGCTCGGTCCCGGTCAGCGCGGATATCTTCTTGACCACGGACGATCCGATCGCAGAGGCGCTGTCTATGGCGCCGTACTTGCGGAGGATCCCCCTCTTGGCCGCATCCACGTCCACATGGTATTCGTTGAGGTACTTGTCCAGTTCCGATCTGAGCGTTTCGTCGTCGATCTTGTCGTTGAGCACCCTTTTCATCTCTTCAAACAGGGGTGTTAGTTCGTCGCTTGTCAAATCATCGACTCCTCGGAGCCTTGCGGGGGCTCCTTCGGATGCCTACCTGTTATCAGTATTTAATGAATCCCAGCGGCTCGCCGAAAGAGGCTTTCGGGGCGCGCTTGTTGGCAACATTTATTATAAGGAAAGCAATAAGAGGGCATGGTCCCGAAGAGCAAGATAGACGAGATCCTGGCCGGATACGACCCGGAGGACATTACCATAGCTACTCTCTGCTCTCACTCGTCCCTTCAGATTTTCCACGGGGCGAGGAAGATGGGATTCAAGACCCTCGGATTGACCATAACCCACAGCACCAGGCACTACGACGCCTTCCCCTTGGCCAAGCCGGACGAGATCATAAAGTACGCCGACTTCGACGACATGGAGGAGAGGTCCGGCGAGCTCATAGACAGGAACGTCGTCCTGATCCCGCACGGGTCATTCGTCGAGTACATGGGCCCCCGCCGCTTCGCGGACTACGCCGTCCCCTCCTACGGGAACCGCGCGGTCCTGTCCTGGGAGTCGGACAGGGACAAGCAGAGGCAGTGGATAACCTCCGCCGGGGTCCCGATGCCCAAGCTCATCACCGACGCCAGGGACATCGACGAGCCCGTGATGGTGAAGTACCACGGGGCGAAGGGAGGAAGCGGATACTTCATAGCCAGGGACTACCTGGACTTCAAGATGGCCGTGGACAACACCCAGCAGTACACGATACAGGAGTACTGCCTCGGCACCAGGTACTACATGCACTTCTTCTACGACCCCCTCAAGACCGACGGGTACCTCTGCGAGCAGGGCGGGTCTTTGGAACTTCTGTCCATAGACCGCCGCGACGAGAGCAACATCGACGAGATGTACAAGCTCGGGTCCATAGAGGAGTCCCGCAGGCACGGCATAAACCCGTCTTTCGTGGTCACGGGGAACACGCCCGTCGTGATCAGGGAGTCCCTGCTCCCCAAGGCGTTCGACATGGCCGAGAAGGTCGTCAACAAGTCCTACGAGCTGTTCGGAGGGCTCTGGGGGCCGTTCTGCCTGGAGACGGTGGTCAACGACAAGCTCCAGTTCAAGGTGTTCGAGATCTCCACCAGAATAGTGGCCGGGACGAACCCGTTCATATCCGGCTCTCCGTACGCCGACCTGATATATCCCGGGCTGAGCACCGGCGCCAGGATGGCCATGGAGATAAGGGACGCCGCCAAGGCCGGAAGGCTCAGCGAGCTCATGTCCTGACCGTCGAGCCAGGTTGTCCGCCTGTCAGAGGGATTGCGCAGTCCATTCTAGGCTAATTAACGTTTTGATGCGCTCGGCGGCTTCGCGTTCGTCCTTTCTCATGGTTCCGTATGCGTGAACGTTTCGGGACTGTATGATTATCGCACTGTTCCTTGCGCGTGCGTTTATTATATTCAGAAGGGGATTTCAGACCATCCTCTTGAAATGATGATGGGGGAGGCGTTTTGGACGCCTGAAAGGTGATTGAATGAAAAACGAAGACAATTATCCGTCGTCGTACCGTGGAGGTTCTGCGGGCCTGACACGTCTGGTCCGCACCCTTCTGCTCTTGTCGGTTCTGATAGCCTCCGTCGCGATCGTCGCGGCCGAGGCCCAGGAGTCCGACGCCTTGGAGAAGGGCGAGACCTTCTGGGTAGACGACTTGATAAATTACCGCGTTCTGGATTCAGAGACGGTAAGCGCAGTGGAAATCAAGTCAGGGACGGTCCACATAGTGGTTCCGTCGACGGTCACGGGCCCTGACGATGTGAACTACAAGGTCAAGTACGTGGACTTCATCGGCCCTTACAGCCTTAGGACGGCGATTTTGGAGGACGGCATCGAGGGAATAGGCCAGATGAAGACCGGCGCAGGGTTCTACCATTGCAGCAACCTGACCGATGTGGTCATACCCGACTCGGTCAAGTGGATCGGCAATGATGCGTTCGATGGCTGTAAATCGCTGAAGTCCCTGTACATCCCGGATTCCGTGGAGAGCATCGCCGGAGGCGCCTTCTCCGATTCCGGCCTGTCGTCGATAAGGCTCCCCGAGAACCCGGCTTTCACAGCGCTGCCCAACGATTTGTTTGGCGGTTGCCAATATCTACAGTCGGTGGTGATACCCAGCAACGTGACGTCCATAGGGTCGTGGTGCTTCTCCGGATGCGACGCCCTCACCCAGCTGGTCATCCCCGAGAACGTGAAGAAGCTGGCCAGCAACGCTTTGGACGGCGCTTGCAGCCTGACGTTCGTGGATCTCCGCTGCGACGAGACGACCGAGTTCGGGTACTACTCACTGTACACCGACGCTCCCGACTACTCGCTCATGAAGATAAGGACGGCCATTTCCAAGGACCTCCTCCTCAAGGCGTATGCGATCGACGAGAGGGTGCAGGTCGGTCCGAACCTCGAGTACGGCTACGTCCTGGAGGGGAACACCAAAGGCCTGGATGTTTCGAACCACGCTTGGAGGATGGTCGACGGCCATCTACAGGTCTGGGCGGTCTCTCAGGACGACACCAGCCTGGAGGGCAGCGATTGCTTCTCCGTCGTGGTGCAGGTGGAAGACGGCTGGAAGACCAGTTACAACGCCCGCAGCCTCATCAGGGACGTGGAGTTCCTGAACGATCCAGACAACGGCAAGTATCTCATCACCGAGATCGGGAACGACGTGTTCTATTACGACTGGCAGGACTCCATCGTCCTTCCCGAGGGATTCGAGCTGATTTACGGCGACGGAATGTTTGACGCCCGCATAGTCAAGATCCCTAGCACGGTGACGGGCATGTATACTACTAGTTGGACGATGAACCTCATCGTTCCGGATGTCGAGATAGAGGGGTTCACTCCCGGCAATGCGCTCTTCGTCATAATCGAGACTGACGGCAAGCTTGTGTCGAACGGGCCCATAGGCTACTTCTTCGGATATGTCGACGACTCCGGCGAGGAGGTCGGCGGCCATGGCCTGAACGGCGACGGCGTCGTTTTCCTCGCAGGCGGTTCCAAACCCATCGTTACGACCATGAATCCCGAGCTCGCTGACCATGGCACCTACTTCTCGGACGTGGACGGGACCGTCTGGAGGTCCCTGTACAATTATGAGACATATGCGTACGAGTGGGTCCAGGAGGCCGACCTTCGCACCGTCGTGTTCGACTTGAACGACGGGTCGGGCATCCAGCTCAGGAAGGTCGTCTCCGACGGGTTCGCCATCGGAAGCTCCGACTTCGTGTCGAAGACCACCGGCAACTTCGCCGGATGGTTCGAAGAGGACGGCAGCTTCGTCTCCCCCGACGCCCTCGTCGAGGACGTCTGCGGCGCAAGCTATCTCACCACCCTCCGCGCCGAGTGGGACGGGGCCTTCGTCGTCCTCGGGACCGGCGTAACCGCCGCCTGGAACGGCAACATCTTCACCAGATACGCCACCGTCCCCCTGGGGTCCTCCCTGACGGTCTCGTTCGACGACGGATACGCCCTCTACTGCGCGGCAGGATTCGACGTATCCGGATCCCTGTACACCCCCGTCGAGGGGATGCAGGCGTACTCCATCACCGCCAAGGAGGTCGGCTTCACCCTTGTGACGCTCGATCTCGACGGCGGCAATAGCGCTTGTACGAGCTTCAAGGTCCCCTTAGGCGGATCCCTGCCGGCTTCGTATGAACAGCCGTCCAGGACCGGATACGACTTCGTCGGGTTTGAGAACGCCCAGCATGTCATGGTTATAATGGCGACCGACGGCGTCACCGAAGCCGAGTTCGTCGTCGGCGTCGACGGATATACGGATTCAGACGGTTTGTGGATCAACGAGAACTCCGCCGTCACCCTGACCGCCGTCTGGAGCGCGCACACCACTACGGTCGTGCTGCACAACATGGGGGTCGTGGACGACGTCGAGCTCGTCGCGGTCTATGACCAGGACTTCCCCTACATAGACCTGGCCAAGCTTGGCATACAGAGCGACGACGCCAGGTTCGACGGCTACTACGACAACGACAAGTTCATCGGAAGTCCGATCAACACCGGCGGATGGACGATCATCCCCAAGGAGGTCAACCCCCTCTTCGACGGATACACCTGGAAGGGGGACGTCGAGACCTACGACCTCTACGCCAAGTGGGTGCCCAAGTACGTCCTGATAGTGGACGATGGCAAGGGGATCGAGATCAGCGGCGATGAGGTCAAAGAGGTCAGCACTCCCGGAAAGGCCGGATACGTGTTTGACGGATGGCTGCTCACCGGTGACGCCGACTATTCGGTCGCGATGTATGGCGACTCGGAGAAGACCGTCTCGACGCCGATAACGAAGGACGCCGTCTTCTCCTCGGGGAGCGACTCCGTCTTCGTCAAGTCTCTCAGCACCAAGGTCGGCGGCATCGTGCAAATGACGTCGCAGTGGACCCCCATAACGTACAACGTCCACTACGAGCTGGACGGAGGAAGCGGCGATTACGCCGACGGGCAGGTCACGTACGAGCAGGTCCTGCAGGTTCCCGCCCCCTCCAGAGAAGGATACCTCTTCACGGGATGGATGCTTTCCGGCGACTCGTACGCGATAAGCTGGGCAGAGCAGTCGAATAATGCGGCCGGGCCGTTCTCATGGATGAATTCCGGCGAGAAGTACGGTGCCGGACTGGACGTCATCTACGTGAAGGACCTTTCCTGCGTCGCCGACAAGACCGCGACCCTGACGGCCAGCTGGACGGTCGGCGCCTACAACGTGGCGTTCGACTCCAACGCCGACGGCGTGGAGGGGGCGATGTCCGACATGGTCCTCAACTTCGGATCCGAGTACAACCTCGACTGGAACGGGTACTCCAAGACCGGGCACTCCTTCATCGGATGGGCGACGGAGCCGAAGGGCGAGGTCGTCTACGAGAACCACGCCATCGTCAAGGACCTCGCCTCCGAAATAGGCGAGACCGTCACGCTGTACGCGGTCTGGAAGATCGACCAGCACACCTTCACCTTCACCAACTCCCCTGTCACCAAGATCGACCCTATAACCTTGGACTACGGCGCCGAGGTCACGAAGCCCGCCGACCCCGTGTACCCCAAGTATGACTTCGCCGGATGGTCTTACAACGGCGAGATCACCGAGATCCCTTCCACCATGCCCGCCTACGACATGGAGTTCAGGGCCGAGTGGAACGTCGCCTCCTACGTGGTGTCCTACGACGCCAACGGCGGGTTCGGGACGATGAAGGACGAGACAATAGAGTACTTCGTGTCCACCACCCTCTACAAGAACGAGTTCTCCTGGACCGGGCACAAGTTCATCGGATGGAATACCGAGAAGAACGGCGGCGGAACCCCCTATACCGACATGGACACCGTCTCCGACATCGGCGACACGGTGCTGTACGCCCAGTGGGAGACCCTGAAGTACTTCGTGGTGTTCCACAGCAACCCGGCCAACTCGGACTACGCGGACGAGACCAAGGCCCAGGAGTTCGAGTACGACGTCGCCGAGGCGCTCGACAAGAACTCCTTCTCCATCGACGGATTCGATTTCGACTCCTGGAACGCCAAGGCGGACGGCAGCGGTACGAAGTACCAGGACGGACAGAGCGTCCTGAACCTGTGCGTGGTCGACGGCGACGAGTTCCCGCTCTACGCCCAGTGGGTCCCCAAGGCCCAGACGATCGTCCTGGAGAAGGGCGAGCACGGACTGAACGACGGCGTGGCATACGTCAAGTACGGCGACGAGTCCGCCGCGATCGAGACGTCCGTGGAATGCGAGGACGGATTCGCCGTCTCGTGCTACGGCCTGCCCAGCGTGTCCCTGAGGTCCCTGAAGGCTTCGGCGACAACGTTCATCCCGGTGCTCTATCCGGACGGCTCCTTCGCCGACTCCCCCTACGTCAAGAACGGGAAGTGGGCATACGCCTCTGACGGACTCACCCTGGTCGCGATGTTCGACGTCATATACGACACGACGGTTATCGACGCGAAGAGCTCCGAGAAGGTCAGGACCGTGTCCTACGACGGCTCTCCCGAGATCCTCGAGCACGTCTTCGACGTCTCCGCCGAGGACAAGCGCGCGCTCAGCATCGAATCCGTCATCCTCCTGACCAGTGATGGCAAGCAGGACGTCGAGATGTCTTACACCTTCAACCAGAGCGCCCAGACGGTCACCGTCACAAGCGACGGAATCTGGGGAGACCTCGAGATACGCGTGAACTACGTGCCTCTGAAGTGCACCGTCACCCTCTACGCCGGCGAAGGCGGACAGGCGTTCGGCTCCGGCACGTACGACTACGGCGATCAGGTCGTCATCGAGGCCGTCGCCGACGAACACTACTCGTTCGTGAAGTGGAGCGACGACAGCGACGCCGCCAGGAGGACCTTCGAGATCCAGGGCGACATCGAGCTCACCGCGACCTTCACCAAGAAGCAGTACACCTTGACCCTGCTGGCCGGAGACGGAGGACTCGTCAACGGCGAGAAGAAGACGCAGGGCCTCTACTACTACGGCGACAAGGTCGAGGCCGTCGCCGTCCCCGACGAGGGATTCGAGTTCGACAGATGGAGCGACGACGGGACCTCGGAATCCACCAGGACCATAGTCATCGGCTCCGACATCGAGTACACCGCGTACTTCAAGGAGAGGGTCCTGACCGCCACCTGGGAGGACTGGAACGGCACCGTCCTCGACGAGGGGACCGTCAAGTACGGCGGGACCCCCGAGTACAAGGGCCCCAGCCCCTACTACAAGGGCTACGACTTCCTCGGATGGACTCCGGAAGTGTCCGCGATATACGACGACACTACTTACACCGCCGTCTACGACGTCGAGATGGTGACCTACATCTGGTACAACGAGGACGGGAGCCTCGCATACGCCGCCACCATCCCCTACGGCGAGACCCCCGAGTACAAGGGTCCCGAACCGACCATGGACGGCTACGTGTTCGTCGGATGGGAGGAGACCGAGCCCGGAATCTTCGTGCCCGTGTTCGCCGACCCCGCGTACATCGTGATCTTCCTGGACTGGGACGGATCCGTCCTGTCCTCTGGCGAGTACGCCTACGGCGAGATTCCCGTCTACACCGGAACCCTCTACAGGGAGGGATACGACTTCGTCGGATGGGACCCCGCGATCGTCGAGGTCGCCGCCGACGCGACCTACACCGCGACCTACGAGATCCAGATGATCACCTACATCTGGTACAACGAGGACGGAAGCGTCGCGTACACCGAGACCATCCCCTACGGCGAGACCCCCGTGTACGAGGGCCCCGAGCCCTCCAAGGACGGCTACGTGTTCGTCGGATGGGAGGAGACCGAGCCCGGGATCTTCGTGCCGGTCTTCCAGAAGGAGTCCTCCGGCGTTCCCGCCTACAACATCGGGTTCGGCATCACGCTCGGATACGACAAGCCCAAGGGGGACGTCGACCACACCGGATACTGGAACCTGTCCTTCGACTTCGGCGACAGCATACCTGACGGCGGCTACTGGCCCTACGGCAACGACGCGGTCATGGCCGTGAAGTTCTACTTCAGCGACGGCGGAAACCTCGCCGACATGTACGCCTACAACTACGGCGCCGGGAACATGTACAGCTCCGAGTACGTCGTCGTGCCCGTCTTCGAGTTCAACGGAATGCCCTACGTCGAGGACGTGCTGTGCACGCCCGACCTCTGGCCCGTCGGCCCCGACGGCACGATGTACGCCTACCCGGTCCAAGCCGAGGCGGTGTTGTACACCGACGTCTACAACGAGGACGATGACTTCGACAAGAAGTAGTTCGTCATCGGGACCGCCTTCGACTACGCGGCCTTCGAGTACAAGATCCAGTACATCGACGTCGACACCGGAGACGAGGTCGCCGATTCCGTCTTCGGATGGGCGGACTGGGCGGTCGACCGCGATAAGGACGGCAAGTTCGTCCGCAACCTCTCCACGAGGTTCTACGGACTGGAGTACAACGAGTCCGGGTTCAGGACCTACGCCCCCGTCCCCGACCCCGAGGGATACAAGCTCATCACCGACAACAACGAGCTTCCCGACAACAGCAGCATCGTGAACAAGTACCACAAGTACCAGACCCTCCCCGGCAAGACCGCCATGGCGTCCGATGCCAAGGGATACTACCTGCCCGTCGGAATCACTTCCCCCGACTGCCCTTGGGCGAACGGAATCCCCACCGGCGAGTCCAAGAAGCCCTGGGACGTCCTGACCTACACGCTGTACAAGGACACCAAGAAGGAGGAGACGCACGAAATCACCTACGACCAGCTCGTGGGCGGCCTCGGCGGCCTCAGCTGCGCGGACATATAGGCCGGCTACGGGTACCCCGTCATCGACCAGGATAGCTACGCCGGGATCTCCCCGTACAACGTGGTCACCTTCTACTACAAGGGGATCATAACCGTCCACTTCAGGGTCGGGGAGGACAGCACCGGGCTCGGAGAGGTCTCCGAGCCGATCGACGTCGACGTCTACAAGGGGACGACCGCCGTCGTCAACGGCAACGTCATCACCCTCTCCTACGGCGGCAAGCAGGCCGCCGTCGACGTCGCCACGCCCATTGACACTGAGAAGTACACTCGCTCCTTCGACCTGTGGAACAACGCCACCGGCGACAGGAGCACGGACTACGTGAAGACCATCCTCGAGGAGACCTGGTACTACGCCCACTTCGATGAGGTTATCAACACCTTCCCCGTCCACTTCAGGGTCGCCTCTGACAGCACCGGACTCGGAAACGTCTCCACCGCCGCCGGCGAGAAGACCGACTACCTCACGGTCCCCTACGGAACCACCGTGACCATCAACTCCGACGGAAAGGTCGTCCTCTCCGACGGAAGCAACAGCACCCCCAAGGCAATCGAGAAGGCCGGATACGACGTCGTCTTCACCCAGTGGAACGGCGCCGACGACCTGACCACCCCGACCGTCTCCGTCATCACCGAGGAGACCTGGTTCTGGGCGCACTTCGTCGAGGACATCCACACCTTCCCCGTGCACTTCAGGGTCGCCACCGACAGCCTCGGACTCGGAAACGTCTCCACCGCCGCCGGCGAGCTCACCGACTACTACTCGGTCCCCTACGGAACCACCGTCTCCATCGTCAACGGAAAGGTCGTCCTCTCCGACGGAAGCAACAGCACCCCCGAGGCCTTCAGCAAGGCCGGGTACACCGTGACCTTCACCCAGTGGAACGGCGCCGACGAGAGGGGCACCGCGACGGGGAGGACCAGCGCGGAGGTGTCGGGGTTCGGCGCGCCCTTCGAAGAGAAGATC
>JAEEGK010013998.1_pt1 | contig 17983 bp, 15 predicted proteins | sample 8958771 | NCBI WGS metagenome assembly JAEEGK01 (sample SAMN16246547, study PRJNA631951) | gut metagenome | biome: gut microbiome; feature: rumen; material: SC-attached | host: Bos | place: Iran: Karaj | collected 2018-10
AATGATCACTGTTGGAGTAGCTGTTGCTACACATTTCTTTCCATCAAGATTATATCCTGTTGGACATGTATAGTATCCAGTTCCCTCAATCTTTGTTGCATCATATGTTCTAGTACATTTTGTATCATTTAATGTATATCCAGCTTCACAACTATAAATTGTTGTTACAGTTGCAGCTTGAGTTAATGTTCTCTTACATTTTGTTCCACTTAGTGAGTATCCACTTGGACACTTGTAAGTAGTTGTCTCTGTAGCATTAACGCTTTCTGTCTTAGAACATTTTGTTCCGCTTAATGTATATCCACTTGGGCAAGTATATGTTACTGTCTTTGTTGCATCTTTTGTATCTGTCTTAGAACATTTCTTTCCGCTTAGTGTATATCCACTTGGACATGTATATGTTGTTGTCTTTGTTGCGTCTTTTATATCTGTCTTAGAACATTTCTTACCGCTTAGTGTATATCCACTTGGACATGTATATGTTACTGTCTTTGTTGCAGCTTTTGTATCTGTTTTTGTACATTTTTTATCATTTTTTGTATATCCACTTGGACATGTATATGTTACTGTCTTTGTTGCATTTTTAGTTGTTACACATTTTGTTCCGCTTAATGAATAACCATCTGGACATGTATATACTTGTGTAGCAGATCTTGTATAATATGTATATTTATACCAGATACCAGAGTTTCCACAAGGAGAACCACATGCTGCACCAGAAATAGCTCCACCGTAAACTAACTTAGAAGTTGTTCCTGTGTATGCTTTTGTTGAGCTTTGATAGTATCTAGTTCCTTGGTTAATCCATGAACCATAACTTGTTGATGATGTAGCGTCTATTGTTTTTGTACATTTTGTTCCACTTAATGTCCAACCTGATTCACAAGAGTATTTTACATTCTCTGTTGCATCAATTGTTGTTGTTTTAGAACATTTTGTTCCGCTTAATGTATATCCACTTGGACAACTATATTTTACATTTTCTGTCGCATCTTGTGTAAGTGTTCTCTTACATTTTGTTCCATCTAATGTATATCCACTTGGGCAACTATATGATACTGTCTTTGTTGCGTCTACTTCTTCATTCTTAGTACATGTTGTTCCATTTAAAGTGTATCCACTTGGACAACTATATTTAATTGTTGAAGCAGCTGCTTTTGTAATAACACATTTAGTTCCTACTAATTCTCCACCTTCTGGACAAACATATGCGCTTGTTCCTGGTACGAATGTAGCATCTATAGTTTTCTTACATAGACCATTTTCATATTTATATCCATCTGGACATTTATTTGTATATCCTGCGATAGTTTTAATAGCATCAGCAGTTAATACATATGATCCTGTACTATTATATTTAGCATCCACTGTTATAACTTTATCTCCTGAATAAACTGGAGTAGCATTTACAGTGTCTATAACTTCTGTCTTAACACATGCTGAACCTTTTAAAGTATATCCACTTGGACAAGTGTATTTTACTTTTTCAGTTTCAACAGCTTTTTTAAATCTATAGTATGTAATATATTTTGTTTCATTTTGTGGTTTGCAATTTCCGTATGCACATACGTCATAACAGCCAATTGTTTCTAGAATATAGTCTTTTTGATCGCCACAATTAAGTTCGACTCTCATTAAGTAGTTTGTATTACTATTTTTAGTAATTACTACTTTACTAGTTTCTTCATCACAATAATTGTTGTTTTTGTCTGCAAATCTAAATATTAATTTCTTTTCAACCATTTCTGATAATGTTAATGATTTTGTATCCCCAACATTTTCAGGAAGTCTGTCAACTGTATAATAGCTTTTAGCTACAGCTTTCATTGCATTAATATTTTCAATATATTTTGAATCATATACTACAGCGCTTCCATTTGAACCGTTGTTGTTTGATCCGTTATTGTTTGAACCATTGTTATTTGATCCATTATTATTTGATCCATTATTATTTGATCCATTATTGTTTGATCCATTATTGCTTGATCCATTATTATTTGAACCATTATTGCTTGATCCGTTGTTGTTTGATCCGTTGTTATTTGATCCATTGTTATCAACAACATCACCGCTATTATTTTGGTTATTATTATTTGCATTTGTTTTGAACTTGTTATAAGTCCAAGCTAACAACATTGCAAGTAATACAATAATAATAAATGAAACAACAAATGATAAAACTCTTCTACCAAATGAATCTCTATTATTAGTTACCATAAAATATCCCCCCTATAACGATTATCTTCCTAATTGTTCTAACATTGCGTTTGTTTGTGCCGCATTAATTGTATTAATATTTACTCTAGTTCCGAAATTATCTCCTTGTCTTGGAACTAATTGTCCAGATGCATCATGTTCATATGCACCCATAAATTCGTTTGCGTCACAGTTTCCACCAAAGTTTTGATGAACTGTTTCAATATAAACTGTTGCAGGTCCTGAAAGAACACTTGTTGAATCATATTCTGTTTTAACGCCTTCTACATAACCTGGTTGGTAAGTGAATCCTAAGAATTGTAATACATTACCAGCGCCTATATTGCTTTGATTTGCAAAATCGATATCTCTGTAAACTACGCCATTTAATTCAAATCCATCTCTATAGAAGATTGCTACTAATGAATCAGTAATCTCATTGTAAAGAGAAATGAATTCAGCTTTATCTGTTGTAGAATACATTCTTTGGACTTTTGCACCTAGCCATTCTAAATATGGTCTGCAATAATTGTTACCTACTAGTAATAATTTAGCCCAATTCGGAATTGGTGCTGCTGCAACTGCAGCCTCAACTTGATCTTTACTAATTGCATCACTATCTGCCATATAATTAACTGTTAATAATGTTGATGGAGCATTTAATGGGCAACAAGCAAAGTTTGTAAGTTCTACTGGAATTGCATATGCATCTTCTGTAGAAGCTGGTATATATAAACCATTCATCATTAATATTCTGTCTAATACTTCATCATATGTGTAAGCTTTACCAGTTGTGAAGTTAATAGCATTTGTTGATGTTAAATAGTCAAATGTTTCTTGAGCTTGTCTTTCAGCTTCTGCCATAATAGCAGGATCGATATTGCTAATAGCATCTGCTTTAGCTGATGCCATCCATTCGATTCCATATCTAGGTTTTCCATCTTTTCCAGCGTTGTTTGTTACTTTTAAACCACCAGCAGTAAATGCTGTAGTAAGGGCAAGTCCCAAACTTAATCCTCTTCTTAATGCTTCGTGTACTAATTTATTACCTTCATCATTAAGGAGTCTTATTCTTTGTTCCCTTTCCTTTTCCATTCTTTTTAAATTATCCATAATTATACCCCCTAAATAATCTAAATCTCCTTTAATTGCCGCCTACTCTATCACAAACCATTATGGTTGTCAATAGGTTTTCATGCAAATATTTGTTTGTTTATCACTTTTTTGCCATTTTTGGACTAAAAATGGCATTTTTCGGCATAAAAAAAGGATTTTTCATTAAAATCCTTAGCTATGATTTTCGCATCTAAAACGGCATTTTGAAGTTGCCGTTTGCCATCATTTTCATCATTTTTTTCATTTCTTCGAATTGATTTAAAAGCTTATTTACTTCTTCAACGCTTCTACCACTACCCATGGCTATACGTTTTTTTCTATCTGATTTTAACACTTCTGGGTGTTTTCTTTCATATACTGTCATAGAAGATAGTATTGCTTCAATATGAGCCATATCCTTGGGATTAATATCAACATTGTTCAATCCCATTTGTCTAGCTCCCGGTAACATCTTTAGAATGTTTTCTAGAGGCCCAAGTTTTTTGATTTGTCTTAATGTTGATAAGAAGTCATCAAGATCAAATTTACCACTTTTCATTCTTTTAGCTTGGTTTTTGGCATCTTCCTGGTTAATTACCTCTTCAACTTTACTGGCTATAGACCAAATATCTCCCATATCTAGGATTCTTTCAGCCATTCTTTCTGGATAAAATGCTGATAAACCATCAATTTTTTCGGAATCACCAGCAAATTTAATAGGTACATTTGTTAAATGTCTAACTGATAAGGCAACACCACCTTTGGTATTACCATCAAGTTTAGTTAATACAGCGCCTGTTAATTCAAGTTTTTCGTTAAATCCTTTTATAACATTAATGGCATCTTGACCCATCATGGCGTCTATTACTAGTAATTTTTCATGAGGATGTACTGCAGCATCAATATCTGCAAGCTCATTCATTAGCATTTCATCTATTTCTAAACGTCCTGCAGTATCTATAATTATAAAATCACAGCCTTGTTCTTTTGCATAATTAATACCATTATTAACGATTTCCACAACATCTTTATTGTCTTCTTCTTTATATATTGGCATATTTAGGCTTTTTGCTAAAGTCTCTAACTGAGCTATAGCGGCTGGTCTATATATGTCTCCAGCAATAAACATTGGTTTTTTATTGTTTTTCTTTCTTACAAAATTAGCTATTTTGGCACAAGTAGTAGTTTTACCGCTTCCTTGAAGACCCACTAACATGATTATTGTTGGATTTTTTGTGGTTTCTAATGGCACATAATCTCCACCTAGCAGACTAACTAATTCGTCTTTAACCAATTTTATAAATAACTCTTCTGGTTTTACTTTATTTTGTACTTCTAAACCTAATGCTTTTTCTTTAACATTATTAACAAATTCTTTAACTACTTCATAGTTAACGTCAGCCTCTAGTAAAGCTAGTCTAATTTCACGCATAGCATCCTGAATATTGCTTTCAGTTATCGTTCCCATGCCTTTTATATTCTTAATCGCGTTACTTATGCGATCTCCCATGTATTCAAACATATTTGTCTCACCTTTTTAAGTATAGCAAACTTAATAGTTTTTAACAATTAAAAAAGTTGCAAGAATACTTGCAACTATGCGCTTTTATTGATTATTTGCTTGTATCGAATCCATAATGACTGCGAATCTTGTTTTCTATTTCTTCAGCCATCTCTGGATGATCTTTTAAGTAAAGTTTAGTATTTTCTTTTCCTTGGCCAATTTTTTCGCCATTATATGAATACCATGCTCCACTTTTGTCAATGATAGCTAAATCAGCAGCAATATCTACTAATTCGCCCATTCTTGAGATTCCTTCACCATACATAATATCAACTGATGCTGTTTTAAATGGTGGAGCAACTTTGTTTTTAACAACTTTAATATTCGTTTTGCTTCCAATTACTTGGTCACCATTTTTGATTTGTTCTCCACGCCTTATATCTAATCTTACGCTTGAATAGAATTTTAATGCTCTTCCACCAGGTGTTGTTTCTGGGTTTCCAAACATAATTCCAACTTTTTCTCTTAATTGATTAATGAAAATTGCAGTAGTATTAGTTTTATTCATAATACCAGATAGTTTTCTTAATGCTTGAGACATTAGTCTTGCTTGTAATCCTGCATGAGAATCACCCATTTCACCATCTATTTCAGCTTGTGGAACTAAAGCAGCAACTGAGTCAATTACTATAATTGAAATAGCTCCGCTTCTTACTAATGCTTCGCAAATTTCTAACGCTTGTTCACCAGTATCTGGTTGTGATAATAATAATTCATCTATATTAACACCCAAATTAGCGGCATAAACAGGGTCTAAAGCATGCTCTGCATCTATAAATGCAGCTCTTCCGCCATTCTTTTGTACTGATGCAATAGCTTCGAGTGCAATTGTTGTTTTACCACTTGATTCTGGTCCAAATATTTCAATTATTCTTCCCTTTGGGAATCCTCCTGCCCCTAGAGCAATATCTAGAGCGAGTGAACCACTAGATGTAACATCAATCTTAGTATGTTCGGTTGATCCCAACTTCATAATAGCTTCTTCGCCAAATTGTTTTTTAATATCGGCTAGAACCTGTTCTAAATCTTTATCTTTGTTCTTTTTGTCTTTCATATTTCCTCCGTGTATCTTTACTACATAATAATTGTAACAAACTAAAATCTAGTTGTCAACAAAAATACGAACATTTGTTTTAATTTCTTCTATTTATACTTATTAGCTCTAAATCACTAGTCAATTGTTTTATTCTTTCTATTATTCTTCTAGCCTTTACCCTATCTTCATCATTCTTTGTTATGCTTAAATGGTGTTCTAATTCATCAATTGTCAAATTAGATGTAAAAAATGTTGGTAGCACTGCATTCATTCTATATTGTAGAATGGTTCCTAATATTTCATCCCTTCCCCAGTTAGTAACATTTTCAGCTCCAATATCATCTATAAGTAATATGTCTACATTTTTTAAATAGTCAATCTTTTCTTCCATGATTGAAAAGTCTTCTTTTATACTCCTCAACAGTTCTGGAAAATATACTATTTCTGTACTTGCTTTCTTTTTTTCTGCTAGTTCATTAAATATAGCGGATATTAAGAAAGTTTTACCAGATCCAAAACTTCCGTGTAAATATAATCCTTTTAAATTCTTACTCTTATCATATTCATCATAGAATTTTTTTAACCATTTTATTAATGGGACTCTATTCTTGTCTGTTAAATCAACATCTTTCATTCTAGCATTTTCAATAATTTTTTCGCCCGTTAATTTATTTTGCATTTCTTGTTCATGTTTCTTTTGATATCTACATGGAATATAAACAAAGTTTAATTTCCCTTCTATCATTTTTGGATAATAAACGTGGCCTTCAACTGCATTGCAGCAGCCGTATATTCCTTTACACTTTTTACAGTTAAACAATTCTGCAACCGTATCTTGTAGTTTAGATGTATGTTTTTTAGCTGTTGATTCATCTAATTTGAGTTTAGTTACTAATGCTTTAAAATCTTCATCTTTTAAAGCTGCTTTATAATTGTCGTTTAAAGACTTATCAACTTTTTCTCTATTTGTTAATTCTATTTTTTCCATTAGTTAAACTCCTTCAACAACTCTTTTAATTCTTCCTCTTCCTCAGAAGTTATTTCGTTCTTTTCTATCTTATCATTAAACCATATAGGTTCTTTAGATATTGTTTTCCTTGTAGTACTTGTTTCGCTTTTTGCTGTTTTCTTGCTTAATTTCTTATGCTCTTTTTCTGCAAACTCCATAGCTTCAGATGCGGTCTTAATATTTGCTCTTTTCCATTGAGCAGCAATAGTTTCAACATAACTGCTATTTAAACTATTGTTGTTCTTTCTAAGAACATAATCTATTAATACGTTAACTACTGCTGGCTGCAATTCCATATCATGCAATAAACTGTCTATTAATTTTACTTCACCTTTTGTAGGATTAATACCCCTATTTTTATTTCTTAAAAAGTCTATTGGAGAGGTGTTTTCAAACATGGCAATTATTTTTCCGCGCATTGAATTATCTCCAGATGGCGTTTTTAAAAATTCCGGTTGTGTTCTATATATTAATGTTGGTAATGAGTTATTATCGAATTGATATATCTTTCTTGCTGTTATCCTTAGTAAATTTTTATCAATCATTCCAAATTCGTTTAATGAGCCTCTTACAATTTCCACCATTTTTGAGGTGTCTATGTTATATGTAAAGGCTATCATATTGATTAACTCCTTAGTTTTCTTAGTAAAAGTTTTTTCATTAATAACCCCTTTGGGTATTGATGATATTAGCAAATCAAAATCTATTCTTTCTTTAACAGATAAACTATTAGTTGTTCTTTCAGAAAGATTGTCTTCATTACTAATATTTATATTATATTTACCAGTTTCATATACTTCATCAATATTTTTGGTTATTTCTTCATATTCTTTGGTATCAACTTTAACTTTTTGATATAAAGTTTTTAATCTATCATATTCTTCAAACCCAACATTGCTATATAAAATGATATTCAGTAATGGATGAGCAAAGAATTCTGATGGACTAAGCGGAGAGAATAATTCATAAATATACTCATTTACGTCTCCTTCTTTAACAAATGACTTTAATAGCCCTAAAGCCTCTAGAGATTCTCTAGCTTTTTTAATGGCCTTTAAATCGCACTTTAATACGCTCATTAAATGATGATGATTTAATTTATGGCTAAATAACTCGTTTTGATCTAGATCATTCCATAATGAAAAGTATAAACTAGTGGGCATTGCACCCATGATTGGTTCATAAAAGGCAATAATAATCTTTTTATCATATTCCGTTAATATCGTTTTATTAACTACTAAATATTTATCTGCCGGCAAAAGACTAATATTCATTTATAAACCACTCTCCTCTTAAAATATTTTAGCATGATAAATATAAAATAGTAAATTATTTGAAACAATATTTTTCAAAATGTTGCGTTGACAACTTGTGATTATTTTACCTTTATCATCTTATTATAGTTTTTATATTAATTTCCTTTTTTAAACAAAAAAGAAGACTATTATTTATCACATTTTGGTGATTTCTTTCCTTTTCTTTCTCTAGTCTTCTTTCCCCTTGTATTTGCTAAAACATGAACTCTGTATATTTGATCCATTAAATTCAAATTTAAAGCTAGCATATCTATTCTTACGAGTAAGTTATGTATAATAGCTTTGAAATTTTTCGTTCTTAGTTCATCATTACTAAATCCATTTATATAGTTTTCTATATCTATTTGACCATATGGTATTGTTAAAAAGTTTTTTAAAAATATGAGATCTTTAAAGAAATTATCATATGCTTTCTTATAACTATCGCATAGCGTAGCATAGTTTGGTCCTGATTCAGATAAACTGGTATCTTCATCATAGCCCATATCTCGACGAACCTTACTCAATTTATAAAGACTCCTTACATTTATTAATTGTAAATTTAAAGGTCCATCTGCATTTCCACGATGAGGAATATTCCATTTTGGTTCAATCATATTTTGAATATCTTTAAGAGCTTGCTCACCCATTATTTCCAATTCAGTTTTTTCTTCAATCTCATTCATAAAAACCCACCTAGTAATTAATACGTTTTCTATAATAACATAAAAAAAAGAAAATTGATATTTTCTTTTTTACTTTATCCATTTTTTTATTTCTTCTAGATCATCCATATGATGTTTTTCGTGACCGATTATTTGATAATCTTCATGGCCTTTTCCTAAAACTAATAGAATGTCATCTTTTTGTAACATCTCTACGCCTTTTTTTATGGCTTCCTGTCTATCCAAAATAACTTCATAGTTATCCGTTTTAACGCCTTTTAGAATATCATCCATTATTTTTTGTGGGTCTTCTGTACGAGGATTATCACTTGTTAAGATTGTATAATCACTTAGTCTTGTAGCTATATCTCCCATGATAGGCCTTTTTAACGGGTCTCTATCTCCTCCGCAACCAACAATAGTAATTACTCTTGCTGTTTTTAACGCATTATAAGCTGTAATAACCTTCTCAACAGCATCTGGTGTATGTGCATAGTCAACTACTGCATATCCATCATTTGCCTTTATGGTTTCGCATCTTCCTTTTGGTGCTCTTAATTTATCAGACAATTCAATTATTTGTTCAACGCTGTATCCTAGACTATTTGCAAATGCTAAGCATGTCAAATAGTTGTATACATTAAACTTACTTGTCAAGTTAATGTTTACACTATACTCTTTATTACCATAGCTAAACTTAATTTTTGTTTCACTAGGAGTAGACTTGTAATCAAGTATTTTATAATCACCTTCATAGCCAATAGTCTTGTAATTTGTCACTCTTTCAGTAAATCTATTAGAATATGGATCATCCGCATTAACTATCATCATTCCATCTTTAACTAATAAATCAGTTATTTTCAATTTACATTCTAAATAGTTTTCCATTGTTTTGTGATAGTCTAGATGATCTTCAGTTAAGTTAGTAAAGCCTGCTACATCTATATGTAAACCATGTAGCCTATCATATGCTAGTGAGTGACTACTTACTTCCATCACAACTGTAGTAATGCCTGCGTCCATGGCTTCAGATAATAATTTGTAAATTGTTAATGTGTCTGGTGTGGTATTCTCTAATGTGATTTTTACATCATTATAATAGAATCCAATCGTTCCCATATAGGCGGTTTTTTCACCTAACATATTTAATAATTGATATGTTAAATAACAAGTTGTTGTTTTACCATTTGTTCCAGTTAAGCCTATTATTTTAAGTTTATTTAACTTCTCTCCATATAACTTAACTAATTGTTCCCTTAAATATTTTTCGGAGTTTTCAACAACTATAACAGGGACACTTGCTTCAACTTCATGTTCTGCAATTATTTCTGTTGCTCCATTTTCGATTGCTTTATTTATATAGTTATGGCCATCAACTGTAAAACCCTTTATGGCTACAAATGTTTGGCCTTTTTGTATTTTTCTTGAGTCTGTTTCAAATTTAATCATATTATCCTCCATATTCATCTATATTATATAATAAAAATAAAATAAATAAAAAAGATTTTACTTTTATTAAATATATGATAAAATAACTTTGTCTTTAGGGGCGTGGTACAATGGTAGCATAGGAGTCTCCAAAACTTTAGATGGGAGTTCGATTCTCTCCGCCCCTGCCATTTAGAAATATTAAAACTCTAACTTTGTAGTTAGAGTTTTTTTGTTCTTAATATGACGATCATTCATTTTCTACTGGTTTAGCTTCACTTCTCTCACAAGTTCCACCATTATTCTTCACATAAGCATCTATAACATCTAATGCTTGATATGCATCACTATACTTTTCTAAACCAGTTATATTTGCTAAGTAACCATCTCCGCCTGCTTCTTTAATTTCTCCTGTTGTTTCAAAATAGTTAAATTCGTATCCATATGTTTCATTATGAAGATTACATTCAATAGAAACATTCATTAATCTTCCAGAATTCTTTTCATGGATATTTTTAAAAACAATTCGTAATGTAATTAGAAGAATTGGTACAACTATTATAAAGGCAACTATAAATTTAATTAGTTTTAAAATTAAGCCAGCTAGTTTTTCAGTATTAGAAGTTTTTTCAACTAGAACATTTTTAATATCATTATCAGTTAATTCATCTAAACTCACATTAAATATTTTAGATAGTTCTTTTGATTGTTTTAAATCTGGTGATGTTTCTCCTAATTCCCATTTTGAAATAGTTTGTCTTGCAACACCTACTTTTTCAGCAAGCTCTTCTTGAGAAAGACCATTTTTCTTCCTTAAGTCCATAATCTTTTTTCCAATTTCCATAATCATTCCTTCTTTCAAATACAATCATATGATTTTTAAAATATAATCTCTACCAATTTTCACAGGAATATTCGCCCGTTTTGATAACATTTAAACTATATATATCTATTTTACCATAAGAATTGAATATTTTTCACATCTCATGTATGATTGTAATATTACTAACTTACGAGAAGTTTTACTACTTCAAATTAAGAAGTATAATAGTTTGTAAAGGTATTAAAAAAGTTTTAAACCCTTATGATTACCCTGCCATTTAGAATATTAAAACACTAACTATTGTTAGTGTTTTTTAAATTGCTAATAAAGGCATTTTAAAGTATTATATATATATATATAAGGAGATGTGATTATGAATAAAATAGAAATTCTTAAATTAAATAATGAAAAAGAGAATAAAATATATAGCCCTTATTCTTTATTAATTGCCCTATCTATGCTTTATGAAGGAGCAAACGGGCATACTATAGAAGAATTAGACAATATACTTAAAAGTGAAAAAATAACTGAACTAGATAATATAGAAAATGTATTATCTATACTAAATAGAATGTATATCAAAGATAGTAATAATATACTAATAAATGAAAGTTATAAGAGTATTATTAAAGATAAATATAATGCTGATGTGGTATTAGATCCATTAGATAATGTTGATATAATTAATAACTATATTGAAGGAAATACATTTGGGCAAATAAAGAATATGCTTAAAGAAATATCTGGTAATTTATTATTAATTAATACACTTGCAGTAGATATGGAATGGCCATATAAAATAAGAGGAGATAAAGTTGGTGAAGGAAAATTTGAAAATCTAATAGCTAGTTATGTATATGGTTTTTCTAAATATAATGCAGCATATTATAAGGATGATGAGGTTACATCAGTAGGATTAGAATTAAAACAATATGATAATAATAGATATGAATGTGTTTTAATTCAACCTGATAATATTGAATTAAATGATTATATTAATAACATAGATGATAATAAACTAAATAATATATTAAGTAATTTAATTGAATTAAAGGACGATCCTAGAGTTGTAAATATTAGTATTCCTAAATTCTCATTTAGTTATGATTTAAATGCAAATAAAACATTTAGTTCATTAGGCTTAGATTTAAATAATCCTGATTTGAAAAATATAACAGATAGAAATGATGGGATGAAGATACATCATAAATCTAATATAGATTTTTCTGAGAATGGATTAAAAGCAGCTTCTGCTACAGTAGTAGATATATTATGTGGAGCAGCTTTTATTGATCCTAAGCAAATATTAAATATTGTAATTGATAGACCATTTATGTTTGTATTAAGAGAAAAAAATAGTAATACTATACTATTTTTAGGAACTGTATATAAACCTACTTTGTGGGATGATGATAAAAATAATTATCAATATAGATTTTAGTATTACACTTACAATTCTGTAATTAAATAAGGTTGAAACCCCTATTGATTCCGTGCCATTATGATTATTAAAACACTAGTATTACTAGTGTTTTTGTTTGATAGAATTATGTTATAATTGTGTTGAGGAGGTGTAGAATGAGAAAGTATATTGCTGAAGGTGTAGGAACAATGTTATTAACACTAATTGCTTGTGGTGTTGCAGTTACTTCTGGAGTTAACCTAGTGGCTACTTCACTTGCATTCGGACTTGTAATCGTTGCTGCTGCTTATAGCATTGGCAATGTATCTGGTTGTCATATTAACCCAGCTGTATCAATTGCCTTAACTGTTGCAGGTAAAATGGAAGTTAAAGAATGCATTCGCTATATTATTGCCCAAGTAATTGGTGCGTTTGTTGGTTCCCTATTACTTGCTCTAGTATTAGGTGGTTTTTCTGCCTTAGGAGCAAACGGATTAGTTGGAAATACAACAATATGGATTGCACTTGTTGTTGAAATAATACTAACATTTATATTTACAGCAACAATACTTGGTGTAACTGATAAAAAAGAAAACGGTCATGTTACAGGAATTGTAATTGGACTTACGCTTGTACTTGTTCATTTATTTGGTTTACCATTTACAGGAACAAGTGTTAATCCTGCTAGAAGCTTAGCACCAGCTGTATTACAAGGTGGAAGTGCATTAACTCATGTATGGATTTTCATCGTTGCACCAGTAGTAGGAGCAATCCTTGCTGGATTATTCTATAAATACGTTTTAAAAGGTAAATAATCTTTTAGTAAAAAACACTAACTATTATGTTAGTGTTTTTTATTTTATTTATTCTTCATAAGATGATTTGCAATAACAAAACCCATAGAGTATAATATTTGTAATTGTACGGAGAGCACTATGGATTTTGATGAATTAACGAATGAAGAACAGATAATATTGTCTATATTTAAAATGTTAATTGGTGAAAGAGGTCTAACCAACGAATTCTATTTTTTTAGTGAAAAAAGCGGCGGATGCGGTGGCTTTTGTATTTATAAAAAAGATGGAAAATGGATATCATATATTTATGAACGAGGAGAAAAAAGTGGATACCGCGAATATGACGATTTATATTCGTTATGTATGGATACATTTGGCTCTCTTGATAAAAAAAGTACTGATTATTGTATCGAAGCTTTCCCTAAATTAGTTGAAAGTTTTTTCACAAATAAAAAATTTGAAAAAAAAGAAGAAAAAGATCAAATAGATAAATTAAGACAAGGAGTTATTCTAGCTGCTCGTGGTGGTGGTGTAAGATCCTGCTCTACTATTGGTGTAATAAAAGCTCTCGAAGAAGCAAAAATACCAATTAAAGGTGTATGTGGCGAAAGCGGCAGTTCAATTGTAGGTGCATTACTTGCATATGGATATTCGGCAGAAGAAATACGTAAAATATTCTTACAATATAATAATGATATTACTAAAGCTGCAAAAATACATGGTGGACGTGGCGCTGTAGTTATTGAAGAACTTGTTAACAAAGTGACTAATGAGGCTCAAATGAAAGACTTGCCTCTTGATTGTTGGATTAACGCCTGTAAAGGAAGACTATTAAAGCCGGAATTACATTTATTTAGTAAAAGCACTACTCCAGATGACACATTAGGATTTGCTTGTAGTGCTTCAGCGGGATTACCTGTTTTTTATGGAAGCACGCATAAAATTATAGGTGGTAAAAAAATTAAATTATTTGACGGAGGATTACTTTACAATCCATATATTCCACCTAATTTAGAATATCCATTAGTATATGCTTCATTTCGTAACAGTGTGAATTATCAAAGATTTGTTCCCCTATTGCAAAGACCTGTTGATGTAGCAATTTCTAAAGCTGATGTTGTAATAACTACTCCTGTTGGAATGTCAATTGTAACAGGAAGTAATCAAGTTATTGAAAAACTGGTAGACGCTGGATATCATGAAGCACAAAAAGTATTATGCAGAAATAAAAAGCACTGACTATTCGCCAGTGTTTTTTCTAACTCTATAATTTGCTTCAACTACTCGATTAGGAGAACCATCTGTTCCCTCTATTATCTCATTGATTGGGAAGCCAATATCCTTTGTTGGGAAAACTGGAAGCCTGCGGAAAGCTCCTTTATCATATTGCCTTTCATTAAATTAATCAAATTTTGATAGTTTTTTAACATAGCCACTAACAGATACTCTTCTATGATTTAAATAATTTGATGCATTAGATTTTATGTTGGCAATTGTATTTACTCCTTCTAATATTTTTTCTTCTTGCTTGGCGGTTATATTTTTATAATTTATATATTTTCTATATATTGCAGGACTAACTCCAATATATTTTTTAAAAGTTTCTGAAAAATATTCTAAAGAATTAAATCCATTTCTAAAAGCAATGCCTAGTATATAGTTGTCTTCCTTAAAATAAAGTAAACTATTATATATTTTCATTGCATTAATGTATTCATGTATTGATACCTTTAATTCTTTTTTAAATTTTTTCATTATATAGGTTTTATTAAAATAGAATAACATACTAAGTTCATCAATTGTTATTTCTTTATTTATGTTTTTATTTAGATATTCAAGTATGTTACAAATTAAGTCGTTGGAAAACATATAACCACCTACCTGCGTGTTATTATACCACGCATTTTGTTAAAAAGCCATTTTTGTTTAAATTTGTAAAAATTTTTGAGTTATAATGAGTTCGAAAGGAAGTGATATGCATGGCATATTCAAGATGGGCTACAGTTGAAGAAATTAAATCGAGACTAACCCCAGTCAGTTATGATTCTGAAATAGAAAAATCAGGAATACCTATGATGTATGATGAAAATAATCTTTATATTAAAGATGATGAAACTCATACAATGGTTATTGGTTCTACAGGAAGTGGCAAAACTCAATCAATCACTTTACCACAACTTAGACTTGCAATTAAAGCAAGTGAATCAATTATTGTTCACGATGTAAAAGGAGAAATATATAACATATTATCCGGAGAATTAAATAAGCAAAATTATAATACAGTTGTAATTAATCTAGATGATCCTACCCTAGGTAATAATTTTAACCCACTAAGTTTACCGTATAAATTATATAAAAATGGTAAAAAAGATGAAGCAGTAGAATTGTTAGAAAACATCGGTAATTATTTTTGCTGTAATGAGGTATTTAATGCTAGCGATGATCCATTCTGGAATAATTCAGCAATTTCATTATTTATAGGTTTGTCATTATATTTATTTGATAATGCAAATGAAGATGAAATTAATATTAATAGTTTATTAAATCTTGTATCAGATATTGATAAATTGGCTGATAAAGTTAAAATGCTTGATAAAACATCTCCAACCTATATTAATTTATCAAACATTGTCTTTGCTCCAACCGATACAAAAGGAAGTATACTTTCAGTATTTGTTCAACACATGAGACTATTTGCATCAAGAGAAGTTTTATTAAAGATGTTATCATCATCTAACTTTGATGTAATGAATGTTCAAAAAGGAAAATTTGCATTATTCATTATAAGTAATAACAAAGCCATTTCTAGAAGACTAATTCCATTAATCGTGGAAGAATGCTATTATGCAGCAACAATTGTAAATGCTAAGAATCGTAGATTAAATATTGTAATCGATGACTTTGAGACATTAGTTCCAATAAAAGATTTTAACAATATGCTTTCCCTTGCAAGAGGAAATAATATTAAATTTAGTATCTACGTAAGAAGCTTATTAGAATTAAGAAATGTTTATGGTGCTGAGGGAACAGAAATATTAAAAATGGTCTTCGGAAATATTGTTTATTTAATGGCAACTGATGCAGAAACATTAGATGAAATATCTAAAATGTGTGGGGATCAACAAACTCCAAATGGAATTGAACCATTAGTAACCACTAAAGACTTACAATTATTAAGTCCTTTTGAAGCAATAATCCTAATCCCTAGAATTAACCCTATTAAAACTAAATTATTACCAGATTATAAAATTGATTGGAAATTTAGTAGCGAAATGATTCCGTTAAAGGAAATTGAAAAAAAAGAATTTAAAACTTTTGATTTAAAATAATAAAACACTAGCAGTATGCTAGTGTTTTTTATTCAAAATCATATTGTTTCTTATAATACTGATAATATTGAAATAATTATTATTGTATTATACAATAATCTTATATGGAGGTTAATATGAATAATTTTAATTTCGATACTAGAAATTATAAGCCTGAAGAACTTGATTTTTTAAGAGGTAACACTATTTTGGGGCCGATTTCTGTTTTAAAAATTCAAATTGAAAAAGGCAGATGTGAAAAAATACGTGACTTATATCATAAAGCTGAGGGTGAACTTTTAGAAGTTGATTACTCTTCCGCTAACGAACTAGAGTATGAGTTGAGAATGAGAGCTTGGGAAAACTCTTGGGCTAGAGAATGGAATAAAAATCCTGATGGATTAGGTCTTGCCGAATTTGCGCAAATGATTATGGAAGAAAAAATGCGTGAAGCACAGAGACATTAAAAGTTTATATAAAAAAGAGTTATCAATCTGATAACTTTTTTTAATTGCAATTGTTTATATTTCCAAATGGATGTTTTACTCTATTTTTTATTGCGTTTATTATGATTGAGTGAGTAATATCATATATATGATTTGCTTCTTCCTCATCATAATTTAGATTATTCATTAAAGTTTCTATTGTACTTTTTTCCTTTTTATTTTTAATAATTTTCTTGTTTTTGGCGAATTAACGGGATTTTCGCTCATAAAGATTGTTAGCCTATCTGGTTTCATATGTACTGCTGCATAACAATAGTCAGTTTCTTTGTTTCCTGTGAATGGAACTACAAATTCATTTACTGCTTTTTTCTTTATTTTTTGAAATTCCTTATCTATCTCATCAATTCTTTCTTTTTCTTTTTTAGTTCTATGTAGTTTTATGGGATGAAGCATTTTGGATAACATCGTTTGAGATGAAAGAATATTATCTATATATGATTTTCGATATCCTAAGTTTGACTCATAATTAGATATTTTTGCATTTCTTTGTATTGCCCTTCTACCTACAAATTCATATTTCTCATTTATATTCATAAAAATCTCCGTGATTTGCAATTTCTATAAATGTTTAATTATATTTATATTATATCATAATTTAAATTTATTAATTTTTGTGCTATTATTTTTTTAAGGTGAGTAATATGAAAGAAAAAACAATTATTATAGTTACAATGATTTTAAATTTTATTATTGCTATTATTAAACTTGTCAGTGGAATAGTCTTTTCATTTTCCACATTAATTGCAGATTCCATTCAATCGTTTGTCGATTTCTTTACAGACATCATTAGTTTGATTGCAAGAAAAATTGGTAAAAGAAGAGCTCATACAACATCACCTTTTGGATATGGGCAAATATA
>JAEEGK010014002.1_pt1 | contig 17982 bp, 12 predicted proteins | sample 8958771 | NCBI WGS metagenome assembly JAEEGK01 (sample SAMN16246547, study PRJNA631951) | gut metagenome | biome: gut microbiome; feature: rumen; material: SC-attached | host: Bos | place: Iran: Karaj | collected 2018-10
GGTTCCCGTGTAGCCAGGAGGTCCTGCGATCACTAACTGAAGGATTTAACTTCAGAGGCCTTACTATCAACGTTGTGTAACAGGCTGATCGTCTTATTTAAGGGGGGGGACCAAACTATCTATAGCCTTTAAGGTGTTCCCTAAGTGTCTAGCTTAGGTTATGTCAGGTTTTGAGTTGACTTTAGCCTGACTCGGCTCCCCTGCAAGTAATTAGCTTGAAGGGTACATTGAGTTTGTGTTTCTCCTCTTCGACCATGTCGGGCGGTGGACTGATACCGTTAAGTTCTAACTCGGATGCCACTGTAGCAGTGAGGATTGACCCTGATAGATCCAAGGACCTATCAATGACTAGAGCAACCATTGACTCAAGATTTTCTTTGATCTTGGGAACGCTGTGTCAACTTCGGTTTAGCGTTGGTTGGCTTATCTAGATTTGAGATATAAATAACTATTGTTATTTGTATCTCATCCACTGGTTCCCCAGCGGATTAGAATATTATGCTCTTACTGAAAAATAATTGCAAGCATTTTTTTAAAAATTTTTTATTTTTTTTACTTTTTTATATTTTTATTTACAACGTAAATAATTTTTTGAAATTTTTTTGAAATTTTTTATTTTTTAATTAAAATTAATGAAAAATATGCGTTTTTTATGCGCACATTTTCATATTTTTATAGAAACTATTATTTTTTGCTTTTCTATACGTATAGGCACGCGTCCTATTTTAATTAATATCACGTGTATTATATTTCATCTGCAAGGATCAATTCTTTATTTGCAATCTTTTCATTTAACTTCTCATAAGAAATTGGGGCAGAAATTAAATATCCTTGCAAACGGACACACCCGATCTTCTTTAAGAATTCAGCTTGTTCTTTTGTTTCAACACCTTCACACAAGGTTCCCATGTGGATACTATCAGCCATTTTAATAACTGAATCAATAACAGGTTTAGACTTGTTATTTTTATCAAATCCCTTAAGGAATTCCATATCAAGTTTTACTACGTCGAAAGCAAAGTCTTTTAAGGTATTGAATGAGGAATATCCACTGCCAAAGTCATCAAGCCAAATAGCAAAACCGTTCTTCTTAATTCTATCAATTGCACTATGGAGTTTTTCTTTGCTATCAAGAAGTGAGGATTCAGTAATTTCTATATGTAAATCTTCTTTTGGGATGTCATATTTTTTTGTAATTTTAAGCACTTCTTCAGCAACATCAATTACAGAGAAATCGCTTCGCGAAATATTGATTGAAGTTGGCACCACTTTTCCGCCTCTATCTAATACATCACGCATGTTTTTACAAACAATTTCTAGCATAGCTAAATCAACTTTGTATGCGAGATTTGCTTTTTCAAGAGCACCAATGAAAATACCTGGATTTAAGAAGCCGTATTTTGGATCAATCCAACGTGCTAAAGCTTCAACTCCGCATAGTTTTCCGTTTTTAGATAAAACAACCGGTTGATAGTAAGCTACAATCCAACCTTGTTCCACCGCTTCATCAACATGAGAAACAATGTATTGAACAAGTTCATATTCATCGTGTAATTTAATGTCGTATTGGAAGTAATCCTTTTTACTTCTATTCTTGAGTTCAGCATTTGCGTAACGAGCTTTCTCAACACCAGCATTTGAACTCTCGTCGTTAATAACAATGTTATAACCAATTGTAATATCTAATTTTAAATCTGTATCTAAAGCACGAACCTTGCTACGAATTGAATCAAATTTTTCAATTAAATTGTCATTAATAACTAGTGCAACAAAGTGATCGTCAGCTTGTCTGCAAACTAAAGAATTTGGGAATGCTTCTTTAATGATATTGCCTACATCTTTTAAGAACTGATTACCGACAATATAACCTTTTTGGTCATTTAAAGTCTTAAATGAAACAATATTAAAGAACAAATACGCATACTTGTTATAATGACCTGGATCATTTTGAACTAACGCATCGCTTTCAGATAAAAAGTAGTTGTAAGACATTAAACCGGTCAGTTTATCGACTGTTGCAAGAATTTGTAATTCTTCATCCTTTTTAGCTTCGTGAATACGCTGGTTGAAGATAGAAATAGAAACCATTGTTAAAGAAATAAAGAACGTAATGTAATTAACTTGGTCTCCTTCAGGTACTTGTCTTCCTTTGAAACGTGCAACTTGGTCAAGAATGATATAGAAACCAAGGAATACTGTTCCTAAAATGCCTATAGAAACATAAGGTTTCCAAATCAATAAACAACCAATATACATCGCCATCATTAAGAAGCAAATAATCTGTTTATGTTCATAAGCATAGCTAACACCATCAGACATAATGATTTTATTTCCGTATTCATCCACAAAAACTTTTGTCCCGGTAAAATCACCATAGGAAATCATTACGCCGAAAGTTAAACAAACAAGCGCAAACATGGAAATGACTAGAACTGAGCTTATTGAAGTTCGCTTTCCACCATAATACTTATAAAAACCTGCAGCAATAACAGATACATTAAATAAAACGATTGATGCATAGAAAAGTATTTTAAAAACACCTCTATAAACATATATTCCGCCTTTAGCAAAATTAATTGATTTATATTTAAACTCAAATGGTAAGAAGCAACATAAAATTAATGACAAACCAGCAAAAATAGAAATAACGATTAACTTTGTTCTTGTGTTTCGATGGTTAATATATTGAGAACAATAAACAAACATTGCTATGCCAAGAGACATTAACAAAAAGTATGTCCATAAATTTGAAAATATACTTTGAAATGCAGGGCTTCCATCAGCTATTGCCTTAAAAACATATTTTTGAGATTGCCTAATAACTAACCAGGTTTCTAAAATTACGATAACTGCAGACATAAAAAGTCCAGATCGCATGTTAGCTTCATGAAGATATTCTGAAACATATTTTGTGGATTTTCTAAATCCAAACATGTCTGCAAATTTAGAGAAGAACCTTTTAACTTTTTCCATAATTTGGTTTCTTTTTTTGTTGTAAATATTTTATATATTTCTCGGTAAAAATACAATTCTATACAATAAAACAGCATCTACAACACTCTAATTCACAACATAAATTTGTTAAAAAATCAGTACAAAATTTCGAAAATCCCCAGGAATTCCCGCTTATTTTTAAAAAAACAGCATTTTTCGCATCTTTTCCAAAAAACGCCGTATAATCAAATTGTATTGATTAAATATTTCTGTTGCTCTAAAATAATAAAACGATGAAAAACAAAAAAATCTTATGGATTATTATTGGCGCACTTGATGTTGCTATTGTTGGCTTCTTATTTGTTGTTCACGTATTGATGCTTGCAAAAGTAATCGGAAAAGATGCGGTTCAACTTCAAGTTCTTGCTGAACAACCGACCTTGATTGGTTATTTAGCAGGCCATATTAAAGTTTATGGATTCGCTTTTGTTTTACCACTATTCTTAATTCTTGCTGCTAACATTGTTGGCTTAGTAATCTATCTTAGAAAAGGTCTCAAACGTGAAAAGATTACAGCAAGTGACTTAACAGAAGAAGAAAAAGAAGCACTTAAAAAAGAACTTCTTAAAGATTTACAAGAAAAATAATCCCAAACAAGATGTCGGGATTATTTTTTTATTTACTGTAAATCTTTTTTTTATTTTTCGTAAGCAATAAGTGTTGCAATAAGATCAGTACGAGAAATGGCTTTATAGAAGTAATAACCTTGGGCAAGGATATTTTCATCTAAAGCTTTAAGCATGTTAGCTTGTTCTTCGTTCTCAACACCAACGACCGCAACATTAAGCCCATATTTCTTTGATAAGTCAACAATTGTTCTCATTGAATCATACTTAACTGGATCGGAATCAATTTTAAAGACAATATCACGGGCAACTTTAACTTCATTAAATCCAAGGTGAGTAAGCTCTTCAATGTCAACATATTGCCCCATATAACGGTCACAAGAGAATGTAATCTCGTATTTAGATAATTCATCAGCAAGATATCTGATTTTATCTTTATTATTTGGAATAACGTCTTCAGGAATTTCCATAGAAACAAATCCTTTTGGAAGATCATTACTCTCACAAAGCTTAATTAGTTCATCAACATTCTTCGAATCACCTAAATAAGTTTCATCAATGTTAATAGCGATTCTATTAAATTTATTAATTTTAAAGACGTTCTTTCCGAATTCTTTATACATATTACCTACAAAGTTAACAATGGATTCGGTAACAAGCTGAGTTTTGCCTTCTTGTTGAGCAATTCTAGAAATTTCCATAGCATTAAAGAAAATGTTACGGTGAGCGTCTTCAATACGTAAAAGTATTTCAGCACCAAAGATATGGCCATCTTTAAGGGAAACAATTGGTTGAAGGTGCATGGATGTGGAATTATGCCCGGAGAATTCATTTTCAAGGACAGAAACCATGAATTCACGTTTATTAGCACTTCTAGAAATAGAATAGTCAGCGAAATAAATGAAATCTTTATTTCTTTCAAGTGCAGGATTTGAATAGAACTCAGAAACGTGCATTAAAAAGTTTTCTGGATTAGCATAACCTCTTGGATAACCCATTGGAAGATATGTAATTTTTAGTTCTTTAAAATCTTCATTTCGATAGAAATTAAGTTTACTTAATGGGTAAAGAGTTTCAATCTTGTTAATTGTATTAACGTGTCCTTCGTATGGCAAATGAACCGCTAATGTTGTTGGGTTATAGAAATATACTTCATCAGTATTTAATTTATTTTTCACTGAACGAGCATATTCACGTAAATAGTAGGTATAACCCTCACTTCCTTTAGCAGCAACAATTTCTTCATAATTATCAACGCAAAGTAAAACAATATAACCACGTGCGCCCGCTGCGTATTCATCTCTAATTAAATCAACAAGAGCTCTAAAGGAATAAATAAGCAAATCAGGATGGAATAAATCACCAATTTCATCTTTGTTTGTAAGTTGTTTAACTAAAACAACTGTATCTTTATCTCTTCTATTATTTAAAACAAGCGATGATTCAAATTTATTCCCGCGATCATCAAAATATTTCTTTTGTTTTGTTTTGATTGGGCAATCTTTACATGGTTTTTCATTTCCAAAGAAAAATTTATGACATTTGTCGCCAATTTTTAATGAAGGGAATTTATGCTTCATGCTCTTTGATATTTCAGTAATACTAAAATCATCATCTACGTGATATGAATATAAATGAGATAGGGCAAGAATATTGTCATTTTCAACAATTTTACTATTTGCATAATCAGAAATTTCACGTTTGTCAAAATAGTTTTCAAGTCTAACAGACATAATGTAGAACATTTCTCTCATATAAGCGTTCCACTTCATGTCTTTATTATGGTTAAACATGTAAATTAAAGCAGAAATACCTTTATTATCTACACTTCTAACAACAAAGTAAGTTCCACTATTGATTCCATACATATCAAGCATTCTTTTAATAGAACCAGAAGCATGACGTTTAGTAGAGAAATAATATGAATTATCATCATCAGTAGCATTTGCTAAAGTTTCGACAAATTCTTTTGATATATCGCCTTTAGCAAAAAGCACATTACGACGTGCTGAAATATATGGATAATATGTTTCGTTTGTCTTGTCGTAAACTATAATTCCGCCTTCATCAATATTTAAAAAATCAGAAATGGCATTAAAAACGTTATATAAAATGGCTTTATTTTTATCATTATCAAATGATGAATAATCGATTTTATTTAATTCTCCAAGAACCTTTGATGTGTAGTTGGTATTCATTGATGTGTTAAGCATTAAATCTTTATTAATGTTTTCACGATACCTTTGCGGTAAGAAAAGATAATATTGTTGACCTTGACGTTTAGCAAAGCGAAGATCACCAAGCATCATTTCTTCATTTGAATATGGATATGCTACGACAGCATATTTTGCAACAATGTGTTGGATACCACGGTCATCACGAATAGTAATTGAACTATTAGTTACTGCATAACCGAGTTTTTCTTTGATTTCTGTGAAAGAATCAATAATAGGAACATAAATCAATAATGATTTATCATCTTCAGCAAACATATAAAGAACGTTGTCATGATCTGAGAAAGTTTCTCTATATAAATCTAAAATCCTAGTTTTGTCTTCTTCTTTAATTTCTGTGTCTGCAGGAAGTTCATAATAAACTTCAATTAAAACGTTTCTAAAAGATTGAGAAACGAAAATAATGTTTGATAAATTTGCCTTAAAAGACTTAAAGGTAATTAAATCTTTAGATTTATCTACATATTCAATATCAAATTGAGAATAATCAGGATTTGTTAAAACTAAATATGAAGCATTAAGTTTCTTTTTTAAATCAATAGTAGCTTTATCAAGCATTTGTATCTCTTTAATGTCGCTATTACCATATGAAAGTAAGTTGGTGTCGTTATCTTTAATTTTATTAAGGTTTTTATATGTGGTTTCATAAATTTGTTTAAAGAATGTTTGTCTAAGTCTTCTAGAAACAACAATATAGAAAACGGCATAAGTAGTAAATGAAACGAACGCAACCGCGATTAAAACAATAATAAATGCAAAAATATCAAAAACGACATATAAAACTGCAAATGAAATGATAAAAAGAACAGTAATTCCTAAAATAAGAGCAGGAATTCTTGTATAAAGGGCATATGCTTGATGGAGGTTGCGTTGCTCATTCTTAGATTTCATAATCGTCTCCTTCAAGAATGTCACTACGACCAATATTATTAATAGTCTCAATAACACCCTTTCCTAAATCAATATATCTAGAAAGAACATTTGTATAAGTCTTTAAGTTGTTTGAGTGATCAATATTATGATCAACAACCTTTGCTGAAATAAACGGAACTCCATGTAAAGTACATGCTAAAGCTATACCAGCGGAATTATGATCTATAACAAACTGTTCATCTGAACTAGAAAACAAAGTTTTATGTTCTTTCAAGATTTTAATCATGTCGTTAGACATATTGTCAGTTGAAAGATAATTAACACGATGAAGATCAACTTTTGGACGTTTCATTAAGTTTTCTGCCAAATAACCTTTAATGTCTTCTTGAACTGAAAATTCACGAGAAAAACCAGGAATTTCGGCCATTCCGACATCTTTAAAAATTGATAAATCGACATTTGCATCGATTATATTGCTAGATAAGGCAATGTCACCACCTTTTAAGTTATCTGACACGGCGACACATTTTCCAACACAAATGACTAAATCAACAATTCGTGTATCAATAATATGAGTAATAATACTGCTACTTAAAACGTTCGTAACCATATCACGAATGACTAAAACATCTTGAGAGAAAATGGTTCCGACAGAGACATTAAAACGATCTAACATGATTTCGCGTTTTTTATTTAATAAAACTGTGTCAAAATACAAAACATCATCATGTGTATCACCAACTATGACAATCATTTTTTAGCCTCCTTCTTTTCAAAATTATTTTCTTTCAAAAGGTTTTGATATTCAGCAATCGGAAGAGGTTTAGAATAATAATAACCTTGAATTGTATCAACTTTCATTTTGCGCAATAAGTCAACTTGTTCTCTTGATTCAACGCCTTCAACAATGGCTTCCATGTCAGAGTCATGAATAAGTTGAACTAAGAAACGAACAATACTTCTTGTCTTATCATCTGTAAGAATTCTATCAGTGAATGATTTATCAATTTTAATTCCGTCAAAAGGAATTTGACGTAAGTTATCGATTTGAGAGAACCCTGTACCGAAGTCGTCCATAAGAATACGAACGCCTAAGTCTTTAAGTTTTTTAATAACTTGAAGGGATAAGAATTTATTAACTTGAGAAGTAGTTTCAGTAATTTCAATTTCAAGAAGTGAAGGAGGTACTTGGTTTTCCTCTAAAACTTGTTTAACTCTATTTAAGAAGTTGTGAGAAAAGAACTCGTATAACGAAAAGTTAACTGAAACAGGAACGACACGACGACCACGTTTAAGTGCATCCCCTAAGTCTTTCATCGCGCCTTCAAAAATAACCATATCAATTCTATTTAATAATCCAGCACGACCAGCACGATCAATAAATTTGGAAGGAACAAGAATTCCTTCTGTTGTTTTCCAACGCGCTAAAACTTCACAAGAGATAATTTTTTTCTCTTTAAGAGAATATTTTGCTTGATAAAACGGAATAAATTCATTACGTTCAAGACCTTCAAGAATATCTTCTGCTACGTTAGTGTCTTTATTGACAAAACCTTCTTTAAAATATGTGAATGATTCAATGTTTTGTTCAGATTGAGATTTTGCAATAAGAGCTTTTTCAATAACAGCAGTTAAAGATCTATCGTCATCATTAACTCTACAAATTCCTGAAAATGGTTGAACCCAAATCTTAATATTTTCTTCGTTAACTAATCTAAAACACTCGTTTGTAAGTTGCGAAATTAATGAGTGAACTTCAATTTCATCATTAGCGAATAAATAAAATAAGAAACTATTACGGTCAAAAGCGTAAACGGCATTTTTTCTAGAGAAAACAGTGTTTTCTTTTGTAACCATAATTCTATTAATAAACGCGGCAATGGTTTGATTTAAGCTTTGTAAAATACGGTTTCTACTAACTCCACCAGCGATATTTGTAGCGGTTGGTGAAAATGCTAATACATAACGTTCTTTATTCTTCAAAGAATATTTCCCTTCTAAAGCATGAACTTTGTCTCTAAAAGCTTCAAGATTAAAGAATGTAGAGTAAACACCTAAGGTGTAATAGTTTTCATCTAATAATGATTGGAAGAATTTATACCTAGAATGAACAAGTCTAATAAGAGCACCTTCAATAGCGGCAGAAATCATCATTAAAATTGAGAATGAAATTCTTATAAATGGAAGGACGTTTCCAAATAAACTTGGGTTTATAAAAGACAAAACAAAAACAATAATAAAAGAAACAAGAAAAATAAAGCCAATAATGACGTTAATATAAACCTTTAATAATGGCATTCTATCTTTTTCCATTATTTTTTGTTCTCCTTCTTTTCTTTTATCATTTCTTCTAATAATTCGTTTTTCAAACGCTCTTTTTCAGAATTAGACATTTTACTTAGTCGGTCAGGTTGAGCTTCTTTATTTTCAACAACTTGAGTATTTGCTTCACCTTCTTCTTGTTCTTTAACAGCTTTAAAGATATCAATAGATGACGCCACTATTAAGTATACAGCAGGAATTAATAATAGTATTAATAAACCCCAAGGAGAAGAAATAAAATTCATTGTACCACCTAAGAATTTACTCACAATTTTCACTGTTCCTAAATATTGAGTTTCAGTAAAAATTTGGTATTGTCCTTCTCTAGAATCATAACCCTGGGTATTAATACCAGATGCAACAAAGATGTAATGACCTTCTCCAAATTCTTTTTCTTCATTTATATGAACTTCTCTAAGTCTATGTGTCATCGGAACATTTGTGGCGTCTGTTAAATGATCAAAATTCTCATTATCAGGTTCAAAACCACCGGCATCAACTTTAATGTTCATAAAAGTAACATCAATGGTTTCACCATTTTTTAAACGTTCATCGAATTTTTTAACATCTTCTTTATAAGTTATGATGAAATCTTTAACATTTATTTCTGGTTCCATAGAATCGGTAAGAATAACAAATGATCCAACACCAAAACGAATGGATTGACCATAATTTTTCTTTTTGTTTATCATTGCAGAGATGTTTGCGGCTAAAACTACTGCACAGGCAGCTCCAAAAATACCGAATAATATCCATTCGATTATTTTTCTTGCTTTGCTTTTTGGTTTTTTAACCTTCTCTGCCATTTTCTATTACCTATAATTTAATGACTTTACCGCCGAACAATGTTTTATATCTTCTAGCATCGTTAAAATCATCAAACACGTGTGCTTGTGATTTAATGTTGGTAAATTGAGTCTTACTTATAACGTATCCCTTATTTGATTTAACGATAAAGCGACCAGGAATCTTTTCAAAGACTGTATGTGGTTCTTCTTTTGGAGGTTCACTAACCTTTGGTTTTTCCACCTTTTTAGCTGGTTTTTTCGAAGGTTTTTTAGTTGTTTTTGGTGCTTTAGGTTTATCACTTTCCCCTGTTTTTCCCGTAGATTTCTTAGGTTGGGTAGATTTTTCAGATGTGGCTTTTTTCTTAGGCGCTTCTTTTGGTTTTTCTAAAACCTTAGCCCCTTCTTCCTTTGCCACTTCTTTAACAGGTTCAACAACTTTTGGTTCTTCTTTTAAAGGCTCAACAAGAGGTTTTTCCTCTTCTTTCTTCACCTTAGATACTGAAGATTTCTTTGTAGTTGGTTTCTTGGTATCAGATTTCTTTGTAGAAGTTTTCTTTGTAGTTGGTTTCTTCGCAGGAGCTTTCTTTGCTGCAGGTTTCTTTTCTTCGACTGGTTTTTCTTCAACTTTAGGTTCTTCAACCACTGGTTGTTCTTCGACAACAGATTGTTCTTCCACTACTGGAGCAACTTCGTTTACTTCTTCAGCAGAAACAGGTTGCTCGCTAAGGGCTTCTGTTTCTTCTATTGGTTGTTCTTCTTTAGGCTCTTCAATAACAGGTTGTTCTTCCGCTACTAGATTTTCTTCTTTAATTTCTTCAATAGGAGCTACTTCATCAGTAACAGGCTCAATAGTCTCTTCTTCTTGCTTAATAGGGGCTTCTATTGGTTGTTCTTCAGGCTCTTCAACAATTTCTTCAACTTTTGGTTCTTCAGCTACTTCTTCAATTACTTCTGGTTGAGACTCTTCGCTTACTAAAACTTCCTCAGCTGAAGTTTGTTCTTCTTTAATTTCTTCAACATTTTCTTGAGGTTTTTCATTAAGTTTTTCTTGTTCTTCGGCGCGTCTAACTTCTTCAATGGCTAAAGCAGCAGCTTCTTCGATAGCTTTTCTCATTGCCGCTTCTTTGGCTCTAGCTTTTTCTTCCTCTTTTTTAAGTTTTGCAAGTTCTTCAGCCTTGATCTCATCTTTTTCGCCTTGGGCTGCCGCGATAATTTCTTTACGTTTGCGTTCCAAAATTTCAAATTCTTGCTTACGGAGAGCCTCTAATTGTTCTTCAACTTCTTTGGCCTCTTCGATATTTCTTTCTTCAATTAATTTGGCAAGATATTTTTCCCATTTTGCAATTTCACGTTTAATGCGTTTTAAAAGTAAATCAACTTCAGAGAAATGTTTCTTTGTATTCTTTTTAAGTTCAATTTCTTCTTTATAATATTCCTTTTCAACCTTGTTAGGATGTTTTGGAATATCTGGTGAAATTTGTTTATTTAAATATTCAGTGTATTTATCGTCGATTCGTACAAATTCGATTGGGCCTTTAAGTAAATCACCATATGTGAAAATTTCATCGTCACATGATGGGAGTAGTTTTGGTTTATATACTTTATTTGATTTTTTATAAGTTTTAGATTTTTCACTCATTTCTAAAGCTAAAAGACTTGATGCTAAAGTGTAATTTATAGCCTTTCTTTCTCTTTCGCTAAATTCTTGGTAATTGGAATCAAGTGAATAATCAATTCCTAATGAAGAGAATTTTTCAATAAAAAGGAATGTCTCATAACACTTATGATAAAGTGGGTTTTTCCTAATAATATTTGTTTGAAGGATTGGCTTACGAACATTCTTTTCTGTTTTAAGCTCCTTCATAAATGGAGAATTGTAGAAATAATTGACATATCTACGCATTTCTTCAACACGTTTAACAAATTCTCTACCAATTTTAGATTGTGTATCTTCATTACTTTTCTTTTTAGTGATCTTTGTTTCGATCATTACTTCTTCACCATCAACAATTGATTTATTTTTTATATAAAGAATGTCTTTGGTATCAAAGTTAACTGTAGTTTTAATAAATTCATAACGTTTTTCGACGAATAACACTAGTCGACGAATAAATGTTGCGATGAATCTATTCTCGTAAGTATGAATTTCTTCTTTATGGAACTGGGCTAAAATTTTAGCAGGAATTACATTTCCTTCTTCATCAATATCTTTAACATATTGAGAGTGACTTGATAAATGCTGAATAGACTCATAATTAATCTTTTTAGCAAGTTCAATAGGAGTTAGTTCCCCTTCTGTTTTTGTAACTTCAAGAGGATTATTAACAATTTGACCTAGTTCATAAACACAGTTTTCAATAGCTTTTACCCATTCATCATTAAAGATGGATGAACCTTTCATTTTCAAACGAAGATATGAGTTTTGACCATTAAATAAATCTTCATTCACATTCTTAAAGTATGGATCTTTAATAGATTCCATCTTTTCAACATAACGGGAATAAAGACTCTTTTTTGCCATTTTAACTAGTTATTTTTAAGAAGTGTTTTAATGTAATTTTGTGATTTTGGGAATTTGCCTTTTCCAAAGAGCTTATCAAGGTAATTGCTTAATTCACCAAGTTCATCTTTAAGGAAGGCAATGTTAAGAGATTCAAATTTCTTTAAAATCTTATTTGCGAATATAAAGTCAAATGCTTCAGCTTCTGTTCCACCACAAGCGATATATGTAGGAACGAATGCATCAAGTTGTTTTAAAATACGGTTACCAAATGCGAGTTTGAATTTACGAATGACAAAGTTATCAAGTTCTTCGAACTTCTTTGACATTTGTTCAGAAATTTGGAATTGTTGTTGTGCTTCTGCGAAAAGTTGTTCCATTTGAGAATAAGGAATTGAAAGAGGTTCTTGATTTTCAGCTTCAAATGGACGTCCTTTATCTTCAAAGAAGAGTGAAATAGCACGGTCATAAACTTTATCTGAAATAGTAAATGTTGAGTCGTCGTTATTTGCGGTACCAAAGAAGATAATATTTTGTGGAATAAGCAATTTACCTTCATTTAAATGTTTTGGATCGTTTTCGTCTGTGGTTGGAATAAGATCAATTACCCAGGCGTCTTTATCTCTCATTTCCATAACGGATAAGAATTCAGCAAAGTAATATTCAATACGTGCTAAGTTCATTTCATCAAGAACAATAACGTTTAAATCTTTTCTATATGTTGCAACATAAAGAGATTTTAAGAATTCAGATTCATTGAATTTTTTAGTAAATTCGTTGTAGTAACCAAGAAGTTCAGATCTATCTTTCCATGATGGTTGAACCGGAATAATAGAAGAATCAAATGAGAAGAATTTACCTAAGGCATAGGCTAAAGATGTTTTACCTGTACCAGAGATACCTTCTAAGATAATAAGTTTAGAAGTAGCCATACCAGAGAAAACTTGTCTAACAATATCAATTGTGTAATAAAGTCCAAGTTTACTTGCGGCAAAGTTTCTAAATGAGTTACAAAGTTCTTCTAATGATAAATCTTCTTTTGGAAGAATTGTTGTGTCTCTACCTTTATATGCAGAGTCAACTGACATAAGTTTTGGAAAGCGTGAATTAATTTCATCTAATGTTTGTTGAGTTTGTTGATCTGCTGGTTTAAAACCCATATAAGCAGTTTTTAAATTAAGAATTTTATCTTTTTCAATTGATTGGGTGTAAAGATCATAATTTAGACGCTCTACTTGTCTGCGGAGTTCGTCTTTATCTAGTTCACGTTTTACAAAACGTATGTATTTACGAAGTAAAATGACGATACCAAATATGAGTGCGCCCACAAGCGCGATAAAGAAAAGGAGGAATAATACAAAAAATAACCAGCCTGCAAAATGGAATTCAGATTGGTGTTGAGTCAAGATTGAATGATAATTTCTAAAGTTTTCTCCAACATCAGTCCATGGTGAAATAATTCCCTTATAAAAGAATTCGCCAAGGTCTCTAAAGAAAGCTTTTATCATTTCTGCTAAATATTGAAAATAAGCACTCATAATTATTGTGTCCTTTCTATCATAAAAGTTAGGTTAGAACTAAAAGCTGCCCCCATAGTGTAATTTACACTATCAAGGTCCCATCCTTCAATATAAATTGAAATTATTATTGCTTTAGGGGTGTCCATTTTTAATTCAAAATGGAATGGTTTGATTTTGTTTCTAAAATCTTCCAAATTAATTGCTTCTTCATTTTTAAACTTAAAATTATTCTCAGTTGTAGATTTTTCTAAGTTAAATGGTCTAACACCTTTTTTATGACGTGCATTAAATGCATTTGGAAGTTCATTTGGGTCTTTATATGCGGAATCTGCAGCTAATGGTTCTTCATAAGCAGGAGTTCCATCATATTCCCCATAAATTCTTTCATATTGTTCGTCTGTACCATCTTTAATATAGTGGTCATAATATTGATCCGAGGCATTATCTAATAAACCCCCAAAAACGGTTTGTTCTTGATAATTTGGATCAATAATTGTGTAAGAATATTCATCATCGTTGCATATAAGTATACTAAAGCGCATTGCTAGAACAATGCGGTTGAGTCTTGTGTATATTTCTTCTACTGATAAATTTTTATATTTTTCATATTTTTCTTCATCAGTATTCTGATAAAAATCATGTAGCTCAACGGCGTGATGAGCATTATATTCTTCGTTCGCTTTAATAAATGTATTTTCTGGATCAATAGTTACAAATAAATCATCGTCAGCTCTTAAGTAATATTTTTTTGTAAAATAACCATTACCTTCACCGACTTCTCTATATGTAGTGAAATTTTCTGCAACTGAGTATCGAGTCTCATCATAAAAGATAGGACTATCTTTCTTTTGGTTAGTCCACAAAGAAGAGTGTGCACTTGTTACTGGAATAAAAAAATCAGGAATTTCAGATTCATCGTAATCAACATGATCACTATAACCATCATCTTCTACTTCTGATATTTCTAACTCCCTATCAGCATCAAAAGAAATATTAATACTATTAACATATAGTGTCCTACTGGCAACAAACCATGCCACGGACATTGATACTGACGTCACAAGTAGTGCAAGCACTAATGTATACATTGCGATAATCAGTTTGCTTTTTTTCATTAAAGTCTATCAATTTCAAAATTTAAAGCGAGATCAAATGAGTAACCTGCGTGTTGGTCAATAATAGAGTGATCCCAACCTTCGACAAAGATAGTAAATGTTGTATAGCCAATTTTAGAATTATTAGTTGTTGTAGCAATAGGAACACCATTTCCATTTGTAGTGTCGGCATAAAAATTGCCATTGCTATCTTTACTTGGCATAATCTTTCCTAAACCATAATGCTCTTGTACCTTTGGTACAGCGGCATCAATATCAGGCACAAACGCGCCTGGGTAATGTTTGGCAAGGAATGTAGTTTGTTGAGATGTATCTTCTACACCATTAACATTAACTAATACATCATGTTCTGCATCATCTGGATAACCAGTAGAGGCATAAACTGGTGTATTTTCAAATTCGCCATAACAATATTCTTTGTTTTCGTCGTCGCGATCGTAATATTGACTACTACCAATTGCAAGTAACCCACCAACTTTAGTTTCACCGATTTGATTTGCTCTGTCTGCAGGCTTAATAAGTAATTTATTAACACCATCTGCATACAAACGAACAGAGTTTTCTACTCCTTGTTCTGCATCCACGATAGCGTTTGTTAACCAAATGTCCTTATTTGCGACATATTCATCGTTTTCATCTATAACCCTAAAGGCAAGCGGAAGAACGGAATATGATTCATAAGCTGCTTCGTATTCAAAAGATGTCTCGGAAACTTCAGGTGATCTATATAAAGTTAGATCGTCCGTACTATTATATGCTCTTGACTTAGTCGTCACTGGATGAAGCTTATCAACTGCGTGAGGTGATTGTTCTAAATAATGACGTAAGGCGAGTAAAGGAAAACCATTACGGGACTTGGACCAACAGATTGAGTTGGTTTCAGTTCCTTCGGTAGCTTCCTCTCGTTCAAGGCTATAAGTAGCCAAATCCTCACTCGTGAAGTAACCATCATTGTCAATTATTCCTATATTTAATAAGGAAGAACCAACAATTGATGTACCAATATAATTAAGTGAGACTGTACGAGAGAAAGCATACCAAGCTAAAGAGCCAGCTGTTGAGGCTAATAAAGCCAAAGATGTAATACCAGCTATCAAACCTAGGCGTAACGAAAGTTTTTTCTCTTTAGTCATAAGAAACAATATATATGTACGTTTATAAAATTATTAAATAAGTGAAAATTTAATTTAATTTATTAAATAAATTATTCGGCTGTTGTGAATTCAAGAGCGACTTGGACATCACAACCTGCAGTTTTATCAGCTGCCCAGATTGCGCTGCTATTTAACATTGCCCAACCTTCAAGCCACATTGTAACTGTGACTTTGACAGGAGTTGCTGTACCAGATGTTTTGAAAAGTTCTGTGCCACCAACAGCATATGTTGAAACTGCTGTAGCTGTTTGAGTTTCGGTATCAACACCATAAACAATTTCTTCACCAACAACTGCGCCTGCTGGAAGAGTAATGAATGGGTTGTCGTGCCATTTATCATCATGATCTGTACCGTCTAAATCTAATCCACCAAATAAATCTATGGTTGATGCGGCTTTAGCAATAATGAATGAGCTTCCGCCATCAACATCGATTTGAATTCTCATTGCTTGATCAGCAATATGATCGGTGTCTACAGCACCAGATGTTGAATTAAGACATCTAATGAAAGAATCGGAAATATGAACTGATTTTTGAACATATTTCTTACCGCCAGTTTCACTGGAATCATTTTCGTATGCATTGAAATAAAGATCAAATTGGATATAATCTGTTCCTTCACTTGCTTCTTCCCAGTGAGGATTATTTGGATGTGCACTATCTGCACCATAATAACCAATACCGGCACCAGCTTCTGGATACATCCAAGCTTGTTTAGAACCAACACCATCGGCAGTATCACCAAATGTGACTGGTTTTAATTCCATCTTATCTGGATTGCCTGTCTTATCAATTGATCTGGTCCATGCTGAACCATCTTCACTAATTTGAAGAACACCTTTGTCTTCAACTGAAACACCAACAAAGTTGGTTGTAACTTTGGAGTTATATTGGTACCATGCGACAGAACCACTAACTCCACCAATAACTGCTAATCCCATTGCTGACGCAAATACTGGGATCAAAACTTTTTTACTAATTTTCATAAGCGTTTATTTCTACTCCTAATTTTATAGATGCGCCTTGAAGCGCTTCTGCATCACCACTTGCTTGGAATCCTTCCAACCAAGTAACGATGGTATATTTTTTAATTTCGTTTGGTTCAAGCTCCACTGCTGTTTGAGACATGATTTCCGTTGTGGATTTGAACATAGTTGCATATCCTTCAAACGGTTCACCATATTCTTTAGCATCTTTTTCGTCTAATGCGATAGGAGCTCTGTAATCATTTGTCATATCTGCAGTAGGACGAGGAACTTGCAAACGTTTTGCATAAACCTCAGGTACACCATCTTTGTAAACAAGAACTCTGAATGAATCTTCGAGGCTTTGACCTTCGCTTGTCGCGATAACTTCTTTTATTTGTAAAGAGAAATCGTACGTAGCAGGATCTACTCCAACATTTTTAATGAAGAATGTGTATTTAAGGAATTCAGTAAATTGTTTCCCTCTTGCATTTGTTCTAATTCCGAACGTGTAATCATTTGCTTCATTATCAATAGCTTCGTCTCCAATCTTTTTAAGTTTGTGTGAATAACTTATTTCTTGGAAACCTGGAACCTCTCCGACTCTAAGATATGAGCTCGAGTTTTTGAAACTAGAATTTTCGGATAAGGTAAGTTTTGCATTCTTGCCTTCAAGGGCAACTGTGAATGATCCGGTACGATGTCCTAAGAAAGCAGCAATGCAGAAAGTGGCAACACCGGTGACACCTATGCCACCAATAATGGATGCCCATATTCTTCTTTTGCGTTTTCTTACAAGTTCTAGTTCGTACATAAGGTTTGTTTTTTTGACTTTTTCAAGTCGATTTGTCCCAATGAGAACTTAAAATGCCAGCTTGCCTATCATCCTAACAACGGCATTTCGTTGTCCTCTTAAGGCAGCTGGCTATCTATTACTAGACCCTATAGTTT
>JAEEGK010014003.1_pt1 | contig 17982 bp, 15 predicted proteins | sample 8958771 | NCBI WGS metagenome assembly JAEEGK01 (sample SAMN16246547, study PRJNA631951) | gut metagenome | biome: gut microbiome; feature: rumen; material: SC-attached | host: Bos | place: Iran: Karaj | collected 2018-10
TAGTACGAGAGGACCGGACTGGACGCACCTCCGGTGTACCGGTTGTCGCGACAGCGGCACCGCCGGGTGGCCGAGTGCGGATTGGATAAGCGCTGAAAGCATCTAAGCGCGAAGCCTGCCCCAAGATGAGTCTTCCTTACAGGGACGCCGCAGAATACGGCGTCGATAGGCCGCAGGTGCAAGGACGGCGACGTCTTCAGCCGAGCGGTACTAATTGCCCGAAAGCTTTCTTTGCGACCGGTGACGAAAGCCACCTGTCGAACAGTTTACGATATTTTGTCCAGTCTGTCAAAGATTTTTTTAGGATATTTTAGGCGACGATAGCGGCGGGGTTCCACCTCTTCCCATCCCGAACAGAGAAGTTAAGCCCGCTTGCGCCGATGGTACTGCGATGCAATGTGGGAGAGTAGGTAATCGCCAATTTTTTCAGGACGGCTGTGATGAATTTCACGGCCGTCTTTTTTGTGTTAATCAAAAAAATTCAATTATGAAAAGACTATTCAAACCTTTAATTCTGTTTGCTGCGTTATTTTCGTGCCTTGTGGCAAGTGCACAGCAGACTACAATTCTCCCTTTGACATCAAGCGACCTATTCAAAGCCGCCGACAATTATCAGAAGGGGCTGTATGACAAGGCATTCGAGGACTTCAAAGCCCTCTCCATAACTGGTGATGCCAATGCCATATACGGCTTGGGTGTGTGCTATTACAACGGTAAGGGCGTGACAAAAGACCTCAGTGAGGCTTTCAAATGTTTCGATAAGTCTTACCGTTGGGGCAACAAGTCCGCCGCATTCATCTTGGGCAAATGCTATTTGTACGGACAGGGTACGAGCAAGGACTTTGTCAAGGCAGAGGAATATCTTACCGAAGCCACCGATCAAGGCAACCTCGAAGCTAAGACACTGCTATCCACGATAACAACAGAAAGGGCGGCAGAGATAGAGAAGGCGTTAGCAAATATAGAAATGGTCTTCGTGGAGGGCGGCACATTCCAAATGGGAGCAACGCCAGAGCAGGGCAGTGATGCGTATGATGAAGAATATCCCGTTCATACTGTCGCTGTGAGCAGTTTCTATATCGGCAAGACAGAAGTAACGCAGGAGTTGTGGGTGGCTATTATGGGCAGCAATCCGAGTTATTTCAAAAAGGGTGGCAATTATCCTGTGGAATCCGTTTCGTGGGACGATATTCAAGAGTTCCTTAAAAAACTAAATGCTATCACTGGCAAGCAGTATCGTCTGCCAACAGAGGCAGAATGGGAGTATGCCGCACGTGGCGGCAACAAAAGTCAGGGTTATAAATATAGCGGTAGCAATAATATTGGAGACATTGCTTGGTATAGTGACAATTCAAGCCGCGAAACTACTCATCTTGTTGCCACCAAAGCCCCAAACGAGCTTGGCATTTATGATATGTCCGGCAATGTAATGGAATGGTGTCAGGATTGGTATAATTCAGAATATTACTCACAAAGTCCATCAAACAATCCGCAAGGTGCTTCGTCGGGGATCAACCGTGTTCTTCGTGGTGGATCCTGGGACTTCATCGCTAAATTTAGCCGCGTATCCTACCGTGACGGACAATCCTCCGACAATGGAATCAACCTCAACGGTTTCCGCCTTGTCTTAGTTCCCTAAGCATACTTCCCTCAATTAATTTTCCTGCAAAAATAATTTTCTCTTAGGGTTTCCCGCCCTTTGCGTGTTAATATTATAGAACATATCAAAAAATTATTTAAACATTTTATTCGATTTACAATCAGTTGTAATGAAACACCTTTTAACCAACCTCCTGCCCGTCGCGGCGATTGCTGCGATGACGATGAGCAATGCCTCGGCGCAGGAACGAGCCACTATTAGCGGCTACATCAACGATTCGCAGTCCAAGGAGACCATCCTCGGCGCAACTATCCTCAACTCTGGCACCACGCAGGGTACTATCACCAACGAGTTCGGATTCTATTCCATTACGTTGCCAAAGGGCAATGTCAAGCTGAGTTACTCGTATGTGGGCTACACGCCGCAGCAGCACAATTTCAACCTCACGAAAGACACCGTAATCAACGTGCTTCTCTCGGGCGACAACCAATTGGAAGAAGTGGTGGTCGTGGGCGAAAAAGCCGAGGCGGGCATCGCTTCTACTGGTATGGGCAGCCTCGACATTCCCGTAAAAATGATTGAACACACCCCGACTCTCCTCGGCGAGACCGACCTGATGCGCACCATCCAAATGACGCCCGGCGTTCAGCAAGGTGTGGGCGGCGCAAGTTCGTTCTTCGTGCGCGGTGGCAATGGCGACGAAAATCTCGTGTTGCTCGACGGTGCGCCGGTCTATAAAATCGACCATTTGTTTGGCTTTTTCTCGGTTTTTACGCCCGAAGCCATCAAGAGAGTGTCATTCTACAAAAGTTCGTTTCCGGCGCGTTATAATGGCAGGACGTCGTCGGTGATTGACGTGCGCACCAAGGACGGCGACCTCCAAAAATACCACGGCTCGGTGTCGATTGGACTCCTCACGTCCCGCATCAACTTTGAAGGACCAATCGTAAAGGACAAGACCGCCTTCAATATTTCTGCCCGCACGACTTATTTTTCGGTGGTCGCTACGCCGTTTATGCCGTCCGACAGCAAGTTTTCGTATTGGTTTTATGACCTCAATGCCAAAATCAACCACAAGTTTTCGGACAAGGACAGGATTTTTTTCGGACTTTACAACGGTCAAGACAAGTATTACGACGATTACAAGGACGATTGGGATCATTATCACGACGAATACGGCTCCGATATGAAATGGGGCAACACTATCCCGTCCCTGCGTTGGAATCACGTGTTTTCAAAAAATCTGTTTTCCAACACCACTGTTTCTTACAATCATTACCGTATGAAACTTTGGTCGTATGACGACGAGACCGACATCCGCACCAAGGACAATACCTACACCTCGTCGTCGTATAGTAGCGAAATCATTGATTGGGGCGCGTCGATGGACTTCGACTATATGCCGTCGCCAAAACATTCCATCAAGTTTGGCGCAAACTACATCTACCACGATTTTGTGCCGGAGACCACCTCAATCCGCGACAAATACAAGGACGCCTCCGAAAGTTCGGATTCCACCTACACGACTACCGGCAAGGAAATTTTCGCCCACGAACTCAGCCTTTATGTTGAGGACAATTGGAAGGTAAACGACCATTTCCACGTCAATCCCGGATTTGCGTACACGATTTTCAACGTTGAGGGCAAGAGTTACCACAATTATCAGCCGCGCCTTTCGCTCAAATACATCATTGATTCTTATTGGAATGTAAAGGCGTCGATGACGATGATGAGCCAATGCGTCCACATGCTTTCGTCCACGCCTATCGCAATGCCGACAGACCTTTGGGTGTCCATCACCAAGGACATCGAGCCCGAACGCGCCACACAGTACAGCGTCGGCGTATATTGCACGAGGATAAAGGGTTACGAATTTTCCATCGAAGGATATTACAAACAGATGGACAATGTGCTCGAATACAAGGACGGCATGGGATATATGGGATTTAGCGGCAATTGGAACCAACTCGTTGCGTCCGGCGAAGGCACGAGCAAGGGCGTGGAATTTTTGGCACGCAAGACCGCCGGAGCCACAACGGGTATGATTGCCTACACACTTTCAAAATCCGACCGGCAGTTTGACCGTGGCAGCGGCATCAACGACGGCAAAAAATTCCCCTTCACCTACGACCGCCGACACAATTTCAATGTTGCGTTCAGCCACGAGTTCAATCGTAAAAACAACAAGAAAATCCAACTAGACGCTACGTGGATGTTTTATTCGGGCGCGTGGACTTCCATTTCCACATCCAAAGAGCCGATGTGGACTCCCGAAGGCATGAGCCGTCAGGTTGGCTATATCGAGGGGCGCAACAATTACAAACTGCCACCGACCCACTTGATGTGCCTTGGTGTCAATTTCATCAAACAGAAAAAACATTGTGAGCGCACGTGGAATTTCTCCGTTTATAATGCCTACAATGCGATGAACCCCGCATTTGTATATCGCAAGGAGGACGACCACGGCAACATCGTGGAGGGCAAACTCACCAAAATCACCATCCTCCCGATAATTCCGTCGTTCACATTGACATACAAATTTTAGTTTTTGAACGTCAATTACCGTCAATTTTCTCGTCAATTACCATCAATTTTATATTATTGATTGTAAAAAAAATGGACGATAATTTAATGGTAATTGACGGTAATTGATGTTTTAAATGCCGCCGTAAGGCGGTGAAATACAAATAATTAAAGTTATAAGAAAAAATGAATACAAAGATAATTTTCGTTATATTGATGTTGTTTGCGGTTGTTGGCTGCGAAAACGACATCGACCTCAAAGCCGACGACACCACCGGCCTACTCTGCGTCAATGGCTACCTCATTGCCGGTGCCGACAACAATTATGTAACCGTCGCCTTAACTGGCAAGGACAGTCCAAAAGGTGTTACTAACGCCAAGGTTGTTGTAAGCGTCAATGGCAGCGTTGTGGAGACCATCGACGGCGTCAAGCGTGATGATATGTATTTGGCGAGCGACAATTGGGATTACAACTTTTACAAGGTTTCGGCGTCGTTCAATCCTGGCGATTATGTGCAGGTGGATGTTTATTATGACAATCAACACGCATACGGCGGCGGCACAGTGCCTCAGCCGATTAAGGATGGCAAGGTGGAAGTGAAATTTGAGGCTGATGTGCCTTACAAAAGTTCGTTGTGGAGTTCCAATTATTCAAGTGCCAATATGTCGATGGTAGAGGTAACAATTACCGACATCGACCCTGCCTCCAAAAACTACTACCGTATGGCTGTTACGCAGAGCGATTCTGTGAAGATGCGCATTGACGAAAAAAATCATTTCCTCTCTAATTACAGCTGGCATTTGCAGGATGCTTCGTCTGACGAATACGAATCTTGGGGCAATTATGACAGTTACAGACCGTATGAATATTATTTTGACAACGACCCAATTCTCTCGGCGGAGGTTGTCAAAAGCCAGGGCGACATTTCCTTTGTGGATGCGGTTGACAATATTTATAAGATATTCAACGACAATTTCTTCAACGGCTCCACGGCTACGCTCCACGTGATGATGCCATTGTATTATGATTGGCAAGAGTCTTATCACCCTGCCAAATATTATTTCGATGAGGATTATTATTATTGGGATCTTAATGAGTTGCTCCACGACATCGATTATTATGCGCCGCGATACACTCACCGCAATTACGTGGATGTATATTCAATCTCCGACGACGAGTATTATTACCTGAAAGTATTGAACGCCCGCGGTCCGGGTTCGTATTTTGAGTGGGACGACAGTTTTTCGCTGACGGGCGATGTCAAATTGCCCTCCAACGTCAAAGGCGGCACCGGCAACATCTTCGTTTCGTCGTGTGCAAGGTTCACCGGCGCAATGTTTGAAGATTACGTGCCGGAATTTGGTGGCAAGCCTGAAAATCGTTATTATTTTGTCAAGTAACATCGACACTGCGAATTGCCGTTGAAAAGACTGCCTTTTTTGTATAATTTTAATTTTGGAGAATAAAAACTTTTTTTTATATTTGCCGCCAAACTTAATATTATTATGAAAGGCAATCATCGGATTTTTAGAATAATATTCGTAATCCTTGTTACGATAGGCGTGTCGTTGGCGTTGCAGATGCTGATGGCAGACGATGCGTCGGCTCGTCCGGGTGGCGGACACGGTTTTAGAGGCGGCGGCGGTTATCGCGGCGGCGGTTCGCACGGTTCGGGCGGCGGTGGCGGTTTCTTCATACATTTCACTGGAAGTTTTGGCTACGACCTCTTCATCAACATCGTTATATGGTTGATTATCTTGTGGATAAGTGGCAAATTAAAGGGTAATCACGACGACGATTCTGTGAGTAGCGCCGCCACTTACGAGAATATCAAGCAAGAGAAAAAGTCGCTTACGCAGAGGCTTGCAAACCTCATCTCCGCCGACAACAATTTTTCAAAGCCGGTGTTCCTCGATTATGCCACAATGCTCTACAATCGTCTTTACCTCACTTACAACAAGCCTGAGATGGAGGAGATTAAGCCGTTTTTCCTGTCGGAATTGCCCGCATTGGGACGCAATCATTTTTCTGAAATTACGATAGGCTCGATAGATATTTCAGACGTTACCACAAGAGGCGATGCGGTGATTATTACCGTGAGCATCGACGCCAATTATACCGTCACCAACATCGACACCGGCAACGCCTACCGCGCCCAAGTGGTTGAGGATTGGTATTTTACGCGCAAGGCTGGTGTCAGGTCGCCTTTGCCGCAGGGGTTTGGCGTCATTAGATGTACCAATTGCGGCAGTGCGCTCGATTTCAAGGATTCGGGCGTGTGCAGTCATTGCGGCAGCAAAATCAGTTTTGAACAAGGTCAATGGATGGTTTCGCGTGCCAACCGCAAGAGGATGGTGCGCACCTCCACATCCGATATGCTCACCTACGAGGACGAGGAAGGCACAAATTTGCCAACAATCTACGCGCCCACCCTCGCGGAAGACGAACAGACGTTCATCCATCATCACGGCAATATTTACAATAGTTTCAAGATGTTTGAGGACGTGGTCGCAAAGCCTTATTTCCGTGAGATTTACAAGCATTGGTCAGAAAATACTTGGGACAAGGCGCGCCACTTGTTGAGCGAGCGTCAGTGGAACAATTTCAATGAGTATCATAATCAGCTCGCATCCTACGGCTACACCAACAAACTCGACGACCTCAAAATTACCGAGGTGGAGACCGTCAATTACGAGGTGGATTTCAATTACGAGATGATAACGACGAGGATATTTGCCGAGTGCCGCGATTACATTATGGATGCCAATGGCAAAGTTGTAGCCGGCAACAGCAACACTCCGCGAGAATTTTCGGAATATTGGACATTTGTGGCGAGTCGCCGTGCAAAGTTTGAGCGCAACGACCTCTCCAAATGCCCCTCCTGCGGCGCACCCGTCGATAAGATGGGCGAGGCTGGCGTCTGTGAATATTGCGGCAACAAAATCACCGACGGCAACTTCTCGTGGGTACTCTTCTCAATCACTCAGGACGAGGTTTACAGTGGTTGAGGAACGATTTTTTGAGGAAAGAGGAGAGAGGAACGAGGAAATCAACAAATCAACAAATCAACAAATCAAAAATCAATAAATCAACAAATCGAAAATCAACAAATCAACCAATCAACAAATGATTAAAATTAGCGATTTTGACCAGAGTTTCAAGACGAAACTTTATGATGGGGTCAAGAATATAGAGAGCAATTCGGTGGCGGAGGCGGTGGTGATGATTAAGCACCGCTCGGGACATTATTTTGTGTATTCGTTGGCGGCGGCGGGCATTATGTTCGCGTTGTCGATGGCGTATTTTATGTTGTCGCCCATTGAGTACGACCCATATACGATGTTTGTAACGTCGATTGTATTGGCGTTGCTTGTGGGATTGGCGTTCAAGGTATTTCCGGGGCTTTATAGGATTGTGGTGCCAAGGAATATCCGCGAAAAAAATGTTGAAATCTACGCCCGCGCCCTCTTCCAAAAGGCTCAGATGTACAAGACGATAGACCACACGGCGTTCCTCGTTTATTATTCGTTGGTGGAGCACCGTGTGGTTTTTCTTGCCGATTATGGAGTGATGCTCAATACGCCCAAGGAGGAAATCACGGCTATTGAAGGTATGCTAAATGCAGCCCTCGACGCCAAAGACCCGAAGGCGGCACTCCTCGACGCACTCGCCAAAATCGCGCCCATTATGGCTAAATACCTGCCAATCACCGGCGAAGACATCAACGAGTTGCCCGACGATTTGGACATAGAATTATAGAGGAAAGATTTTTTGAGGAAAGAGGAAATCAACAAATCAACAAATCAACAAATCAACAAATCATAAATCAACAAATATTATGGCAAAAGCAAGATCTACGGTCGATTTTCAAGTTGGGAAAATTTATCCGTTTGTCATCAACAGGGTCGATAATGACTACTGTGAATTGTTAGATACGGAGGGATTTCCGTGTTATTTGCAGGGGACCAACCGTTATAATTTATCAAAAGGACAGCACATCCAGTGCAAAATCCTTGATTACAAGCCGACAGCGAGCCATCCGCGCATTGTGCTCGTGGAGACCGACGACATTGTGAAGCGTGATGTCCTTGTAGGTGAAACTTTGATCGGACAGATTCTCAAAGAGATGGACGTCAAGTGGAACACCAAGAGTTTCATCAATATGCTCCTTATGATCGACAGCGGCAATTCATACGAAAGCGAGTGCAACCGTTGGGTGCAGGGGCTTATGGAATCAAAAAGCGACTTGGTGAGCATCAGAAAAGATTGTTTTGACTTTATGGAACTTTCGCGGTTTCTCAAAATGTGCAAAATGTCTGACCGTGAGTTTTATCAGCAACGTATCACTTCGCTCCTCGAGCTTATGGGCTATTACATCAAGGCGCAGCGGTACAAGGAAAATGGTCAGAGCGAACTTTTTATCGACAGTCTTTTTGAGAAACTCAGTAAGTCGGGCTATGTCTATCACCCCACTAAAAATTTCAACATTATGGCGTGCCTATTCCTCGACGACAACGCGCTTATGGAGGAAAAAGTGCCGCACCTATTCAACATTCTCCGGCAGTGGGAACTCGACCAATGGCTCAAAGAACCGTTCCGTGGTATGTTAATCAAGGTTTTGGAGGTGTATGTAAATGAAACAATCTGGAATCTCGACCGCAAGGAAAACAACCGCGAACTCGTCAACAATATCATTCAGGCTCTTTCTATCCAGTTTCTTTTGATTGGCAACCGTCAAGACGTGGAGGACGTTGACATCAGACTCAATATTTCAAGGCTCTGTGCGTTAGCAACATACGTCTCCACGCGCTCGCCAAAGGACATCATCAATATGACAATGTCCAATCTTCTCAATTCGCAGAACGTCCGCCCATATTTCCCGTTATTTTCGCTCAGCGACACCGGCTCTGACATCATTCCTTTCTTCATCGACAATGCGGCATCCGTCGCCGACACAAGAATCAAGACTACAAGCACTTTCATCCACGGCAAGGCAAAACTCGTGGTCTCCGACGAGGGCATCGCGCTCTATTCGGGCAATGTAGGCGTTAATTCCAAAGGCGTATTGCCCAAGGATCTCGGCTTGTGGGCTAATATGCAGGTTTATGTCGATAAAAAGACCGTCCGCAACACCCTCGGTCGCCGCACAATGACTGTTTTTGAGGGACTTTGGAGGGACATCGAACAAGAGATTTTCCGCGAGAAGGAGACCACGACCAAGACCGTCGTCACCAAAAAACGCAAGCATATTGTAGATGACATTGTAAAGATAATCATTGTAAAAAACATCACATACGGACTTTTCGGCTGCAAAATCGTTGACGAAATCGGCGGCGAGGGCGTTATCTGGGTAGATCAGATTGTGCCTTATTCGGTTGCAATGTTGGAAAGCGACTTCCTCTCCGAGCGTGGCGACAGGCTTGTGTTTGAGGCAAAAATCATTGATACTCAGGACGATGGCAGGTTTGTATTCTCGATGCAACAGATAATCAAGGATTTGATTTCCGAAGGTTATTATTCATACGAAGACCGCATCGTTTGCTCCATCGGCAGCGACCAAGTTTACAATGGACGTGTGCCGGCAATTTCACGCGAGGGCATTGGCATTTCGCTCGGCGGTCTCAACAATCTCAACGAAACATTCCGCAAGGGCGATGTTGTAGTTGCCGAATACGAATCGACAGGTATGGGCACATTCCATATCAACGCCAATATCATCGAGCGTTGCGAAAAACAGGATTTTTATTTGCCCGACGCCTTCCGACATTTGATGCGTTATGTGGCTTTGCCCGACGAGGAAATATCTGTGGTTCAGGAAGAAGACATCCAGGAGAGCGACAAAATCCTCGACGTTACCTATATGAAAGAAATCATCCGCGCCATCGACCGTATGTCAGCCATCGACAATGAGTACATCAAATCCTACAATTACCTCGGATTTGCGCGTATTCTCTGCCTTATGATTGGCTGGGAGCAACAGGCGGCGTATTACAAGGGCAGGATGGATTTGATTGCAATGCTCTATGAATTTGCCGTCAATGATTACGTTGACGAGGCCAAACTCGAACTCCTCGACAATGCCAACGCCGATATGTTCAATAGCAACGCATTGTTGAAGGAGCGTTACGAGCAATTGCGCATTGTAAGTTTCCTCGGCAAGCCGGAGCATCAACAGGAACTTTTGGAACGTTACACCCAAAGTTCTGGTATGCATCAGACCTTGGCGTCGCTCGTACTTGGCTACAACATTATGAAGGCTCAGGGTATGGAGAGCCAGGCAAACGACGTCCACAACAAAATCAAACAGACTCTCCGCCTCAAAGGTTTCGAGAGCCATTTGAAGACGTATGGCAGCGGCGTGGAGACTTTGACAGTGGAATACAAGCAGTCAATCGTCTATGTGCCGGAGGATATGAAAAACCCGAACCTTCCGATGCAGACCCGCAACATCTTGCGCGTCATCGCCTCGTTCCTCAATACCAACGGCGGCACGCTCTACCTCGGTGTCAACGATATGGGCGCGGGCGTTGGTCTCGAAAGCGATTTGATGTACGCCGAGTTTAAGGGCGACAAGGACAAGTATCAGCGTTACATCTCCGACAAGATAGCGATGACGTGGAATAATATGATTGCCACCTGCGTAAAGCACATCGACTACGACGCCGACAATCACGACAAGGATGTCCTCATCGTTACCGTAGAGCCTTATCCCTACGGCGTTGAGTACGAAGGCAAATGGTGGGTGAGGACGGCAAGCAGCAAGCGCGGATTGACCCGCGAGGAGTTTGAATGGTACAACAACAACAACCGTCAACTCGCTTCCTCAAAATACAAGCCCCTGCCCACGCAGACTGTTGAAAATGAAACAGCCGCGCCCGCAGAGGAAGAACCCACAACAAACGACGCACCTACGGCGCAGCCGATGTCGATGATGTTTAAATCGTCGGTAACTGCGCCGCCGGAGGTTTCGCAGCCCGCAGTAGAACTGCCCGACACCATTCAAAACCGTAATCTCGTTGCATACGAGCGCAAGGAGGACGAACAGCCTTCCACATTATCGACCTCGATCCACGCGGAAGATTTGGTGAAGACGAGCCGCATCCGTTTCAACAATCTCGAAGGCAACGACGCGCCGTATCCGATTGCGTTTTTCAAGTTTATGCTCAACGACAATTTCTGCAAACTCACGTCATACGACTACGAGCCTGAACTCCTTGCGTTAGCGGTGCTTGACGACGAGAGCGACGGCTACCTCATCCTCGGATACGCCGACGGCACAATCGCAAAGGCGCGTGTTGACGAACTCCTCGCCAAGAATGATTACGTCAATTACAAGCGCAATTCGGCTTCAAAGTTGATATTTGCGTCGATAGCCCGCGAAGGCGACGCCGTGATGAGCATCACCAAGGAATCCAAGAGTGCGCACCGCATAATGGTACGTGTGGATTCGCTCGACAAAATCGACGAGTGCAAAATCGCTGACAAGGGTATGTGTCCCTACAACGAGGAGATGATAAGCGAGGTAATTGCAATGGACATCATTCCGGCGGAAGACCTCGGCGTATTTGCCAACATCACCGACCTCGACGCTCGCTCCCTCGGCAATCCCCTTGCAAAACTTCCGAAGCCGATGGACGCCAAGCTCCGCGCCTGGGGCTTTGAGATGGAATAACAAGTTTTTTTATTATATTCTCGTTCCATAATGAAAATACCGCGCAGATGCAGAATTTGCAAATGCGCGGTATTGTTTTTTGGGTCAGGTATTGAGGTTTACTTGTTCAATTCATTAAGTCTGGTCTGAGCCCTTGAATAGCCTTCCGCCGCTGATTTTTTGTAGTATTCAATGGCTTTTGTGCGGTCTTGTTTTACGCCGTTGCCGTAGTAATAACATTCGCCAAGGAAGAACTGTGCGCTGCGTTTTTCGGCGGCTTTTGTGAACAGTTTGAATGCTTTTTTGTAGTTTTGTTTGACGCCGCGTCCGTAATAGTAACATTCACCGAGACCAGAGATGCCTTGTACGTTGCCTTGTGCGGCAGCTTTTTGGATCCATTCAGCCGACTTTTGGTAGTCTTGTTTGGTGTACAGACCAAAATAATAGTGGACAGCGAGGTCGTTTTGGGCATCCGGCACTCCTTTTTCGGCGGCTGACTGTAGCAGTTTCATTCCACGGATGGTGTCAGGGGCGACGCCAATTCCGTCAAGGTAGCACATCGCGTAGTAATACTCGCCGAGTGCGTAATTCTGGTCGGCAGACTTCTTGAACCACTCGTAAGCCTTGGAATTGTTTGCCTTGGCGTAGTCGGAGCCCATCAGATAGTATTCGCCCATTTTGCACTGTGCGGGCGCAAATCCTTTTTGCGCGCTTTTCTGATACAGGTTGAATGCTGCACGTCCGTCGGTATTTTCCTTCTTTTGTGCGAGTTGGTATTGTGCTTTTGGGTATTCGAGTTCGGCGGCGCGTTCAAGGTATTTGTTGGGATTTTTCTTGAACCATTGTTCGCCCGTAAGTCCGTCGATTGTGGGCTGCTGCTGTGCAATTGCACTGGTAAATGCAATTGCAAAAGCCAAGAACATGAGGAATTTTTTCATGATTAATGCTGAATTTTTGAGACTGTGCCGCCACAAAATTTATAGTGACGGCATATTTTTGTTTGTTATTGTTTGTAGATAATAACGTTTTTTGTACACTCTTTATTTTTCAAAAATATTTTGGGCATGCAAAAAAAATACCGCGCAACGAGCCAACGCCCTGCGCGGTATTTTCCTATTCGTTTTATGTTACCTTGCTTTTTGCCGCAGTGTTGTCGTGTATCGATGCGAGTGCGCAGAAGATTGACCTTGGAAAGGTCATCATCGACAAAGACAGCTGCACCATCACACGTAAGTCTGACGGAAAGACATTTCCATTGCACGGTAGGGTTGAGATTGTTGACCACAGCCCCGATTTGAGGGTTGAACTAGTTGACCATTCGCCAGATGTACGAGCAATGGAACATTTTTCCCCTCGTCATTGCGGCGAATACGAAATCGTTGATCATTCGCCAGACATCCGTATAGAACTCGTTGACCAGTCCAGATTTGCGCGTTGAACTCGTTGACCACTCTCCACGTATTGAGCGTTAACCGTTGATTGTAAATTCAGGCGGTTGTATTAAATTCGTATTTCACTGTGTCGGGAATTTTAAACAACTGGGGATTGTTTATAGAGTACAAAAGGCCGAAGTAAAACCTCGACCTTCCTTCCCCACGTTCGCAACGTGGTTACAGCGGTTATATCTCTCCGCACTGCAAATTTACAAACATTTTTTTGAACCAACAAACAAAAATTGCAAAAAATAGTATCTCTGCTTTTGTCGTGTAAAACATTTTGCTACCTTTGCGTTATACAAAAAAACTTTTAAACCGATTGAACGCTATGAAAAAATTGTTTTTTACCATACTTTTTGCCGTCGTGTTGTCGTGTATCAGTGCGAGTGCGCAGAAGATTGACCTTGGAGATGTAATCATCGACAAGGACGCCGGTACTCTTACCAAAAAGTCCACAGGCAAGACCATCAAACTGTCGGGAACGTTTAAGATTGTTGATTCGTATGCCGACTTCGATGTTAAGGTCATAACAGACCACCATATTCCCGACATTGAGGTTAAGTTGGTTGACCAATATCCTGGATTCCTCGAATTTAAGGAGGTGGATTCTTATCCTGATTTCACCATTAGAATCGTTAAGGAATTTGCCGATATTGAGGTAAAAGTCGTTAAAGAGTATCCGATTATTAGGCGGTTTTAACCATCCATTGAAAACTTGGGCGACTGTATGTTTTTTGCTTTCAACTTGTCAAACATTCCAATAAAAAAACACTTTCTGCGCTCAACCACCCAAAACGGCGACCTCGACTTACAAAAGTGTTTTAACTTTGCAAATGTACAAACAATCTTCAACCCAACAAACAAAAATTGAAAAAATAGTATCTCTGCTTTTGTCGTGTAATACATTTTGCTACCTTTGCGTTATACAAAAAAACTTCTAAATCCGTTTGAACGCTATGAAAAAACTGTTTTTTACCTTGCTTTTTGCCGTCGTGTTGTCCGCCATCAGTGCGAGAGCGCAGAAGATTGAACTTGAAAAGGTCATCATCGACAAGGACACCCGCGCAGAACACGCCGCGCTTCACGGCGTAATCAAGCGCGTTGACTCCGACTTTTGGGACAAATACTATCCGCCAAACGGCTGGGGATGCCGCTGCGAGGTAATCCAACTCACAATGCGCGGCGTGTGTGGCGGCAACAAAAGAATGTCGGGAAAAGATTGAAAAACTACAAAACAACACTGCCACATCATGTAAGATTAGTGACATCATCAACCAAATACAAAAAGGTGGACGACGCGAATATGTTACCATTCCCCTTTCTACAATAGACAAACAGGTTTTGAATGTTTTGAGAAGGGAAAAAATCGAAATTAATGCAAAAGAAATCACATTAAGCACTGACAGAATTAGTCATTCTATTCGACCATTCAAAGTCACTAATGAAAAGGCTTTGACGAAAGAGGATTTCATAAAATTGCCTTTTGTGATTGATGAATGTTCCATTTTTTTTGATCACGACCATAAAAACTTTTGGTATATCTACGAAAAGAATGGCAAAACACTGAAATACGTATTCGGCAATTACAAAATAAAAGGTAAAGAGACGTTTACTCTGATAACGGCAGGTGTAATAGATGAACGAAATTTATTGCAAACAGAAATAGAAAAAATAAAGTAGAAATAAAAACGGAGGGATTCGAACCCACGATACACGGGGAACTGTAAAGTTCCGCGCCCCCTTCCAATCGGGGTATCGCTTTTACTTCTACACCGCAAATATACAAACAATTTTTGAACCAACAAATATAAATTGAAAAAATAACACCTCTGCTTTTGCCGTGTAATACATTTTGCTATCTTTGCGTTATTCAAAAAAACTTTTAAACCGATTGAATGCTATGAAAAAACTGTTTTTTACTTTGCTTTTTGCTGCCGTATTGTCCGCCATCAGTGCGAGTGCGCAGAAGATTGAACTTGAAAAGGTCATCATCGACAAGGACAGCTGCACCATCACACGTAAGTCTGACGGAAAGGTATTCAACCTTTACGGGCGCTTCAAGATTGACAATGATTTTTATGATTTTCGCGTAAAAATCGTTGATCATAATGAGGATGTCCGCATAAAAGTAAAAGATAATTCCACCGATTGGTGCTGTGAGTTCACCGAAAGCGACTTCTATGATGTGAAAGTCAAAATTGATAGTGATTTTTACGATTTGCGCGTGAAAATTGACAATGACTTCCCTGGTATTAGCCGTCCGTAGAGTGCTCAAAGTGCAGCAGATTCAAAGCACAAGTGCAATTTGAAAGGTGGATTAACGCATTTTGGGAACAAAAAAAGGCGGACAATGATGCCCGCCGGAGGTGAAAGAAAAACCCTTTCGGGTTCTACTCTCGCTGCAAATGTACAAACATTCTTCAACCCAACAAATAAAAATTGAAAAAATAGTATCTCTGCTTTTGTCGTGTAATACATTTTGCTATCTTTGCGTTATACAAAAAACTTTTAAAACCGTTTTAATGCCATGAAGACACTGTTTTTAACCATCGTTTTCGCCATCCTGTCCGCCATCAGCGCGAGTGCGCAGAAAGTGGAGCTGTCGAATGTCATCTTTGACAAGGACAAATGCACCATTACCCGAAAATCAGACGGAAAGGTCTTTAAATTCTCCGGCACATTCAAGATTGTGAAGGATTTTGCCGACTTTGAAGTGAAGATTGTCAACGACTTTGCAGATGCCGAAATCAAAATTGTTGATTCTTTTCCTGGATGCTGCGAGTTTGTACCTGTGAATGATTTCCCAGACGTTACCATCAAATTGGTGGATGATTTCGCTGACTTCTCCGTTAAACTTGTGAAAGACTTTCCATACATTCGCCATTAGTCGTCTATTGTAAACTCAGGCGGCAGTATGTTTTATAAAAAATGAGGATAAGACCGCAGCCTTATCCTCTAATGGGCATTACACCCGAGTCCCTGACTAAACTTGAAGTTATCGCGTCGTCGTCGGCTATGCTCGAAGCATTTAAGCACTGCAAATGTACAAACATTCTTCAACCCAACAAACAAAAATTGAAAAAAATAGCACCTCTGTTTTTGTCGTGTAATACATTTTGCTATCTTTGCGTTATACAAAAAAACTTTTAAACCGATTGAATGCTATGAAAAAACTGTTTTTTACTTTGCTTTTTGCCGCCGTATTGTCCGCCATCAGTGCAAGTGCGCAGAAGATAGATCTTGGAAAAGTCATCATTGACAAGGATGCTGGCACTCTTACCAAGAAGTCCACGGGTAAGACAATCAAACTGTCGGGAACATTCAAGATTGTTGATTCGTATGCCGACATTGAGGTGAAGATTGTTGACTTGTACCCTGATATCGAAGTCAAATTGGTGGATTTATACCCTGGATTTCTCGAATTTAAAAAGGTGGATTTGTATCCTGATTTTACTGTAAAAATCGTGGATTCGTACCCTGACATAGAAATTAAGATTGTGGATTTATATCCATCAATCTGCCGTCATTAGTCACTGATTGTATATTCAGGTTGTTGTTACCCCATTTTTTAAAAGAATTAAGACTAAAAAAGGGGGTTGCCCCCCTCGTATTCTGGCAGGATTCGAACCTGCAATCTGTTATGGCTTGCGCCCGTCCCCCGCTCCTGTGCGACCATCAGAATACACTGCAAATATACAAACAATCTTCCAACCAACAAACAAAAATTGAAAAAAATAGTATCTCTGCTTTTGCCGTGTAATACATTTTGCTATCTTTGCGCTATACAAAAAACTTTTAAAACCGTTTGAACGCTATGAAAAAACTGTTTTTTACCTTGCTTTTTGCCGCCGTATTGTCCGCCATCAGCGCAAGTGCGCAGAAGATTGACATTGGAAAGTTTGTCATCGACAAGAATGTCTGCACAATCACAGACAAGGAATCGGGCAAGACATTTAACCTCTACGGCAACATTGAAATCGTTGATTCGTTCCCTGACATTTGCGTCAAAATCGTTGACTCGTTTGAGGATTTGGACGTTAAAATCGTAGAAGGTACTCCATCTCGTTGCTGCGAATTTTGCAAAGTGGATTCATTTCGCGACATAAGGGTGAAGATTGTGACAAGTTTTCCTGACATTACAGTAAAGTTAGTAGATTCATTTCCCGGCATCAGAGCGTATTAATCATTGATAGTTAACTCAGGCGTTAGGAAGAACAAGGATTGTCAATAATTTAGCCAATGAAGATAAAAAAACGGATGAGCATTAAACTATGCGTGTGGAAGATAATAAATATCTTCCCGACATAGTGGCTCAACCGCACCGCAAATGTACAAACATTCTTTGAACCAACAAAAAATCCGAAGGGACTTTTATTTATAAAAAAAGCGGCAAGCAGTAAAAACTGCTCCCGCCGGCGCGCCGTGCCGTAGCACACGCTTGCCCTTTCGGACTGCCACAAAGATACAAACAATTTTTAAACCAACAAAAAAAATTAGAAAAAAAAGTATCTCTGCTTTTGCCGTGTAATACATTTTGCTATCTTTGCGTTATTCAAAAAAACTTTTAAACCGATTGAATGCTATGAAAAAACTGTTTTTTACTTTGCTTTTTGCCGTTGTGTTGTCGTCTATCGGTGCGTTTCTTTTAGAGAGTAGGGTCAACGCCTAATTTCTCTTTTAAGAAACGAGTGACTTCCTCAGCCTCCTCTTCGGAAATGTCAATGCCTGGTTTAATGCCGTCTTGCGGCTGCAACCCATCGGGAAGTTTCTC
>JAEEGK010014005.1_pt1 | contig 17978 bp, 11 predicted proteins | sample 8958771 | NCBI WGS metagenome assembly JAEEGK01 (sample SAMN16246547, study PRJNA631951) | gut metagenome | biome: gut microbiome; feature: rumen; material: SC-attached | host: Bos | place: Iran: Karaj | collected 2018-10
ACCGATTCGGAGGAGGAAGGAGCCTTCGACGCAGAGCATTGCCCGGACACGGTGCGGCCGTCCGTCAAAAAACAGCGTCTGAACAAGCTGATGGAGCTGCAGCGTGGCATATCCCTTGCATACAACCAATCCCGGATCGGCACCGAAATCCGCGTGCTGGTGGACGACGTTTCGGACGGCATCCTGGTATGCCGCAGCGAGTTCGAAAGCCCGGAGGTGGACGGTGAGATCCTGGTAAAATGTCCGGCATCGGCCGCAGACGCACCGGAGGCCCTCATCGGCCAGTTCCTCCAAGTCCGCATCACCGCCGCCGACGAATACGACCTTACGGCAGAAGTCCTATGAAACGAGCAACCATCGGCCTGGCGGCCGCCCTTCTCCTGGCCGCCTGCTCCCCGCAGGTATACCCCCTGTACCTGGAGGTGCGTCAGCCTTCATCTTCCGGGCTGAACCTGAACCGCAAATCGATGTCCATCGTGTATATGGACGGCTACAACAACCTGGACAGCCTCTTCGAGCGCCGGACGGCGTCGGCCTTCGCCCGCTGCCTGGAAGAAGACTACTTTGACGGAGAAGAGGTGGTGGGCCTGTACAGCGTGCCTTCCCTGGACACCGTGACCATAGAGAACATGCGTTCCCTGGTGATGGATACGGAAAAGGACGTAGTGTTCCTGCTGTCTACGCAGATGGACGTCCCGCAGGATACCACCGTGGCCATGTCCATCCCCATCAGTGCCCGCATGTACGTGTACGACAGCATGGGCGAGGACAAGGTCCGCAGTTTCAAGGGTTCGTCCGTGATGGATGTGGCCCGGATGCAGGACCTGGAAGCCAAGGCCGATGACATGGGCCGCATCATCTCCGGCCGCTTCCTTTCCGGCTGGAAGACAGAGAGTTTCAGTTTCTATTTCTTCGACGATTTCAGCGTGGACGAGTGGGTGGAAGGCCTCCAGTTTGCCAACGACGGGGCATTCGCCAAGTCCGCCGACGTATGGATGGCTCTGGTGCAGAAGGGAAACAACACCAAGCGCGCCTGTGCCGCCTACAACCTGGCCATGGTGTTCTACCTGATGGAGGATTATGAGATGAGCGGAAAGTGGCTGGCGCTGGCCCAGAAGATAGAGGACCTGGCCCTGGCACCCGGCCTGAAAAAGCGCCTGGAGCCATATTTGGAAAAGACGCAATAATTGAGTAAATTTGTAGACTTGAAATTTATTCTTAAATACATACACACTTTATGGCAAACATCAATCTCAGACAGTACGGTATCACGGGTGTGAAGGAAGTCCTTTACAACCCCACGTATGAGGTTCTTTACAACGAAGAGACCAAACCCGGTCTCGAGGGCTTTGACAAGGGTCAGGTTACTGAACTTGGCGCTATCAACGTGATGACCGGCATCTACACCGGCCGTTCTCCCAAAGACAAGTACATCGTGTACGACAACACCACCAAGGAAGGCAAGAAGGGTGAAATCTGGTGGGACAGCGAGGAGTACCACAACGACAACCACAAGATGAGCGTGGCAACCTGGAAGGCCGTCAAGAAACTGGCCCAGGAGCAGCTCAGCGGCAAGCGCCTGTTTGTGGTGGACGGTTTCTGCGGCACCCACAAGGACACCCGCATGAAGGTCCGTTTCATTATGGAGGTTGCCTGGCAGGCCCACTTCGTCACCAATATGTTCCTGCGTCCCCAGAACCAGAAGGACTTCGACCAGGAGCCGGACTTCGTGGTTTACTGCGCCGCCAAGGCCAAGGTGGACAACTACAAGGAACTGGGTCTCCGCAGCGAAACTTGCGTTGCCTTCAACGTCACCTCCCGTGAGCAGGTCATCCTCAACACTTGGTACGGTGGTGAGATGAAGAAGGGTATGTTCTCCATGATGAACTACTACCTGCCCCTGAAGGGTATCGCCGCCATGCACTGCTCGGCCAATACGGATATGAACGGTGAGAACACCGCCATCTTCTTCGGCCTCTCCGGCACCGGCAAGACCACCCTTTCCACGGATCCGAAGCGCCTGCTCATCGGCGACGACGAGCACGGCTGGGACAACAAGGGCGTGTTCAACTTCGAAGGCGGCTGCTACGCCAAGGTCATCAAGCTGGACAAGGAATCCGAACCCGATATCTACAACGCCATCCGCAGGGACGCCCTCCTGGAGAACGTAACCGTGGACGCTTCCGGCAAGATTGACTTCAACGACAAGAGCGTCACGGAGAATACCCGCGTGAGCTATCCTATCTATCACATCGAGAAGATCGTCCGTCCCGTTTCCCACGGTCCGGCAGCCAAGCAGGTCATCTTCCTTTCTGCCGATGCCTTCGGCGTACTGCCTCCCGTGAGCATCCTCACTCCTGAGCAGACCAAGTACTACTTCCTCTCCGGCTTCACCGCCAAGCTCGCCGGTACGGAACGTGGTATTACCGAACCCACCCCCACCTTCTCCGCCTGCTTCGGCCAGGCCTTCCTTGAGCTGCATCCCACCAAGTATGCTGAGGAACTGGTTAAGAAGATGAAGAAGAGCGGCGCCAAGGCCTATCTGGTGAACACCGGCTGGAACGGTACCGGCAAGCGTATCTCCATCCGCGACACCCGCGGCATCATCGACGCCATCCTCAACGGCAGCATCGACAAGGCCCCTACCAAGAACATCCCTTACTTCAACTTCGAAGTGCCCACCAAGCTGGAAGGTGTGGATACCGGTATCCTGGATCCCCGCGACACCTACAAGAACCCCGCCGAGTGGGAGGAGAAGGCAAAAGACCTGGCCGGTCGCTTCGTCAAGAACTTCCACAAGTACGAGAGCAACCGCGCCGGCAAGGCCCTGGTAAAGGCTGGTCCTAAATTATAATCGACTTCGCCGAATAATTTAGAGGAGACATCGACCGATGTCTCCTCTCTTTTGTTTACGTTACCCTCTCCCCAAACCCCTCTCCTCGGGAGAGGGGCTGGCGACAGAAGTCGCCTGTTCGCTTCGCTCAGTTATTCTCTCATTCGTCGGAGATAACCAAACCGTCGTAAGCTGGTTGGACATGGGCGGGAAGCTGCTTGCAAAACTCTTTGTGCCGGGGGAAGGCGTGGCTTAGGTGGGTGAGCCAGGTATGCCGGGCGCCAATCCGGTCGGCCAGCTCCAGTGCCTGGTCCAGGGAGAAATGCGAATGATGGGGATGATACCCCACGGTATTTAGCGTCACGTGCTCCAGGCCTTCCAGTTTGGCAAACTCGCTTTCCGGCAGGGAACTCATGTCCGTGATATAGGCTATGTTGCCAAAGCGGAAACCCAGTACGGGGAGCTGGTCGTGATAGCCCCGGATGGGGATTACGTTGGGGAGTTCATGGGAAGCCTCCAGGATAGCGTTGTCGGAGGGCTTGAGGCTGCCGTCGGGCTGCCGGTAGAAATAGCCGATATCGTGCACCCATTCCAGTTCTCCGGTACCTTCCAGGGAATCTACCCGGAACGGGCGGTCATCTATCAGATGCACGTGCCATTCGGGAGCGCCGGGATACTTGTGCTCTGCAAAGGCGTATGCGTAGTCGTTCTGAAGGGATTTCAGGACCCGGGGCTCGCAATAGATCTCCACGGCCTTTTTGTCAATATAATTAAAGGAACGGACATCGTCCAGTCCGCCCGTATGGTCCTTGTGGTTGTGCGTGAGCAGGATGGCGTCCAGGTGCCGCACCCCGTGGGCCAGCATCTGCGAGCGGAAGTCCGGACCTGCATCTATCAGGATCTGCAGTCCCTCATGTTCCACCAGCGCTGCCGCCCGGAACCGCTTGTCCCTGGCATCGGCACTTTTGCACACGGCGCACTGGCAGGCGATGATGGGCACCCCCTGCGACGTTCCCGTTCCTAAAAATGTAAGTTTAGTCATAATGTACTGTTTGACAGGAAAGTATTACCTCTAAAACCCATGCCCACCCTCGGGCCTGTAAGAGGAGGGGTCCCCTCTGGGGAGGGTCGCGAAGCGACGGTTTTAGAGGTAATACTTTCCTGCCATCTTATAAGATTATGTCTTCTATTGTATTGAACTTATCTGGATTGACAGGTTGTTCCATACGGATATAGTTGCCGGTGTAGCCGCCCATGAGGCCGTTTTTCACGGAAGATTCCCACAGGACCTTTTCCCGAAGGCCTTTGTTGGCGGCCACGAAACTGCTGTGGAGCTCTTCGCAAAGGGCTTCCAGACGGGCAACACGTTCCGTTTTGACGCTGTCCTGCACCTGGTCCTTCCATTCGGCCGCCCGGGTACCGGGCCGGCGGGAGTAGGGGAATACGTGGATGAAGGCTGGTCGGATGCGCTCCTTCAGGAAAGTGTACGTTTCCTGGAACAGTTCCTCGGTTTCGCCGGGAAGGCCCACTATCACGTCAATGCCGAAGAAGACCAGCGGCTCTCCGGGGCGTTCCATCGCTTGGCGGATATAGTCGATGCGGGAAGCGAAGAGAGCGGTGTCGTAGCGCCGTCCTACCCGTCTGAGCAGCGTATCGCTGCCGCTTTGCAGCGGAATGTGGAAGTGCCGCTGGAATTTGGTCCCGGATGCGATCCAGTCCACGATTTCCGGAGTGATAAGGTTGGGCTCGATGGAGGAAATACGGTATCGCTCAATACCTTCCACTTCGTTAAGGGCCTTGAGCAGGTCCAAGAAACGCTCTCCGGTAGTGCGGCCGAAGTCGCCGGTATTCACGCCCGTGAGCACCACTTCCTTGATCCCCTGAGCCGCAATCTCCCGGGCCTGTTTAACCGCTTCACAAACGGGTATATTCCGGCTCCGTCCACGGGCAAACGGTACAGTGCAGTAGGCGCAGAAGTTATCGCAGCCATCCTGCACCTTCAAAAAACTCCTGGTCCTTTCCCCACTGCTATAGGCTCCGAAAGTAGTTCCGTCCACGTTTTTGGACGAATTCGTGGATGGGACTAGTGCCCCCTCTACCGTTTCCGGAACAATTTGTTTCTTTTCATTGGCGCCGAAAACCTTCCAGACGCCTTCCAGGGTCTGAAGCTGCTCTTTGCGCAGCTCTGCATAGCAGCCGGTAACTGCGATCCGGGCCTCCGGAGCGGTTTTGTGGGCGCGGCGGATGAGGTTCCGGGACTTCTTTTCGGCCGTTTCCGTAACGGCGCAGGTGTTTATGAGGTAGACATCGGCCTGTTGCGTCCAGGGCACCACCTCCCAGCCGGCGGCCAGGAAGCCCCGTTCGTAAGTGGAGGTCTCTGCATAATTGAGTTTGCAGCCCAGGGTGGTGAAAGCTATTTTCATGACAGGAAGAGAAAGACGCAGGGGCGTTTGCCGATGACGGGCACCTCCCGTTTCCATTCGGCCACGGTACGGGTGCGGATGAACTGGTCCGGACAGGTGATGTTGGCCGCGATGCACAGGCGGGTGCGGGGGCTCAGGCACTGCAGCATATCGGCCAGGAGGGCGTCGTTGCGGTACGGCGTCTCAATGAGGATCTGGGTCTGGCGGGCACTGGCCGAGCGTTTCTCCAGCGCATGGAGGGCCGTGCGGCGCTCTTCCGTCTTGGCCGGGATGTATCCGGCGAAGGCAAAGGACTGTCCGTTGAGTCCGGAGGCCATGAGGGCGAGCATCAGGGAAGAGGGGCCCACGAAGGGAACCACCTCTATATCATGCCGATGGCAGAGGGCCACCAGCAGGGCGCCCGGATCCGCTACGGCGGGAAGGCCGGCCTCCGAGATGAGGCCTACGTTGCGTCCGTCCCGGAACAGTTGCAGGTACTTTTCCACCTGGTCGGGAGCCGTATGTTCGTTCAGTTCGTGGAATTCCAGTTCCTGGATGTGACCCTTGAGCCCCGCTGCCGACAGGTATCGCCGGGCGGTGCGGACTTCTTCCACCACAAAGCAGTCCAGCTGCGGGAGGAAGGACAGCACCGGGGCGGGAATAACCTCGGAGGGGTCTCCATCACCCAGGGGGGCGGGTATCAGATATAGTTTACCGTAAGTCATTTCTGGGGGTTGCATGGCCGGTGGAATCTATTTGCAGGACAACCTGCCTGGGGCTGAAGCCTTCCTGCGGCTGCTCCCTGTCCGGTCTGGGCTGGATGCGGAAGATCCGCTGGAACAGCTGGCGGAAAGAACTGAACTCCCGCTGGAAGGCAATGCCGGCGCCGTTACGCTGGCTGTTGTCCAGGTAGGAGGTGAACTCATCGGCCGAATGGGAGAAAAGGTTGGCGCGGAGCGATCCGCTCTTGTTAAGCTTGATTTCAATGTCCAGGTCTCCCGCCACTTCGGAAGTGGAGGCGCCGTACAGTTTCTTGTTTCCCACGGAGCCGTTAACAATCACACGGTTGTTGAACAGCTGGGTGGAAAGGGCCACGTCGAAGATGTTGGTGCCGGAATTGGTGGCCTGGTAGTTGAGACCCAGGTCCAGCGGGATGTCCAGTTTCTGGAAAATGTTGTTGATCTGTCCTGCCATGATACCGGTGACATTGGAAAAGAGCATCTCCGATCCGTTGGTGGTGATGCCGGATTCTTCCGAAGGGAGGAAACCGCCGGCCAGGAGCAGATACAGGAACTGTTTCTGTACCTTGTCTTCCGTGTTGAGGGCGGCGTCCACCTGGGCCTGGGTGGTGGGGTCCAGATCCGGGACATCGATGGAGAACTGGATTTGCGGGTTACGCAGCTTGTCGGTGAGGCTTATGCCGCATTCCACGTTGCGCCGGCTTACGGCGTTCTCATCGGAAATGAGGTTGGCCAGGCTGGCTTTGGTGGTGTAGAGACCGTTAACGTTCAATTCCGTATCCCAGAGGTCTCCGTAGAAGCGTACCCAGCTGCCATCCTGGATGGTGAAGTCCCTGCTTACCAGGTTCAGGGCCGAGAAGTGGAAACTGCCCTGGCTCAGCTGATAGTTGCCGTTGAGGGTGAGGGAAGAGGTGGAACTCTGGCTGTCTATCTCTACCATACCGGTACCGCTGGCCTTGAGCGAATTCTCGTCGCTAAGGTCTATATACACCACCACGTCCTGGGAGGGCCGGACGGAGAGGCGGATGCTTGTGTTGCCCTGGGAGCGGGCCGATTGGGTGCTGGTAGCCATCATCTGCTCGTACGGGTCCAGCACAACTTCTTCCTGCGGCTCCACGAAAGTGAGCATCTGGGAACTGCGGCTGGAACTGGAACCGCCGATGAGCAGGTGCAGGTTTCCTTCCCGCACCGTGGAGGCGTTTATGTTCAGGTTCAGGTCCGGCGACCAGCCGGTTACATCGGCCGTTCCGCTGGCGTAGAGGTCTCCGTACAGGAGGGAATTCATGCCCCTCTTCAGTTCAAGGACCTTCATCCGGTTGATGCGCACATGTACGTCCAGGCCGTAATTGCTGAATCCGTCCAGCAGGACGCTGCCGCGGATGGTGCCGATGCCTTCTTCCCTGTCCCTGATCCGGACGTTCGTGAAATGCAGGCCCTTGTCGTCCAAATCCAGGCTGCCGGATACTTGATAGGGCACCTGGCTGTAGTCCAGGGTTATCCGGCCGTCGTCTATACGCAGGTCTTCGCTGGAAAGCTGGAGATTCTTCAGCGGGCCCTGCACCCGGATCCTACCGCTTAGTCCGCCGCCAAAATCCGAGAAGGCCGATGCCAGGATGGGAGCCGCGTATTCCAGGTTCAGCCCGTCCAGGGTGGCCTGGGCATTGAGTTCTGCGGTGGAAGGCTTGAGGAAACCGTCCACGTCCAAGGTCCTCTTCCCGTCCAGGTTGTTGCTCACAAGAAAATCGAAGCGGTCTTCCGCCTCATTCCTGTGGCTGTCTATCTTCACCTGTCCCAGGCGTCTCCCGGAAACCAGGGTGGAGTCGCAAGTGATTCCGGCTACCAGTCCCACGGCAGGGCTGGAAGGAGAGATGATCATGGCGCTGCCTGTGGCCAGGCCCTGTATGGGGGGAATATTGCTTGCAGGATTGTTCAGAAAGGCCAGGTTGAATTTCTCCATCCGGACAGTAAGGGTATCCGGCCGCTGGGCGGAGAATCCCCCGTCTACCAGCAGGGTCTCGTCTTCGTGACGGGCCAGCAGGCTGGAAATCTTCCAGTCTCCGTCTTTGAACAGGATGTTGTCCGATGAGATACCCCATCCTTCGCCTTCGTAATAAATGTTGGAGGGGAGAGCCTGGGCATTCACCGCAAGTTTCCCGTCCTCCCGGGAGAGGTCGGCCCCCAGGATGAGTTCCGCGCGTGTTTCCGCCTCTGTTTCGTTGTCGAAGGAGTAGGATACGCCCAGGTGGTCGTCATTGGCGAAGAGGGTGAGCCGGTTCCCCTTGAGTTCCAGTCCGGAAAGGTAGAGGGACGGGCTCACAAGATCGGCCTGCAGGGACTGTCCGGCATTGTCGATGTTAAGGTTCACGTCCCGCAGGAACTTGTCCAGATAGGCCAGGCGGCCGGAGGTGAGCCGTCCGCCCAGGGTTCCGTCCTTGTCCAGGCCCACGTGGAGCCGGGTGTTGTTTTCTATGTACAGTCCGGGCGCCACGAAGGAGAGCAGCTCCCGGGCATCCCTCACCATAACGTTCAGGTCATATTCGGTACCGTCCCAGGCATAGCCGGAGGGGGTTTCCAGCAGGGAGGGGAGCTCTTTGTCCAGTACCAGGTACCGGAGGTCGTTCAAAAAGCTTTGGATGGATTCCCCGCCGGAGAAATTGACATCCATGAAATCCGACTTCAGGTCTATCCGGTGCTGGTAATTGCCGGCCAGGGCGGAAGCGGTTATATCGCCGATTTCGTGAACGCCGCTGCCGTTTTCCAGGTTCAGGCCCCGGATCAGTAGATCGGCCTGGAAGTCCTGGCCCTTGCCCATGGAGAATTGGGAATCGGCCTGGAAACTGACGCGGGAGGTGCCGCGTTTGTCCAGGTTCAGGGCCTGCAGGTCGGCATATCCCAGGCTGAGGAGGAAACTGTAATGGTCTTTGTTGTCGCTGCCCGGCCTGCCGGTTCCCTGGAAGAGGAAGCCCAGGTTGGGATCGGCCGATACGATGCGTCCGTCGAAGGCACCGTTCCGGTAATAGCCGGAACCGGAGATGTTGCTGTACGTATAGTCCAGGGCATGCAGACGCGCAATCTGGAGGGTGTCAATCTGCAGCTGGGGACCGTTTTGGGCCAGGGTGGCATTGAGACGGGAATCCAGGCTCACCGCTCCCAGCGCGTCTATGCCCAGGATGCGGCCCAGATCCAGTTCACGGGTCTTGAGCCTTCCGTCCATGCCGATATCCTTCTGGCTGTCCACCGCATTAAAGAGCACCAGATCCACCAGGGCCTCTCCGTTCCCCGTGGCGGCGCTTCCCTCAATGTCCAGGCTGTTGATGGGACCGCGGACGTTGCCGCTGAAGCTAAACTGCTGGCCTTTGGCAATATTGGAAAGGTCCAGATTGGTTCCGGGAGCCCAGGAATTCACGAAGGTGGAAAGGCCGGGCATGTCAAAGTCCAGGTCCTCTACCCGGAAGTCCAGGATGCAGTCCATGATTTCCGGGAGGCCTTTCATCCCGCCCTGTACCTGGGCCGTGAAGTTGGCATCGGCATCCTGCACCGTGATATCCTGCAGGTTGAAATCGTTTACCGTGCCGTTGAACTTGCCCTGCAGGTAACCGCGGAAATTGGTTCCCTTGGGGAGGGGGCCGAAGTGGCCGATGGTTTCCATGGAGACCAGCGTGCCCCGTTCTATCTCCGCCTCTATCCGGATTTTGTTCACGAAATCCCCATACTGGTCCAGCGGACCGTCCAGCAGCAGCTTCCTGGCAAGGACATGGGTGTCTTTCTCCCGCAGTTCCAGGTTTGTCATGAGGGCCTGTCCGTTGCCCACTTTAACTTTTGCCGAGGCTTTCTCAATGATCAGCCCTGTTTCGTTTTCTCCCAGCCGGAGGTTCTCCACCGTTCCGGAGATAATGTTGTGGGAGTAGCGGAGGTCCTTTGCCTTGAGGGTGCTCACCCACGCGTCCAGGTTGTTCCAGTCAATGGTCCCTTCTTCGTAGGTGCTGCCTTCCGCTTCACTCACCGGATTCAGGAGGCGGAAACGTAAATCGCTCAATTCCACATCCTTGGCATCGAAGAGGTTGCCCAGGTCCTTGCTTTCCTGGTCCGGATTGTCTTCAATGCGGAAGATGCGCTGGATGTTGGTGGTTGTATAATGGGGGCGCTCCGTGGGTTCTATGACCAGGTTGAAGGTGACGCCCTGCGCCGTGAGGCGGCTCACATGGATGCCTTCATGGGAGAAAAGACCGCGGATGCTGAATTTGGCGGAGAGATGCCTGAGCTGGGCCACCGTATCGGCCCGGTGGTCCGCGGCGGCCGGGTCCGTGACCAGGACATCCTTGAGAATAAGGGTTTCAAAAGGCTTGAAACTCACTTCGCTGAAGGAGATGTCCGCATCCATGCTGTCCTGGAATCGCTGCACCACCATCTTGCCGATGAGGGACTGGATCTTGGGGGACTGTATGGCGACAAGGGCACCCAGTAACAGCAGAAATACCGTTACCAACGTCCACCCCAACACTTTGAAGGATATCTTGAGCCCCTTTTTCATCAGTTTACAAAAATAAGAAGAATTTTTGTAAAATGGAGGGCTTATATCCGCTTAATACGAGACTAGGAACGGGATCCCAGGTATAGCAGCACCATGCTGAGCAGCAGCAGTACCAGGTCCAGGGCTTTGGATTTGAGGTTTTTCTCCTTCAGCAGCAGGGCACCGATGGCGAAACTCACCAGGACGCTGCCGCGGCGGATCATGGACACCACGGAGATGAGGGCGTCGGGCTTGGAGAGGGCCTGCATATAGAGGAAATCGGCCCCGCAGAGGAAAAGGCTGATGAAAGGGATGGCCGGACTCCAGTGGAAAGGAGTGCCTTTCCGCCGGCGGGGCCACCAGAGGAAGGCGGCTATTACAAGCATGATAAGTGCCTGATACAGAGAATACCAGCTTAGTACCTGCATCCGGTCAAGCCCCAGCTGGGAAGGGGACATGAGGTACTTGTCATACAGGCCGCTGAATGAACCCAGCAAGACAGCCAGGATGAGGCAGAGGATCCACTTGTTTCCCCGCTTATAACCCTCTTTCACCCCGCTCAGGCGCATCAGGAAATAGGCGATGATGGCCAGGGCCACACCGGCCCATTGGAGTGGGTTGAGCCTCTCGCCGAACAGGAAGATGGCTCCCACCAGCACCAGGACGGGACGCGTGGCATTCACAGGCCCCACGATGGTGAGCGGAAGCTGCTTCATGGCAACGTAGCCCGCCATCCAGGAGGACAGCACCAGGGCGCTCTTGGCTATGATGTATTTTTGCGCAGCCCAGTCTCCAAACCCCGTTTTGAACAGCCAGGGAGAAAAGAGGACCGTACTGATGAGCGTATTGATAAGCAGGACGGGAATGACGGCATTGTCCTTGAGGGCAATCTTCTTGAAGGAATCATATCCGCCCAGCAGGACGGCCGATCCGAATGCCAGGAGCCACCACATACTTTAAAAATCGGCCATCCGGGAAACGGGGGCCACGTCCAGCGGAGTGCGGACGCCGGCCTTGTACTGGAACCAGCCGGCGATGGCTATCATGGCGGCGTTGTCCGTAGTGAATCTGCGCTCCGGAAGATAGGTGTTCCAGTGACGCTTAAGTCCTTCGGCTTCAATTCTTTCCCTGAGCCCGCTGTTGGCGCTTACCCCGCCGCCGATAGTCACTTCCCGGATACGGGTCTCCTTGGCCGCGCGGATGAGTTTCTTGAGGAGGATGTCGATGAGCGTTTTCTGGAAACTGGCGCAGAGGTCTTCCTTGTTGTTTTCCAGGAAATCCGGGTCCAGGGCCAGCTGGTCCCGCACAAAGTACAGCAGGGAGGTCTTTACGCCGCTGAAGCTGTAATCCAGCCCGGGGATGTTGGGTTTGGCGAAATGGAAGCGTTCCGGATCTCCTTTCTTTGCCAGGGCGTCGATGACGGGACCGCCGGGATAGCCCAGGCCCAGCATCTTGGAGCATTTGTCAAAAGCTTCTCCCACCGCATCGTCTATGGTCTGGCCCAGAATCTCATATTCCGTGGGGCTTACTACCTTCACAATCTGCGAGTTGCCGCCGGAGACCAGCAGGCACAGGTACGGGAAGGAAGGTTCCCGCACCGGGACATCGGCCTGGCGGATGAAATTGGCCAGGATGTGGCCCTGGAGGTGATTCACCATCACCAGGGGGATATCCAGGGAGAGGGAAAGCGCCTTGGCGAAGGATGTTCCCACCAGCAGCGAACCCAGCAGACCCGGGCCGCGGGTGAAGGCGATGGCTGTAAGGTCTTTTCCCTCTACACCGGCTTTCCGCAGGGCCTCCGAGACCACCGGAACGATGTTCTGTTCGTGCGCCCGCGAGGCCAGCTCCGGCACCACGCCGCCGAAGTCCTTGTGTACTTGTTGCGATGCGATGACGTTGGACAGCAACACGCCGTCGCGGATGACAGCCGCCGAAGTGTCGTCGCAGGAAGATTCTATGCCCAGGATAATGTCTGCCATTGCGGGTGCAAAGTTAACACTTTTCTGCGCAATTGATGCCATCCAGGGCCGATGAAACGATGCCGCCGGCATATCCGGCACCTTCCCCGCAGGGATAGAGGCCGGGAACGTCCACATGTTCAAGCGTTTCCGGATCCCGGGGCAGCCTTATCGGCGAGGAGGTGCGGGATTCCACGCCCAGCAGCAGGGCGTCGTTGGTATAGTATCCGTGCATCTGGCGGTCCACCTGCGGGAAAGCGCGCCTGAGGCGCAGGGCTACGTGCTCCGGAAGCAGTTCGTGAAGGGGAGCGGAAAGAGCACCCGGATGATAGGACGTCCTGGGCAGGTCGGCCGATACGATACCCCGGCAGAAATCCTTCATCCGCTGCGCCGGAGCCTGGAGGGGATGCTTCCCGCCGTGGTCCTGGACATAGCGGTACATGGCCCTTTCCACGTCCCGCTGGAAATCCATCAGGGCGAAGGGCCCCTCATACTGCGCGGGCTGGTCGCCGGGTTCTATCTGCACCACCACGCCGGCATTGGCCCATTTGGAATTGCGGGCGGCGTTGGACATCCCGTTCAGGACCACGGTCCCGTCTTCCGTGGAGGAGGGGACCAGGATGCCGCCCGGGCACATACAGAAAGAGAAGACGCCGCGCTCTTCCACCTGCTGCACGAAGGCATATTCGGCGGTGGGCATAAACGGCTGATACTTACCGTGATAACGAATCTGGTTGATGAGCCACTGCGGGTGCTCCACCCGGACGCCCAGGGCAAAGCCCTTGGCCTCCAGGGCCCAGCCTTTCCGCTGGAAAAGCTCGTAGATGTCGCGGGCCGAATGGCCGGTAGCCAGGATTACTTTATCGGCCTTGTAAGCGACTGGTCCGCAATGCACTTCAAAGCCATCGGCCTGGCGGACGATGTCCGTTACCCGGCTGTCGAAATGATATTCCCCGCCGTGGTCTTCAATGCACTCCCGGATGTTTTTCACAATTTCCGGCAGGCGGTCCGTGCCGATATGCGGATGCGCATCGATAAGGATGTCCGGATGGGCCCCGAAAGCCACCAGCTGATGCAGGACCTCCCTTATATCACCCCGTTTGGAGGAACGGGTAAAGAGTTTTCCGTCGCTGAAAGCCCCGGCGCCGCCTTCTCCATAGCAATAATTGGAGTCCGGGTCAATGACGCCCTGGGTGGACAGCTTGGCCATATCCACTTTGCGGCGTTCCACGTCCTTGCCCCGTTCCAACACAATGGGTTTCAGGCCCTTCTGCAGGAGTTTCAGCGCAGCGAACATCCCGGCCGGCCCAGCGCCAATCACTATTATCGGCCGGGCCTGGTGCACATCCAGATAAGGCGCCACCTGATAGGGCTCATACGCTTCGCCCTCCCGGTATGCCTGCACGCGGTAACGGTACAGGATCTCCTGCCGGGCATCCACGCTCCGGCGCACCACTACCCATCGGCCCACCTTTTCCGGCTTTACGCCCAAGGCTTTTGCGGCCGCTTCCTTCAGCTCCGCATCGGTATGCTCCTTGCCAATCTTTTTGGCTATTTCGAATTCTTTCATGCTGCTATACCCCTACAGTTTCACAAGCGCCCGGCCGGCGCGGCCGTCCACGCAGACGGTGAGGGGCTTGTCCAGGCGGATATGGCGGAGGAATTCCGTTTCAAACTCGGCGGGAAGGGCGTCCAGGGGACTCAGGTCGAAGAAGTCGCCGTTGCGGGAATACGGGTCCACGTTCACATAACCTGCATTGAAGGAGGTGAGGTTCTGGAAGAAATGCGTTCCCTGGCTGGGATCCACGCGGAAGTCCGGCAGGCAGCACTCGATGAGGGCCTTGGTCTCCGAGATGTCGCTCCACGCCACCGGTACGCCCAGCGTGGGGATGCTGGAACCCCAGCGGCCATAGCCGATAAGGACATACTGGCGCCCTTCGGCCCTTAACCTGGCGTTCAGCGCCCGTAGTTCGGCGGCCATCTCTACGGTCTTCATCTTGTCAAACTTGTCGGCCTTAAGGTATACGATGTCTTGGATGTCCGGGATCCAGCCGGTGCCCAGGGCGCTCTCCGAACGGACCAGCGCGCCGGAGCAGTCAATCTCCCGCCAGTCCACTTCCGCCTGCAGGCTGTCGGAAGATATCGGCCTGATTTGCAGGGCGTTGAAGAGACCGGTTGAAAGTTCTGCGGCAAATTCTATCTCCACGCTGCAGTTCATTTCCGCAGTGCAGATTTCCAGCAGTTCCTGGACGATGGGCGCCAGCGGGAAAGTCCCGTAGCGGAGAACATGGGCGAAGGTTACAATCTTGGGACCCCGCGGGAAGGGGGAGTCCACGATACGCATATTCTCAAAGTCGTAGGTGGAAACGACCTTGGAGAAGCTCTGGAACTTTTCGCAGTCGGAAACGGGGACGCGTTCCAGGTTCACCGCGTCGTCTACGGAGGTCTTGAATCTTTCCGGCTGCAGGTTAAGCGCATACATCACCTGCTGGGTTTCCCGCATGGCCAGGTCCGGTGTGGAGGTCTGCAGCACATGCTTGGGATAGGCCGGAGAGAAGCGCAGCACCTGTTCGCCGTCCACCACCGCCTTGCCCAGGCCGTAAGCCACCTTGGCGATGCCTTCCTCGGCCTTTTCATAGCCGATGGGATAGAAGTTCACGCTGCGGGCCACGCCGGAGAGGGTGGGGAAGAAGAAGCCGCCGTCTTCCGCACCGCAGACTTCCTGCAGTACGATGGCCATCTTCTCTTCCGAAATCACATTGGCCGTGGCGGTGATATAGCCCTTGGAAGAGGCAAAATAGACGGAGGCGTAGACGCTCTTGATGGCTTTGGAGAGAAGCCGGAGTTCCTGGTCCTCGTTCTCCACCGCCGGAATCATGTAGGTGGAGTATACGCCTGCAAACGGCTGATAATAAGAGTCTTCCAGTTTGGAGGAGGAGCGGACGGCCAGCGGCGTACGCACCACGCGGATAAAGGCACGCAGCGCCTCGATAAGGTCTACAGGCAGGTTGGAAGAAACGAACTCGGACAGGATTTCCGCATCCGAGATGTCCGAATTGATCACATACTGGAGGCCGTTTTCCAGGATAAAGCGGTCGAAGTATTCCGTGGCAATCACCAGCGTCCGGGGGACCATCACGCGGACGTCTTCCCATTTGTCGTACAGCTTGTGCTTGTACAGGATGTTGTTCAGGAAAGCCAGGCCGCGGGCTTTGCCGCCCAGGGAGCCTTCGCCGAAACGGGAGAACCAGATGGTGTCGTTGTAGGTATTGGGGTCGAAGCGCGCCACAACACCCAGGCTTTGCCGAACGCGGTAGTTGTGGATGAGCGGAATGGCCATGGCGCGGAATTCGGCCGCGGTGGGCAGCCGGCTGCTCTTGATGGCGTTCCCTTCCTGGAAAATACCCCGGGCCAGCAGCCAGCGGGAAATGTAATTCTTGCTGCGAAGCTTGTCCAGCACCTTTTCCGGCAGGGTTTCCAGCACGTCTTCCACTTCCTGCAGGTCCCTGGCGCGGGCAATCTCCCTTCCGCGGTCGTTGGTGGCCACAAAGTCGCCGAAACCGAACTCCCGGCCGATATATTCGGCCAGTTCGTGGGTCAGGGTTTTGGAGCGCTTCATCAGGAAGCCGGCGTGCAGGCTTTCGGCCACCTCGTGCATGCTCTCCTGCGAACTCTGCATCAGGATGGGCATGCGGGGTTCGTCGCTGCGGATGAACCGGCACAGGTCCACGCCCGCATCCAGCTTTTCCGTGGAGGCCTTGTCTCCGCGGTGCAGGACGAAGCCGATATCGGAAATCACGCCCAGAAGATTCTCCTTATAGGTGTTGTAGAGATTCAGGGCGTCCTCGTAGTTGGTGGCCATGAGGATCTTGGGCCTGGCCCGCTTACGGAAGATCTGCTGCTCTTCGTTCAGTGCATCCAGGATGGCGGCGCTGTTCTGCTGGAGCACCAGTTTGTACAGAAGGGGCAGGTAAGTGGAGTAGTAGCGGACCGAATCTTCCACCAGCAGGATGCACTGCACGCCGCCCTCCAGGATGTCCGTTTGGGCGTTCATGCTGTCTTCCAGCAGTTTGATGATGGCGATGATGAGGTCCGTACTGCCGTTCCAGCAGAAGATATAGTCGATGGCGGAGCGGTCGTGCTCCTCCATCTGCCGGTAAACCTCCTTGGAGAAGGAGGTGAGGAGGATTATAGGGACATCGGCCCCGTATTCCTTCATCCTGTGGGAGAAGGTGAAGACATCCACCTCACCAACGTTGTACATCGTGATGACCAGGTCCCAGCGTTCCCCGGCTTCGGCCATTTCCAGGGCCTCCTTTGTGGAGGCGGCACGCACGAACACCGGCGGGTTGCTAAGGTTCAGTTCCGCATATTCCCTGGCGATGCGGGCGTCCAGGCGTCCGTCCTCTTCCAGGGAGAAGTTGTCGTAGTTGTTGCAAACCAGCAGAATCCGGCGGATCCTTCTGGCCATCAGCGATGTAGCGTCGGTCATATATAGTTTTATACCAGTCCTTGGTCTGACATGGCGCCGGCCACCTTGATGAAACCGGCGATGTTGGCGCCTTTCACGTAGTTTACGGTGCCGTCTTCACGGGTTCCGTATTTCACGCAAGCGGCGTGGATGTCCTGCATGATGCGGCGGAGGTAATGGTCCACTTCCTCGGCCGTCCAGCTCTGGCGCATGGAGTTCTGGCTCATTTCCAGGCCGCTGGTGGCTACGCCGCCGGCGTTGGATGCCTTACCCGGGGAATACAGCAGGCCGGCGTCCTGGATAATCCGGATGGCTTCCGGGGTGGTGGGCATGTTGGCGCCTTCGGCCACGCACATGCAGCCGTTCTTCACCAGGGTCTCCGCATCGGCCTTCTCCAGCTCGTTCTGCGTGGCGCAGGGGAGGGCTATGTCGCAGGGGACCTTCCAGGGGCGCTCGTCGGGATAATAGGTGACGCCGGGGAATTTCTGGGCGTACTCCTTGATGCGGCCGCGGCGGATGTTCTTAAGCTCGAATACATAGGCCATCTTTTCCTCGTCCAGCCCGGCAGGGTCGTGGATAAAGCCGTTGGAGTCCGACAGGGTGACCACCTTGGCACCCAGGCGCATGGCCTTCTGGGCTGCATATTGGGCCACGTTGCCGGCGCCGGAGATGCACACGGTCTTGCCGTCGAAGCTTTCTCCGCGGGTGGAAAGCATCTGCTCCGTAAAATAGCACAGGCCATAGCCCGTGGCTTCCGGACGCAGCAGGGAACCGCCCCAGGCGAGGCCCTTACCGGTGAGGGTGCCGGAGAATTCGTCCCTCAGGCGCTTGTACTGGCCGAAAAGGTAGCCGATCTCACGGCCGCCCACGCCGATATCGCCAGCCGGTACGTCCGTATCGGGGCCGATGTGGCGGCAGAGTTCCGTCATGAAACTCTGGCAGAAACGCATCACTTCGTTGTCGGAATGGCCGCGGGGATAGAAGTCCGCTCCGCCTTTGGCGCCGCCCATCGGCAGCGTTGTAAGGGCGTTCTTGAAGGTTTGCTCGAAAGCGAGGAACTTCAT
>JAEEGK010014010.1_pt1 | contig 17976 bp, 7 predicted proteins | sample 8958771 | NCBI WGS metagenome assembly JAEEGK01 (sample SAMN16246547, study PRJNA631951) | gut metagenome | biome: gut microbiome; feature: rumen; material: SC-attached | host: Bos | place: Iran: Karaj | collected 2018-10
CCGCCGCCAGAACAAAGCCCAGCGAGCCGGTAAAGGAGTTGCGTTCTTTTTTGTTTTCTGATTTTGAATTATTTTCCATGATAAAACCTCTGCAAATGTTTTTATAATAATTTGTTATTATACCACATTTTTGCCTTTTTTTAAAAGTAGTGTTTTTTTCTATCGATTATGATATAATTACTATAAATAAGAACAATAGCGGATACTAAAATGATTTTTGGAAAATTAAAGCAAGGCTACAATCAGACTTATGGCATTCCTTCGTCATATTTAAGAGATTCAAATGAGTCTAACAGAATATCGGTTTTGGTTGTAAGTTCGCTTCTTTTACTTTCAGATTTAATAAATATTTTACTTTTAATAATTTTTTATCATTCTCGCCTTAATGAACAGATGAACTATATTGTTTATCTGTCTATTTATACGCCACTAAATCTTTTTACTTTTCTTTATGCACGCCATTCAAAAAACAGTAGATACTGGGTAAAAGTAATTCCAATTTATCTGGTCTTTTTTGTAGGTTTAAGTGCAAGCGTTTTCAATTTTTATTTTATGGACTCTCCTCATAACGGCTTTGTTACTTATTTGTTATCTGGATTTTTGTTTTTGATTGTTTTTTCGTTTTCACCCTTTATTTTTATTTCAGAGCTTTTAACTGCGGCAATTATTCTTACTCCCGGTGTTTACAAAACTTATGGTGTTCTTTCGGCCGTAGATTTATATGTAGTTACAGTGATATTATTCGGACTTTCACTTTATAAAAGAAACTTTGAAAAAAAGCACTATATACTTCTTAAAAAGCAAAGCAAGAGTCTTGAAGCAAAGACCTTTGGCAACTTCACGCTTTTATATGATAATAAGGTTATTAAGTTTTCAAGATCAAAATCGCCGGAGCTTCTGGCATATCTTATTTATAAAAACGGCAGCTCTGTAAAAACAAAAGAGCTTATTTCTGTGCTTTATGGTGCCAGAGCTGATTCTGCACGTTATGGTGCAAGCCTGCGAAATCTTATTGTTGATGTAAAACAAAGTCTGGCTGATCTTGAAATCCAGAAGTTTTTTATTACAGAGTATAATAATTTCCGTATAAACCCGGATGTTGTACAATGTGACTATTATGATTTTCTTGCAGGCGACAGAACCGCGAAAAAAAGCTTTAACGGCGAGTTTATGAGCCAGTATGAATGGTCAAAAGAAGTTGCAGAGTACTTAAAAGCACAGACTATTAGACAACGTTCTGTAAGGCAACGTCCCGTAAGACAGCGTGCTAGAAAACAAAAAACCACAGAAGTTAGTCAAAAAGCTCCAGAAGCTTAAAATAATTTGACAAACACAAAAATCCTACATTATAATTTTCTCTATTATTATGGTGAACCTTATAAAACTCTATAAGCAACGATATTCTATTCCTTATATAGACCTTGCAGATGCTGCAGAAACAAATCGTTTACATATGCTGATTGCCTCTCCATTACTGTTTGCTTTTGGGCTTGGTGATTTAATCGTTATTTTTTCCCTTCATTTTCATCATTTACGAGATTATCTAAGCTCCATTATCTATTTTGGGATTTTTACAATTGCAAGTATTGGAATATTTTTCTATTCCATATGGGTAAAAAAGGTTGACCGAAAAAAAGCCTATATTTTAAAAACAATTCCTTTTTATGTTCTTTCTTACACAGGAATAAGTGCGGCTATTTATAACTTTTATATTCTTGGACAGCCTTTCAACGGTGTGCTTACTTATTGTCTTACGGGCTTTATAGGCCTACTCACATTTACTTTTTCTCCAATATTTTATTTTATTGCCATTACTATCGGACTTGCATTTTTAATACCTGGAGTCTACGAAAACTTTGGTGTTACCGGCTTAATGGATACGATTCTGGCAACAATTCTTATGCACGGTTTTTCTCTTTACAGAAGATTTACCGAAAAAAGATATATTTTAATGCTCAAAAAGCAGAGACAGAATCTTGAAGTGAAAACCTTTGGTAATTTTACACTTTTGTATGAGAATAAGGTTGTTAAGTTTTCCCGTTCTAAATCTCTGGAGGTTCTGGCATATTTAATTTACAAAAACGGCAGCTCCGTGCAGACAAAGGAACTTGTTTCTGTGCTCTGGGGTGACCATGCAGATTCTTCTAAATACGGCGGAAACCTGCGTAATCTGATTGTAGATATAAAGCATACAATTTCTGAACTTGAAATACAAAACTTCTTTATTGCCGAATACAACAATTTCCGTATAAACCCGGAAGTTGTTAAATGTGACTATTATGATTTTCTTGCCGGTGATGAAGAAGCCCGAAAAAAGTTTACCGGTGAGTTCATGAGCCAGTTCAGCTGGGCAGAAGAAACCACCGGCTTTTTAGAGATGAAGGCACTGCAGAAGTAATGCTATTTCAATGCGTCCTTTGGGAACTGAACGTTTACATCTGATTCCGGAACAGTAACTGGCTTAAACTCTGTCCAGGCCTGGTGAATTGGAATAAGGCAATGCTCTTCCGGATATTTGTTCCACTGGCGCAGTCCAAGCTTTAATCCAAGTTCAAAAGAATCCTGAGAAACAGTAATTTCATACGGAATCCACACTATATCATCCTGAACAATATATTTGTTTTTTCCGTAAGCCCTGTCTGCCTGTGCAGGCGTAAGACCTGAATCATACGCAATGTAAATATGGCCCGGAATAGTAATAAAGGCCGTTTGTATACCAAGAGCTTCAAAAAGTGAACAGTTCAAAATAGAAAGGTCATCGCAGTCTCCACCATGATAAAGCAGCGTCTGGTATGGGAACTGCAGAAAGTCTACGGCAACAGTATCGGAAGTAGAAAAAACACTTGTAGGGTCAATTACATAGTTGATTCCATACGCCTTTAATACATCAAAAACTGCACGCGCATAAAGCTGATTTACATTAGATGAAGACTTAACCTTATCTCTTAAAGCAAGCATAATTCGTCTAGAAAAACGCTGAACCGCTCCATCCTTTGCAGAAACAAAAGCTGCAGCACGGCGGTCATCTTCCCAGGACATTGAATTGCGTGTTAACGTTTGCAGGAAGAAACGATTTTCATACTGATTTTTTTGTCCAAGATTTTTGTAAGAAACGGTAACAACAGCATCGGTCAACTGCTTCTGCATTTGATTCATAATACTTTCATTTAAGAAAGCTGTGATATCTGCTGTAAAATCTTCTCCCGGCTTAATTCTTTCGTAAGTGCCAATAACCTTTGGAACAGACATAAACTGTTCTATAAATACAGAAACTTCTACATCAGTCAAATCATTTTTTTCCAGGTTTGTAAAAGAAACTGAACCAAAGCTGTTGTTGTCGTAATGCGCATAGAAAATTGGGAAAAGCGGCTGAGTTTCTGATTCTTTGAGCGTTATGACTTCCGGCTTAATAAGACCTTTTGTAAAGTTGATTGAAATTCCCAGACCTGCCTGCACCGACTGCAAAAATGGTTTTGGTGAATAATAATAATTCTGGTAACCGCCAAAAAGGCTTGCCTTAAATGCAGGCGAAATATAATAATTTGCGCTGAGCCTTCCTCCAAAGGATGGTCCACCCGCAGAGCTTCTGTTTTTTTCTGCATCTTCCGGGAGCATCCATATTCCACCAAAAGCTTCTGCCGATAAACTAAAGCGGTCTGTAAAACGCATGTTGTAACCTGCAGCACCGCTGAAGTTATAAATTAAAACAGGCTCAACATTTCTTGCCATAAGCACTACCGGACTTGCCTGTACCGAAAAATAGATTTCGTCGCGGGAACGTACAGTGAAGGGACTTAAATCAAGAGAAACAATTCCTGTAAGCACATTGTTAAACTTTGAATCGAGTCCAAACTCGTAGGTTGGCATAAGGCGCATGGAAAAGTCTGCGGCATTTAAGCGAACCGGGAGCAGCGGCAGGAGGAGTGATAAAAATGTTGAAAAAATAAGAGGCTTTAGATGCTTCATAAAACTCCCCTTAATCCTCTAACAGAGAACGGACATTTTCGAGTCCCTTCAATGCAGTTTTATTTTCCGGGTCTATTGCCAGAACCTTGCGATACTGTTCTTCGGCGGCGGCATAATCTTTTTCTATCATAAAAATGTTTCCAAGATTATTCATGGAAGAAACATTGCCTTTTACCGCACCTTTAGAAAACTCCATCTTTGCTTTTTCATACTGACCGGCACGCACGTAAGCCACGCCTAACTTGTTTGAATCTCCGGTACTGCTTACCCGTTTGATTACAGCTTCCAAATCGGTAAGAATATAATCGTTTACGGCAGCCTTGAACAAAGCTTCTACTGCATCTTGAGAAGGGCGTTCAAGAACGTTTCCGTAGCCGGTGTAAATTGCAGGTGGATAATTCTGCCAGGCATAATGTGTTTCTATAAAATCATACGAAGCATCTTCATCCTGCATAATCTGATCTATGAGCTGGGCTCCCCTGGCCTTGCTGTTTGTAAAGCCTGTTTCAAAAGCTGCCATTGAAAGTGCAAAGTAAACGGTTTCGTCTGTAATAACAAGATTGTCTGTATTTGCAAAATGACTTGCGGCAGAGCTTGGTTTAAGCTGAGTGTCTACAAGTACAAGGAAGTCTTCTTCCATTGGAATATAGGCAGTTCCAATACCAACCGATTCCAGACAGGATGCATACAAAAGTCCGAGTTCATCATAATCGCCGGAACTAAAATCCATTGTCTGCAGCGGATACTGAATGTAATCTGGTTCGGTTCCAAGATGATATGTTGGATACGGTGTGGTTTTGTCGCCGGAGTAAACAATGCCGGAAGCTTTGAGTGCATCGAACATTGTGGCGGCAAACTGAATGTTTCGGTTCATTCCCGAATAAAGCTTGTTACGTGCTATACCGGCCACATATTTTGCGTATTCCAGAACCTCAGGGGTGTCTGGAGAAATGTATGCCGCGAGCGATTCTGTGTCGCCCCACATGAACGAGTTGCGGTTTGTAACAGCAAGTGAAACACCCTGAACTGTGGTTTTCTTTTTACCGAGAAGTTCATACTCTATTACAAGGTTTCCGGAAATCATTCCGTCTTCGGCAAAGGAAAGGAGTGCAGAAGAAAAATCTACCGGTAAATCTACGGAGGCTGTCCTCATCTTTTTGATGATTGCTATAGGCTCTGATTTTAATGCACTTGATGTGTACTTTCCTGCCGTAAAGCTGACGGTAACATTTTTGATTTCTGCAGATTCGCCGTTTGTAAGAATTACTGTTGCTACTGGAACATTCTTGTAAAGCTGCATGAAAAGCGGGTAAATCTCTACGTCCTGCCTGATGGTTGCATAGCACGAGTTTTTGGAAGATTTTTTTGTTGATAAGGTTACCTTTAGCGAAACTCCGGCTGTTGGACCTGCCATTAAGGTTTTTGCATCGCCGGAAAACAGAGAAGTAAAACCATTTGTTGTAAGGAAGGAATTGTATCCTCCGTTTAAAGACAGAGTTACTGTTGGACTAAAACGGAATCCCAGTTCCCCATAACCACGCCAGTATAAATCTGAAGCATTCTGTTTTTCATCTGTGCCTGTAAACGAAAGATTGTAAAAGCCTGCTGCCCCTCCAACGCCAAAGTACAACCTTGAAAAAATATTGTGATAAACGCCAAGCCCTAATCCGCCATAAAGAAAGCTTAATGGCGAATCTGAAGCTTCTGGTGTTTCTATAAGGATATTTCCTTCGCCGCCGAGTGTTACCCAGTCGAACAGCTGAATGTCTCCCTGAACGGTCATATTAAAGCCGGGTTTGTAATGGTCCTTTAAGGGAATTATAACACCCGGGTTTAATCGCAGGGAAAAATCTACTGCGAAAAGCGAACCAGCACTACCTGTACCAAGTGAACCTGCCGTTACACCAAAAATTAAAAATAAAGAAAGAAGTGTTTTTTTCATTTTTTACAAAGCTCCTCTTTATTCCATGTATTTGATGTCGCTCATTATAACATCGCCATCTGCAAAGTGAATGATTGTTCTGTAATAACAGCCGGATGGAATACCTTTGTAATTCTCATCAAATGAATATGTTGCAGTTGTAGGAACAGTTTGTTCAGTAGAACCACAGTAGTTACCAGAAGAATCAAACTGATTTATTACCTGTATTGAAGGCTTTGCGCATAAAACTCCAGTTTCTGCACCTCTTCTTTCCCAATCGCTATAATCATTTCTGTCGATATCATCCGGGATATAATCTTTGAAGAACAGTGTATGAACAAGTATAGGATTATCAAAGAAAATTTGAATACCGTTTAAACCTGTTATAGCGTTTTTACTGTTGCAAGTTATCGATGAGTTATCTGTCAAATAATAATATTGTGTATTATAGAATCCCATTTCGAAAGCAGAATCTGTATTCTTGTAACCACATATTTTAAGCCATTGGTCTCTAAGTGGTGCTCCTTGTGTTCCTTGTGAGCTTGATGATTGTGCATAAGGGTTCCATGCTCTATAGGTGTTACTGTTATTCTGACTTGAAGACCAGATTGACTCCCACCGATTATTCATTCCCATTAGACCTGCCTGATAAATCTTAACATAATCATTTCTTCCCAATTCAAATTCAAGTTGTTCGCAAGAATGCTGTATTGTAGAAGTTTCAGTGTGCTGTTCTTGCTGCTCAAAGTAGTTACCAAAATCATCATAGTAACCACTTGACGTAGTGACTATGTTTTCAACAGTTTCTTCCCAAGAGGTAGTACTTTTAGTAAATGTCAAATCTCCTATAAGACGGTTTACACAAGGATATGTTACAACGTTTGCATTGTTATGAATATCTTCATAAACAACAACAAGATTGTATACACCACCTTTTTCATTTCCCATAGGAATAGACATATTCATATCTGGATTATTTAAGTTTGCAGATGCAGGCATTGTATACTCTATTGTACGTTTATATCTTGAATAATTCTTTTCAAGCTCTTCCAGAGTATAGGTTTTATTGGTTTGCAATCTGGTTCCTGTTGCAGGAATAAGATAATATGTGAGTTCATAATTACCTTTTTTGTTTTTGTATAAACCACTATCATCTTCTGCCAGAGCTATTTTAACACCACCTGCTTCACTATTCAGACCAAAAGGATTTGAATAACGTTGATCCTTCATAACATTAGGTGGTGTAATATCTTCTGAGAAGCCCAGGAAGTTTATAGATGTAGTAGCATCATTCAGATAGAAGTTAATACCAGGTTCATCCCCCATATTTGGATAGTCATAATCTTTGCCTGTCATATCTATAGACATATAAGATCCCTGTCTTCCTGTAGCCTCTATATAGAACTTATAATAATTGATAGCAGGAAGATAGAATACTGGTTCATCATATGTATAGTCCATTCCGTTTAGACAATTTTCATCTGTTACTACTGCATTCTGGGCATCTTCTTCGGATGCAAACCATGGCCATCTTTCAAATACTAAGAATCGATATTGAACATTACCTTCAGTAATGGCTGCAGCTGTTTTGTAATCTTCAATTGTAACTTTATACATTCCGGCATTCGGAACTCTTTCTGTTTTTACTTTTACAGTATCTTTTATATAAGGACCATATTCGTAAGAAACCTCTTTTGTAGTAGTTTCAGAAGAATCGCCGGCATTTGAAAGTCTTGGCGCTTTGCCTTCTGCATAAACAGGAGATCCATATTCACCTACAGAAGAAATCATATATTCTACATAATTTGTAGTCATTGGAGAAAGGAAATCGCCACACAAACTTGCTCCATAAACACGGATAAGCTTATTAAATATTTCTTCGGTGGCATTCATTTTCCATGTGTATAAATCAACACCATCTGGAATTATTTCCTCACTATTTGTTGCTTCATTCCAGCTTGTACTAAAGTTCATTAGCTTTGTTGGCTCACCAACAGGATTTCCTTTTGCATCAACGCTATCGTAGATACAGAAAATAAACTGTGTATATGATGCATTTTCACGGTCGCCACCTTTACCACCAGCACCGGCTAGTTTTTTATTTGCAAGAAGCTTTATTGAATCCAGACCTTTAAGAGTTAATTCCGTATAGCTGTATAAAGTTTGAGCATCAATGTTTGAGAATTCTGGACGTGGATCCATATACTTTATTATTTCAGAAGTATTTCCAATTTCGTCGGAAACAATAAGCTTTATATAAACAAATTTTGTAACATCTCTTGTAAAGGTATATTCACCTTTTTGCCTGTCAACTGTAACAGGATTTGTAATTGCATCTTTACTGTAACCCCAGAAGGCATCGATTGTGTAATCCGAAGAACAGTCTGAGTAGAATGTATCTTTAGAATCTGTAGTAATTGTAAGCTTTACGTCCTGCGTATCTCCTTCTATAACAGGTATTAAAGATAACCAGTTTTCCGCTGAAATTTCAAACTGAGAAATTTCCTGGTCAAAACATATAGAACTTGAATCAACCAGAGTATCTTTAAGCACGTAAACTTTTTTTGCTTCGGATTCTTTGTTCACGTTTCCGGCATAGTCTTCCAGATTGAAAGTCAATTCAACAATACCGTCCATGTTGTTTTTCATATCATAAACAAGACAATATTTGCTGCCTGATTGTTCAAGGAATTCAACAGAAGATTCCAGAGTTTGAATAGTATCTGGTGCAGAACCATCAGAATACTTGAGTAATTTTTCGTAAACACGGGCACGTGCTATTCCTGAATCTTCATCGTAACCTTCAAGTTCTGCATAAACAGAGCCCTTTACATGGTTTGCAATGTAATTAGTTTTATCTACGCTGCTGGCTGGCCAATCTTCAAAAGGAGTTGCAAGAATCTGCTTTTTTTTGTTCTGAGCAGTATAAACAGTAACTGAAGAAAGGATAGGCTTTACACTGTCGAGCGTTCCATTTACACGGTATTTATTCTGATAGAAACCGCTTCCGACATTTCCAAGTTCATCCGTTATGCTGGAAAGATCAAACTTTACAACAATGTCTTTTTTGTCTGTTTTGCTGCTTAAAAGGCGTACGGTTTTTACAGTTGGAATATAAAGGATTGTTGAATCGGCAGAAAAATATGGGTCACCAAAATATGGGGCAAGACTCTGTCCGGATGAATCTGTTATGGTTAATGCTGTTTTAAGATATTCCATTGCTCCAACGGAAGTTACCGGCTTATTGAAAATAAGGCTGATTGTTGAATCCTGCTGAACACCATCGTAATTGTTTTCAGGTTCCATTCCTGTAATTTTTGGAACAGGAACACATTTTGGAATAATCTTAATATCTTCCGGAATAGTTGCAACATTGTTTACGCGAACCTTTGCCTTGTAGATTCCTTTTTCATCGTTTGCATCAACTGATTCAAAAGAAACAAAACTTGCACGGCTTGCAGATTCATCTTCGCTGCTGACTGCATCAAAGCCTGTGAAAACATAATTTGCTTTGTCTACTGTAAACTGAATGTCTGTAGTAAAGCCGACTGTACATTCTTTCTGGCCTGTAGAAAGGAAGGTTCCGTGTACATCATTTGCTGGAATAAGAAGTGAAACAATTCTCTGGAGTTCAAACTCCTTGTTTATTTTATAATCAAAAGAGCCGGCCTGATTTATTGAAAGATTTTCTGTATCTTTAGCCTTAGAGAAATCGTACTGGACTTTAAGGTTCTGTGTGTTCTTTGTACCGTCTGGCGGCAGAATTACCTTTGTAAGGTCGGTTGCAGAAAGCGGTGTGATTATGAGCGTTTTGCTGTCTGCTGAAAAATGAGGAGTTCCAAAATATGAAGAAAGATTGTCGCCGTCCGCAGAATAAATGTAAACAGGTGCAAGTGTATTAAAGTTTTCTGTGTTTACCACTTTATTAAATGTAATTTCAATTTCTGTATCCTGGGCACATCCGTTTGCAGACATTGCAGGACTGACAGAAGTTACCTTTGGAATAAGCTTACATTTTGGCCGAATCTGAATATCATTTTTTTCTGATTTTATGCGAACCTTTGCCTTGAAAACTCCGTTGTCAAAGTCGAAATCTGGAGATTCAAAAGCAACGTAATCTGCGCGGCTTTCCGGTGTGGCTCCCGTGCTTACGGCTTCAAAGCCTTCGAATGAATAGTCTGCTTTTTTAATTGTGAACTGGAAGTCTAATGTGTAGCCGACTGTACATTCTTTTTCGCCGGCAGAAAGGAAGCGTCCGTAGGTTTCATCTGCTTCTATAAGAACTGTTACGATTTTCTGATTAGTAAAGGTTTTGTTGATTTTATATTCGTGAAGTCCGCTCTGTTCAATGGAAAGTCCATCGGCATCTTCAGCTTCTGCAAAATTGTACTGAAGCTTTAAGTCCATGTTGTTTCTGCTCTGGTCTGGCGGCAGGATGAGCTTTGAGGCGTCGGTGGCGGAAAGCGGTTTTATGTAAAGAGTTTTTTTGTCTTCGGAAAACTCTGGTGTATTATAGTAGCTGAGCATGTCTCCATCATCAGATGTAATTGAAAGTCCTTTAACGGCGCCGTCTTCAAAGAAGGATTCAGGATTAACCTCTTTGTTAAACTTAATTACAAGCTGTGTGTCCTGGTAGTAGCCTTCTGGTTTATAATCTGGTGTGATTTCTACAACCTTTGGTATAAGCACACAATTCGGTTTAATGACAATTGCTTCTACCTCTTCTGCAGGCTCCTGTTTTACAAGCACGCGGATTGTATAAATGCCGGCTTCTTCATCAGCTTTTACCTGGGAAAACTCTACGGTTGATTCGTCAATTGGAGTGCCGTCGCTGGTGGTAGCTGTAAGGCCCTTGAAAACATAAGATGCTTTTTTTACCGTAAACTGGAAGTCCTTGCTGTAGCCGACTGTACATTGAATGTCGCCGGTTTTGTCGAAGGTGCCGGTTATGCTGTTTTCATCTTCCCTTGCACGAATGATTGTTGTTTTCTGATTGCCAAAGCTGTCGTTTATTCGATAAGTGTGATTTATTTTCTGAGCTAAGGCTTCTCCGTCTGTATCTTTTACTTCTAATAAATCAATAATAACTGTTACATTTGTTTTCTGGTTTGAATCTGGAGTAAGAATGTGAATATCCTGTTTTGGACGGAGATTTAAAACTGTGTCTCCATCGGTAAAATATGGTTCGTCAAAGAAGTCCTGTAAATCGCTTGTATCTGAAAAAATGGAAATGTTATTAAAGTTTTCGAATGGTTTTTCTGTGTTGTCTATTGCTTTGTTAAAGGTGATTTTTACTATTTCATCCTGGTCGTAGCCTGTTGGAATAAGGTCTGGCTTTATCTGGGTAACCTTTGGAAGTAAAACACACTTTGGCCGGATCATAATATCATCTGATTCTTTAATGAGCTTTACCTGTACTTTGAATATACCACTCTTCTCTTCCGGCTCGGAGCTCATTTCTATGAACTCTACACAATCGCTGCGGCTTTTAGTTGGATTAACTTTACTTACCGCTTCCATGCCAAGGTATTTATAATTTTCAGAATTGACGGTGAACTGCAGGTCTATGGAATAGCCAACCTTACATTCTTTGTCGCCATCTGAAAGGAATGCACCGACTTCGGAATCCTGCCTCTGAACAATAATTGTGTAGCTTTTTGCATTGGCTACATCAATCATTTCTTCAAGCTGTTCCTGAATGTTGCTTCCGTTCATAAAGTTTTCGCAGGAAACAAAAAGCAGAATTAAACCTGTAATTAAACCTGAAACGAATAGAAAAAGTGATTTTTTCATTTTAACATCTCCAATTCTTTATGATTTTTTCGCTATTATTGTTATTATAAGTCATATTTTAACCGGGTGGTAGCACAAAATCAGCACTAATATAGAATGAAAGCAGAAAAAAAGTAGCACGAAATCAGTACAAAATAAAAAACTGCCCGAGGCTTCAATGAAACTATGAAACTTCGGGCAGAACCTTTTTGAAAGGAGGTTTAAAGGTTATTTTTAGAAACTCTCTCCAAGAGTCCTATAAATTTTGTGGGTCACCCTGGTTTTCCGGGTCACTCGGGTTGCTCTGGCTAACATTTTTCCAGTACAACGATGTACCATCAGCCAAAGCTTTAATCTGAGCTGCTGTAGTGTATTCAGTTGTACAAGTAGCATTGGCATAAACGTGTGTATTAGGATCCATAATATCCTGAGATAAAACATCGTTAATTGCCTTATTAGTTGGAGTGTCATAAACAGTACCATCTGTATTTATCATATACATTTTGAAGGTTTTGTATTTTCGATAAATATTGGTATTTGCTGTCAATTCTGAAATCTGAGCTCTTGTAAGTTTAGTTGTCATTTCTGCGTCAGAATAGAAGGTTGCCATTCCGGTATCTAATTCTGCTAGAACCGAAGAAACTGATATTTCCATTGACTGGTCATTTCCATCGAGTGAATCATGAACAGTTACAGATGTATTATTTAAAAGTTCATCGTAAGCTCTAATTGGCTGAATCATGCCATTAAGTAAATCTTCTGTAACATATTTCTCCAGTTTTGCAGCTGTCCAGGTGATGTCATCTTCTGTTTGTGCAGAGTGCTCTTCTCCTGTTACAGGATCTGTAAATGCAGGTGATGCTTGTGTTGAAGTGTAGAACTTTTCTCCCTTATCAAGTTTTGCTTTGAACTCAAAATAAGTAAGACTTGATTTAACACTCATATTATCACTTGTCAATATTTTTACAGGAAGATTAAAGTAGAGCTTTGTTCCAAGACTTTCATTAAGATTGCTCTTTGTTGCCGGAGTATACTGACTTCCAGCCGTCATTTCTGCTGTTTCATAGAAATAAGTTTCTCCGACATTACCGTTAGGATTATATTCTCCACCCTCACCGGTAACAGGAAGGGATGCAACTTTTAATGTTCCAATTTCTTTGAGATCTGTTGCATCATTTGGATTAGCAATTACAAGATTTACATAGGCATCAACAAGATAAACAATGTCATAATCATTTACTTCTGTTGGCTTTGTAATTTTGTCGCTTAATTCCTTTGTTTCTGGATCATAAGTTTTGAAGAAGATAACAGGTTTAGACTCAATATTAGGGAAGTTTATGAATCCCATATTGTAGTCTCCAGGTTCATACTCTTCTTTTTCTTTCATTGTTAATGGGTCTATCTGTTTAGTAAGGAAAGAAACAAATCTCTTAGATCTTGCATAAACTTTTGTGAGTTTTTCCGGTACAACTTTGTTATCAAAAGTCCAGTAAAGTCCACCTGCAAAAGCCATTGGGTCGCAAGGAATTTTGTATTCAAACTTGTCGTCATAGTAGTATTCCCAGGCATCCAGAGGATTCAGGTTTTCCTTAATTACCATTTCATCCTTGTACATAAACTTCAAATCAGGATCATAGTATTCAACAGTTATGTGTTCCTGATTAACACTCCATTCTTCTGCTTCTACTGCAGAAACATCAGGATAATCTCCTGTTACTTCTGTCATGGCAAATGGATAGTACATAGGTTCACCACAATCTGATTTCTGGTCTGAAGAAATAGGAAGATAAATCCATCTGTTTTTTGGGAATAGCTGAAGTGGGTCAGGTTTTGAAAGACAGTTGTCAATAAAGGAAATTGCGTTTGGACCATATGTGTCAGGAATTTCATTGCTGATATCAACATCATAAAGGAATGCATATTCTATAGATGATTCGCCAGCCATAGTCATTCCGTTTGCATCCTGAATACCTGTATCAATAATGAAGTAAGGTTTGTAGCCTGTAAGGTCAACTTTTGTAAGCTTTGAACCGCCTTCAAAAATACCGGCAGCTGCTTCAGTTGTATCTTCGTAATTTGGAGTAATATTGATTGTAACATCCTGCTTTTTGATTCCGGCCATGTTTACATACAAGGTTACCTTATCTGTTCCAATATCGATAACAACTGCATCCTTACTGTAAATCTGATAGTTGTCGAGATGAGTCTTTCTTACATAGTCGCGGAAGTTGTTTCCAAAGTAAGCTTCGTTGTAATCAAGATAAGAAGTATTTCGTCCGTAAACAGGCTGGAGACCTTCTGTTCTTTCTTTTACTCTGAAGGCACCCATTATAGACATGTTGTACATTGGAGTTTCGTAGGTAGCTTTTCTCTGGAAAGCCTCTAAATTGTAATTACCTGTTGCAGCTGTTGCCTGTTCATCATTTAAGAAGATTACACCAATGTAGCCGTTAAGTTTCAGGAAGTCTGCAGGAGTCATTTCAAACTTGTAAACACCTGAGCCATTTGTGTTTTCATCAATTTCATATTTTGCAAGAGCGATATCCCAAGCTTCAGCTTTCTCCATAAATTCTTCGTCTCTCAAGAAATCATCATCCTTGAACTGCTCAAATTCAGGGTCATAGTTGAATTTCAATTTATCATCTTCAAAAGAGAAATCGTCTGCAAAATCAACATCGTCAAAAGAACCGCCAATAAGATTAATTTCTTTAAGTCCATCTTCAATTCTTAACTTTTCTATAGAAGATCTGTCTTCCTCGTCAATGTCTTTATCATTTTCAATGAATGTGAATTTTTCTGCTCCCTCTACGAGATCCAGCTTGAGTTCTTCTATAGTAGTTTTTTCTTCTCCTGTTCCAAGATAGAGTGCAACTTCGTCTTCAATAACAAACTCTTTGATTTCACAACCTTCGAGTCTGAGTGGAAGTGCATCATCTCCAAATTTTTCAATTTTCTCTCCATCCTCATTTTCTGTATCGTGGATGCTTACTGCTCTTGCTCTGTTTACAGAAGTTGAGGTTTGCGGTGCTGCCGGTGCTACAACCTGAAGCTTTGCATTCTTAAAGTTTTTAAGTGTAATGTTGCTTTGTACTGCTGAAGAAACATTTATTGTAAGACCGTCAATGCCGTTTCCATCTACAGTCAAAGCTTTAGAAATGTTGATTGTACTGCCCTGAGGTGCAATACCGTTTGCCGGTGTTAATGTTACTGAACCGCCGGATGCTGCACTTGTAATGCTCTGCTGCATTGTTGCCAGACGCTCTGATGTTACAAAGTTTGCATTTGCAGTCCAGGTTGCAGTTACAGTGATATTGCCAACAGTTCCTTTTGCAATTGTTGTTACAGCTTCATCACCAATTTTCCAGCCTGCAAAAGTGTGGCCAAACTTTGTCATCTGGGTTCCAGCAGGAAGAGTGATGTCATCTGAATAACGTGTGTAAGAACCAGAGAATGTACCGCTAAGGCTTCCACCGTCGTAATTCAATGTGATTGTATAAATACTTTCGAGTTCGCTGTTGCTTGCAATTGCAGGAGTAGAAGAGCTTGTAAGGTCTTTTGTGATACCGGCATATTCGCGCCATTCACCAAGCTTAAGAGTTTTTGCTGCATCTCCCCAGAGAGTAAATACAAGAACATAATTTCCAGAATCAATTGTGTTTGCTGTGTAAGTTGCCTTTGCGTTTGCAAAAGTACAGGCTGCACCTTCCGGAGTAACTTCTACATCTGATTTGTAAAGCTTTGCACTTACAGCCTGAACTGCATCCGGTACAGAAAGCTCAATGCTCAGGTTACCCTTTCCGTCTGTTGCGTATGAAGAAGGTGAAAGAGTAAAGCTGAGTGAGTTCTGACCAGCTGCAATTGCTTTTGTTAAAGTTCCGCTTAAAACAGCACCACCCTTTGTTGCCGTAAGCGTAAAGTCATATGATTTTCCAACTGTTACAGCAATGCTGTCTGCTGTCATTTTTGCGTAAGCCTTTTCGCTGCCTGCAGTTGCCCAGGTTTTGTTAATTGCAAGAGATGCGGTGTCTGTTGTTCCAGTGAGTACAAAGCTGTCAAAGTCTGCTACGTTGCCTACTACTGGAAGTGCATTTCGTGCATTACTTGCATCAATTTTTATATAGGCTGATTTTGACCCGTTCTTTTCTTCCTGCTGCCCTGCCTGATTAAATGAACAGGAAGCAAATATCAGAGTGGACAAAGCCACAAGAACTGATAATATTTTTCTTTTCATGTTTTTCTCCTTTTCCCTTAACTAATTTCGTATTTTATTTTTTAACTGAAATCTGTGCGCCGTAAACAACGCTGTTTTTTGCTGCAGAAAGCGTAATCTGGTAAACTGCATTTGCCTTAAGATTTGCTGCTGTCAAAGTAAGAGTTTTTCCATCTGCGCTGACTGATGCACCTGTAACTCCCGAAACTGCAGCTCCATCAATAAGCCAGGCATAACCGGTAAAGCCGTCACTTGCTGTAAGCGTGATAGTTGCATTGTCTGCCGAAACAACCTTAGTTACCGCGATTGTTGCATTTGCAGCAACAGTTACAGTTACGCTTGCTGTAGCGCTGTCGGTTGTAACTGGTGTGTCGCCGGTTCCAGTTCCAGTCTCGTCACCTGTTCCCGGGTTGCTGGTTACTTCTGTCCATCTTGCATAAAGAACTTTGTTTCCTGTAGACCCCTTAGCAATCTTTGTAACCTTGTTTCCACCAGTTTCTGCATCAAACCATCCGTCAAAGGTAAAACCATCTTTTGTTGCATTTGCCAGAGTGATGTCGTTGCTTTCGATTGTGTAAGTTGCAGCTGTGTTAGGATTTGTTGCACCAGTGATTCCGTTATAAGTAATTGTGTAAGAAACAGCTGTCCACTTTGCAGTAATTGTGATGTTGGCAGTGATTGCAGTGTCAAAGTTGAATGCTGTTGCACCGTTGTACCAGCCGCCAAAAGTGTAGCCTGTTTTAGCAAGAGTTTCTGTTGGCTGTGCAACCTTGTTTCCATCTGTAACAACCTTCTGTGCAATTGTTGTGTCACAGTCAGTTACGAATGTTACAATAAATGAGTTTGCAGGAATTGCTGTCCATCTTGCATAGAAAACTTTATTTCCTTTTGAACCCTTGGCAATTTTTGTAACCTTGTTTCCGCCAGTTTCTGCATCAAACCATCCGTCAAAAGTAAAACCATTTTTTGTTGCATCTGCAAGGAAGATATCAGCACTTTCGATTGTATAAGTTGCAGCTGTATTAAGATTTGTTGCACCTGTAATTCCGTTGTAAGTAATTGTGTAAGAAACAGCTGTCCACTTTGCAGTAATTGTGATGTTCGCTGTAATTGCTGTATCAAAGTTGAATGCTGTTTCACCGTTGTACCAGCCGCCAAATGTGTATCCGTCTTTTACAGGGTCTGCAGGCTTTGTTGCTTTCTTGTCTTTTTCTACAGTCTGAGTTGCAGCTGCACTTCCGTTGTCTGCATCTATTGTAACAGTAAATGATGTTGGAGCTGGCGGCTGTTCCTGTCCACCAGATTGTTTTGCCTTAAAAGCTGCACTTACAACAACATTACTATTTGGCATTGTAAACTTGCCGTCTGTTACTGTTACAGCATTTCCGCTTGCATCCTTTACACTGATTGAATCAAGTTCGTAATTTTCAGCAGGTGTTGCAGTGATTGTTATAGTAATTCCTTCTATTGCTTCTGTTCTATCTACCGTTACAGTACCATTCTCAATTCCACTTTCTACGGTAATGGTATACTTGGTAAGAAAATCCTCCGGATTAATACCATTGGCTTCCTCACACGCAATAAAACAGAATGACAGTGTTGTCGTCAACAACACTACCATCATCAACACTACTAGTGTTCCGAACTTTTTTCGAAACTCATTACAACTTTTCATTAAAATCCTCCGTTTTGTTTTTTTATTGAATGTGATTTTACAAGCCTTACAGAACAAAATGAGCACACAAAAATTAAAAAAAAGCATACGGAATCAGTACAAAATCAAAAAAAATCACACAAAATCAGTACAAAATGCAGGAACAGCGCACAAAATCAGCACAAAACGGGTTTCTTTGATGAAAACCAGTGATTTTCTCCTGTTTTCAAATATTTAAAAAAATGGTTTAATAAAATTATTGTGCAATTTAAGTTGTGCAATTTACATCATCATTTGTCCAATCTCGGAGGATTTCATAATGTACGCAAAGAAAAGTTTAAAATCATTTATTCTGTCACTGCTGTTTACCGGCTTTGTACTTGGAACTGCATTGGCAGCAATCAGCTGTAAATCTACAGACTTAAATGAACAAGGTAATAAAACTGCTAACGC
>JAEEGK010014012.1_pt1 | contig 17973 bp, 9 predicted proteins | sample 8958771 | NCBI WGS metagenome assembly JAEEGK01 (sample SAMN16246547, study PRJNA631951) | gut metagenome | biome: gut microbiome; feature: rumen; material: SC-attached | host: Bos | place: Iran: Karaj | collected 2018-10
AATTTAAAATATAAATTTAATTGAATAGAATAATTATTAAAATTAATTCAATTAAAAAATAATATTTAATTTTAATTAAAAATAAAAATATATTAATAATAAAAAAAATATTTTAAACCAAAATTTAAGAATTTTTCCTAAATCATCAAATAAAAATATTAAACATCAACAAATTATAATTAAATAATAATTATATATATAAAAAATAAATAAAAAATATTAAAAATTATTATTATTATTTTTATTAATAAAATTATTTACTTCTAGTTTCATAATCAAAAATAACAATTTGTTGATAACCCCAATTATCTTCTTCTTTTTTTTCTTCTTCACTATTTTTCTTCATCCTTTTTTTCAAAATAACATTTTCTTTTTTAACATTAACCGGCGTAACAATAACCTTCGGTTTTTCTTTTTTATCTCCTTCTTTAATAATATCTTTCGCCCCATCTCTATTTTTAAAATTAATGGGTATTCTTTTAACATCTAATCCGGGATGTTTATCAAGATATTCAAGATCGACATTAATAATTTTTCTATCGGTATTATTTTTAAAACTTAATCTTTCTTTTGGTCCGGCATCGACTCTAAAAAACGTAGAATCATTTGACAAAACTTTTTGTGCACTCCAATTATAATAAGAAAGATCAGTTGGTTTTGGAATTAAAGGTTTTCCTTCTTTGAAAACTAATTCCATTTCATCATTTTTTAATCTCTCTCTATAATCAATATAAGCTGATGTTTCTTTGCCTTTTTTATCTTTGTATCGAATGAATATTATTGTGCTTTTACGACCGTTTCGAACTTCGCTTTCTCTTTCTTGCAGTTGATCTAAAAATGATCCTTTTTTGTAGTTCATGTTTAATGAAAATAATGGACGTTCTTTTGCGTCTTCTTCTCGATTTAATAGTTCGATTTCTCTTTTTTTGCGGTCGAAATCTTCTTTACTACGAATTTCGCCCTTGTTTACTGCGTATAATTCTTTTACGTCTCGGGCAAGTTCTTCGTCTTCTAAATAAATTAAATCTTCTTTTGTTACGAATCGATCGAGAAAATCTGCGTATGTTTTTATTTTCGAAATGTCTTCGAAATTATCTAAATCATCATCTTCCATGTTTTTTTTTATTTAAAAGTTACATATTATAATAATATTAATAAATTTAAATATTATTATTATTATTATTTATTAAAAAATTAAATTAAAAATAATAATAATAAAAATAAATGACATCTAATGATGACACTCGCGAAGAAGGTGTTCCATTTTTAATATACGATTCCAACACTCGAATATTCACTTTAACAGAAGAAGGAGAAAATGTAATAAAATCAATAAAAGGTGAGTTTGGTGTAGTTTCAGTGGCAGGAATGTACAGAACAGGCAAATCATATTTACTAAATCGTATGTTATTGAATCGTCAAAAAGGTTTTTCAGTCGGTCCTACTGTCAATCCCTGCACGAAAGGTTTGTGGCTCTGGTCGAAGCCGATTTACGGGACGAGCGAAAAGGGAAAACGAATTCCTATTCTTTTAATAGACACTGAAGGTTTTGGTGCTTTGGATACTGATACTAATCATGATATAAGAATTTTTACAGTAGCGATTTTATTATCGAGTTTTTTTGCTTATAATTCAATCGGAAGCATTGATGAAAATGCTTTGAGCAATTTGAATTTCGTGATTAATTTATCTAAATTCATTAAATTAAATAATGATTCTTCGAATGATGAACCGGAAGATTTAGCGAATATTTTTCCGAGTTTTTTATGGATTGTGAGAGATTTTACATTGCAATTGATTGATGACAATGGCGATCAAATTTCGGCGAAAGATTATTTAGAAAAAGTTTTAGAAGGAAATCGTAATAAAAACGACCCGAAAAATAAAATACGAAGATTGATTAAAACTTATTTCAAAGACAGAGATTGTTTTACAATGATTCGTCCATTGACAAACGAAGGTCAATTACAAAATTTAGAAGATCTTCCGGTTGAAAAATTACGACCTGAATTTTTAGAACAAATTTTATCTTTAAGGAAAAAAATTCTCAATCGCGTGAAAGTAAAAACATTGAATGGAAAGCCATTAAATAGCGACATGTATTTAAATTTCATTAAAAATGTTATTAACGCATTGAACAGTGGAAATGTGCCTAATATTGAAAACACTTGGTTGTCGATGTGTAAAGTCGAGTCTTACAAAGCATTAGAAGAAGCGGAAAATTTTTATGAGAATTTCATTAAGGAAAATATTGATGGCAATGAAGAATTGGGCGAAATTCATAAGGAAGCGAAGGAAAAAGCGCTTGAAATATTTAATAAAAAAGCTTTGGGCGAGTATAAAGATGAGTATTTGCGGCAATTGAAGGCGAAAATTAAGGAGAAGTTTAATTATTATTCGAAAATTCAGGATGAGGAAAATAAAGGAAAAATTATTCGGGTTTTGAATAAATGGTATTCGATTTTGGAATCGAGAATTTCGAATGATGAGTTTAATAATATTAATGAAATTAATAATGATTTAGTTGGACTTGAGAATAAATTGAATGAAAGTTTTAATTTTTCTGGGAAAAATGAATTATTTAATGATTTTAAGAATAAAATATTTAATTTTTCGTCGAAGTATTTTTCAAAAAAGGAAGAAAAAGAAAAGAAAAATATTCTTATGAAAAATGAGGAAAAAATTAAAAAATTAACGAATGATTTAGAAACGATTCGACACAATTATCAAAAAGAAAATGATAAAAAACAAATAATTTTAAAGCAAAATAAAACGCAAATTAATGATTTAACGGATGAATTAAAAAAAATAAAAGAAACGTTAAAAATGACTGAAAAAGAAAAACAAACGAATGAAATTAAATACACAAATCAAATTCAAAAATTAAAAGAAAATTTTGAAAAAAAATTGCGAGAAAAAGAAAATAAATTCAATTTAAATGAAGAAAAAAGTAAAGAATCAGAAAGAAAAGTGATTTTAATTAAATCTGAATTTGAAAAAGAAAAAGCTTTATTAAATTTAAAAAATAATCAATTGCAAAAACAAATCGAAGATTTTGAAAAAAGAGAAAAAAATAATAAAAATGAATTAAATTCGCAATTGCAAGAGCAACAAATTGCGTTTAAAGAAAAATCAAAAAATTATGAAAAAAATATTAAAAATTTACAAATAGAAAATGAAAATAATAAAGAAAAAATTATTGAATTAGAAAGTCAAATCAATCAAATTGAAAATATTTATCAAAATGAAAAAAATAATAATAACGAAAAAATTAATAAATTAATTAATGATTTAGAACAAACGAAAAAAAAATACGAAAATTTAAAAAAAAATTCCAAAAACGAAAAAGAAAAAATTTCACAAGAAAATTCACAAAAAATTTCCGAATTAAATTCAATTATTAATAGCAAAAATTTAGAAAAAGAAGATTTAGAACTTAAATTAAAAAACAACGAAGATAATTTCAAAATAAAATTCAGCAAAATCGAAAGAGAAAACGCAATTTTAAAGCAAGAAAATGATTTATTAAAAAATCAAAACGAAGAAATTAAAAATCGTTTGAATGAACAAAAAGATTATTACGAAAAAATCATTCAAAATTTAGAAAACAAAGCGTTTAATGTCGATCACGAAGAATTTCAAAAGAAAATCGACGAAATTAAAGAATATTACGAAAATGAAAAGAACAAAACAGAAGAAAATCATTTGAAAAAAGAAAAAAATTTAATAAATCAAATCGATCAATTGCAAGATAATTTAAATAAATTAGAACTTGATTATAAAAATAAAACAGATGAATTTGAAAATTTAAAGCACGAAAATAACGAAAAAATAACCAAATTAGAAAATAATATTAATTTATTAAATTCAAAAAATTCCGAATTAAATTTAAATTATAATAAAAACAACAAAGATTTAAATTTAAAACTTCAAAACGCATTAAATGAATACGAAAAAAAAAACGAAGAAAAAGAAATTCAACATCGAAATGAAATTGAAGAATTAAATAAAAAATCAGAAGACACAATCAATCAAATAAAATCCATTTTCGAAACAGAAAAAATGCGCTACGAAGAAAAATTAAATTCAGAAAAAAATAAATACGAATTGAAAATACAAAATTTAATCGAAGATTACGAAAATAAACTAAAAGAAACAGAAAATGAATTAAAAGAAGAAAATGAAAATTTACAAAATGAATTAAACAATTTCAATCAAGGACACATTCAATATGTAACATCAGCTGAACATGATTTTGACATGTTAAATCAAAAAAATTTAACAAATGAAAATTTATTAAAAGAAACGAAACAAAATCTTCAAAACGAAATTGAAAAAAACAAACAAAAAATTGATAAATTAAACGAAGATTTTAATAAAGAAAGAAAAGAATTTCAATTAAAATTAGAAAATTTACAAAATGATTTAAACAACAAAGAAAAAGAAAATACGAGTTTATTAAATAAAAAAGAACAATTAGAAAAAATCATTAATGATAAAGATAATATTATTTCGCAAATAAAAGAAGATTATTCAAAAGAAAAAAATGAAGTTAATGATAAATACGATGATTTAAAAAAAAAATTCAATGATTTAAATGATGGTTCAATGCAAAAAAATCTCGAATTCACAAGAGACAATGCGCTTTTATTACAACAAATTGAATATTTGAATAAAAAAAACGAAGACACGCAAAAAATCATCGAACAAAATCAAAAAAAATACGAACAAAATTTGTTTTCATTGCGAAGCGAAGTTCAAAAAGACATGCAAGAAAAATTCAATCGATTACAAAATGAAAAAGAAGAAATTGAAAATAAATTACTTTCAAAAAAAAAAGAAATTAAAGAAATCGAACAAAATAATTTAAAACAAAATCAAATTTTAATGAAAGAAAAAAATGATCTTAATGAAAAATTCGTAAATTTAGAAAAAAATTACAATGAATTAACAGAAAAATATCAAAATGAAAAGAACGAAAATGAAAAAATTATTACAAATTTAACAAATGAAAATAACAAATTTAAATCGAATTTAACAAGCAATGAAAAACAATTAAAAAATAAAATTTCCGAATTAGAAAATCTCATTTCAGAAAAAACTTCGCAATACGAAAAAGATCAAATTCTTTGGGAAGGAAAAATAAAATTCATTGAACAACAAAGAGACAATTTGAAAAAAGAAACTGAAGATTCAAACAAACGATTTGAAACGATGTTAGAAAGTATTCAAAAAAAAAACAACAACGAAAAAGAAAAATTAGAAACGATGACTAAAAATTCAATTGCGAATTTAGAACAAAAATATCAAAAACAAATCAAAGACGTTCAAGAAAATCATAATAAATTATACAGCGAATTAATCAATCATAATAAAGAATTAGAAAAAGAATTAAAAACAATTCGAATTGAAAATGAAATGAACAAAAGTAAAAAATTCAATCAATCTGATTTAGCAAAAAAAATAGAAGAATTTAATATTGAAAAAAATAAATTAAAAGAAAATGAAGAAAATCTCAAAATTCAAAATAATAATAAAATTCAAGAATTAACAAATAATTTCGATAAAGAAAGAGAAAATTACAAAAAACGAATTTCTGAAATCGAAAAAAATTTAAGAGACGTTGAAGGAAAAAGAGGAAATTTATTATTAGAATTAGAAAAAGAAAAAGCAAAATGGAACATTGAAAAAGACAATTTAAGCACAAAATATTCAGAATTAAATGATAAATTTAATCATTTAGAAAGAAAAAATGAATTTTTGTTACGAGAAAATGAAAAATTAAAAAATGAAAAAAATCTACTTAGAAAAACTAATATGAAAAACGATTCTAAATATTCTTTAATGTACAGAGATGGTTCATTTATTCAATTCAACAGAACAAATTATGAAAGCAACAATTCAAATAAAAATAATAATAACAATCCCTATCAAAATAGTTCATTTAAAGTTATTAATGATTTGGATGATAATTTTACATCAACGAACAACAATAGCGGAAACACAAGCAATTATTTAATAAGCAATAATAATTTTAATGCGAATAATTTTTCTTTAAATAATAGCAATAATAATTCGAATTTCAATAGCTCAAATTTAAGCCCAAAAATTGAAGGAAAAAATAATACGAGTATTAATAATATTACAAATAGTGGAAGTAAAAATGATAGTAATAATAATTTAAATTATATGAAATCTTATTCACAAAACACAAGCACATATTCTAATGGAAATAATAATAATATTATTAAAAATAATAATAATTTTAAAAGTTTTAATACAACTTATAATAAAAAAAATAGCATTAAAGGAAGTAGTTTCACTCAAAGTCTTAATCAAAGAATTTCTAGTTTGAATACGATGAATAATCAAATTAATAATAGAATTAATAATGGAATGAATGAAAATAATAATAATTTTATTAATAATCAATAATAAAAATTATTTTAATTTAATTTTTATTTATAATTAATATTTATAAATTATTTTTTTATTATTTTATTATTATTTTTTTAATTATTTTTTTTTTATTTTTTTATTATTTTTATAAATTTGATTCATTTCGAATTTTTTTTCTTTGTAAATAATTTTTTTTGTATAAATTTATTTTTTCTTCGTTTGTTAAATTATTATTATTATTATTATTATTTTCTGTGATTTTATTATTTTTTTTTAATAAATTATTAAAATTTTCTATTTCGAAATTTGAATATAAATTTTTTGAATATTCTTCTTTTCTATTATTAATAATTTCTTTGTTTTTTGAAAAATCATCAAAAAAATTATTATTGTTTAATTCATTTATTTTATTTTTATAATTTTTTGTATAAAAAATTGGAATTTTTTTTCCAAATTTTTTAAAATATTTTTCATTTTCGATTTTTTGTTTATTTTTTAAAATATTTAAATTTTTAATTTCAACTGTTTTTAAAATTTTATTTACTAAATTTGATTTTTTTAATTGCGATTTTTTTTCATTCATTTTTAATTTTTTATTTTTTTGAATTTCATCATAATTTTTATCATAATTAAAAATATCTTTTTTTTTAATATTTTCTTCATTTAATAAATTTTCATTTTTAATTTGAGTTAAATAAATTTTTTCATTTATTTTTTCAATGTAATTTTCACTTTCAGAAGAAGAAGAAAAATTTTCATTTTTAATTAAATTTTGATGAAAATTTTTGTTATTAATGTTTAATTCAATTTCAATTTTTTTTCTTTTCATATTTTTTAACAAAATAATTTTTTAGTTTAAAAAAAAAAAAAATGTTTTTAATAATATTATTTTAATTATATTAATTTAAATTATAACATTAAAAATATTTTTAAAGTAATTGAATTCATAATAAATAATTTGTGAAATACTTTGAAAATCATCTTTTTTTCTTTTATTGGTAATTATTCTGTGTGCATTATATGTGTCCCTTATTATATTAATTTATTATTATATTTATATAATTTTTAATTTATAATTTTTTTTTACTTATTTTTTTATTATTATTATTTTAAATTTTGGTTTATTATTATAAAATTCAAAAAGAAAATTTTTTTAATAAAAAAAGATTTGAATTTTAAAAAAAATTCAAAAGATAAATTTAAAATAACAAAAAAAAAATTTTTTTTTACTTTATTAATATTAATATTAATTATAATATGTTAATTAATGATAATTAAAATAAATATTAATAATAATTAGCCTAAATTTAATAAAAAAATTTCATTTGTGTTGTATTTTGAATATCTTATTAATAATTCAGAATCCAAATTTTTTGGAAAAAGATAAAATTTTTAACAAAACTCAGGTTTTTAATTATTAAAAAAAAAATTGAATTTAAATATTAAAAAATTAATTAATTTTAATTATTATTTTTAAAAATTAAATAAAAAAAAATATTATTTAATTTATTCATCTTGATTTATTTGTTCATCATTATTAAAATAAATTTCTTGTTGATTTTGAATATTATCAATAAAATTATTTTCACTAATTAAATTATTTGTTAATAAATTATTATTATTTTTATTTTTTTTTTCATTTTTAAAAAATTGATTTTTATATTTTTCATAGCTCAATTTTTGATTATTTTCAATGAATTTATTTTTTAATGCCAAAGAATTTAAATTTCTTTCATAAAAATTCGAATTTTTTAATTCATTGTAATATTTATTTTTTTTAATAAAAGGCGAAAAAGTAATTCCATGTTCATTATCAACTTTTTCTTGCAATTGTTGTAACATTAAATTCTTTTTTTTATATGAATTATAAAGTTCTTCTATTTTATCATAATCAATTTCGCCATAATTTTTTTTCGTTTCTTCATAAATTTTTTTATTAATTTTTTCTTTTCGTTTTTTATTATCTTCATATAAACGAATGTGCGCTGGAGACAAACTTTTATTTGATTTGTTTTTGTTTATTTTCGGCGAAAATGAACAATTTTTATTAAAATTTTCGTTGTTTTCTTTAATAATTTTGGTGTGATTTTTAAATTTGTCTTCGAAATATTTAATTTGACGCTTGTTAAAATTATCTTTTGATTTTGTTGTAAATTCTCTTGGAGTTGGAATTGTGTTTGGAATGAATGTAAAATCATTGTTTCTTAGTTCTTCTAATTCAAGTGCTTTTATTTGTTTTTTGTTTTTATATTTTTCATTATCTTTGTATAATCGATCAAAAACATTGTTATTTTCAATTGTGTTTAAATTATTTAATAAATTTGTTTTATTTATTGATGGATTGAATGTACATTCATTTAATTCTTCTCTTTCTTTTTTTTCTATTGATTTTTCATATTTTGAATTTTTCGTTGATAATAATGAATTTTTTTCTTTGTTTGAATTTGTTGAATATGTGATTGAATTTAAATAATCAAAATTATTATTATTATTTTTATTATTTATTTTATTTTTTGATTTAAATTTGTTTTTTTTAATGTTATTTAAATTATTTTTCCATTGAATAAATTTTTTTAATAATAAAAGTTTGTTATTAATGTTATTTTTATTTTTTATTAAATATTTTAATTTTTCTTTTTTATTTTTGCTATTTAAATTATAATAATTTAGTATTAAATTTAAACTTATTTTATTTCTTTGAGTCGAATCTAAATTACTTAAATAATAAATTAAAGCAGCACACATAACTTTATTTAAAGCTAAATTTTTATTCGAATTAATAATTTCATTGTAAATATTTTTTATTTTTAAAATTGAATTTTCATCAACAATTCCTAAATTTTTTAAATAATTATAAAATTCTTCATTATTTAAATCATTATTCATTTTTAATTAAAAATATTAATTTTAATATAAAAATGTTATTTTTAATTAATTTATTATTATTATTATTATTTTATTTAAATGATAAAAAAAGAAAAAATTATTAAAAATTTCGATAAAAAATTTAATAAATGTAATTTAAAAAATATTCAATTAATAAAAGAACAATTAAAAATTTATATTAATAATCCTGAATTTATAAATCAATACATTAATACTTTAAAAGACATTATTCAAATATTATTTAAATATTTAATAGAAGGCGATAAAACAAACAATAATGAAATAATTTCAACATTCGTTGAACTTAAAATATTAAATGATGTTTTTTATTTAGAAAAATTATCAGATTATAAAATAACATCACAAATAATTCAAAGTTTATCATTTTTTTTAGTAAACTTAAAAAACAACAAATCATGTTTATATTATTTTTTTAGTAACAATTTTATAAATAACATAATAACAATAGAAATAGAAAATTTCGATGATGAATTTTATAGTTATTATATAAATTTTTTAAAAAGTTTGAGCATGAGAATTGACAATGAAATTATATTATTTTTATACAATCCAGAATTAAATAGTTTTCCTTTAGTAGAATATGCGTTTAAATTTTATAATAATTCAAATCCAATGATTAGCACAGTTTCATTGAACATTATGGTTCAAATATTTCATGTTAGAAAAAATGAAATAATAAAATATTTTTGTAAATTGCCTGGAATAAATTTTTTTATTTTTATTATTAATCATTGTAAAGATTTAATTATTAATTTAATGAACAAATTTGATGATTGTTATTTATATGATGATTTAATTGATTATTTATTTTATATTAATGATTTGTTAGATTTGAATATTAATGAAATTAATTATATTATTATTAATACGTTTTTTAATTTAATAATTTTTCCGATAATAATTGAAAATATTATGAATAAAAATAAAATAAAAGAAACTTTAATGATTATTATTATGTTATTTTTTAATATAAAAAATGAAACTTTTAATAATATTTTTTTGTATATTTTATTTAATGATAAATTTTGTGATTATTCATTAAAAATTAGAATAAAAAATATTAAATATTATTTTTTTTCTTGGAAAGAAGAAAAAAATAATAATTTTAATTTTTTGAATTTTATTGATAAAAATTTTTCTAAAGAATTTATTTTATCTTTTTTAAATGATGAATCTTTAATTTATAGTAAAAGTAATTTATCAGAAAAATGTAAATTTTCGAATGATTTAAAAAATATTAAAAATGAAATTGAAAATTTAGAAAAAAATTTAAATAAAATTGAATATGAAGATGTTTTTAATATTGTTTTTAAAAACATTGATAAAAATGAAATAAAAGAAATGAATGATTATCATAATTTTTTATCTTTTATTACTGGAATTAATGTTGGATTTTCATATGAAAAAAAAAATAAAATTTATTATGAAAATTCTTTTTTATTTAAATTTAAAGAATTTATTTTAAATAAAGAAACAAATAAAATAAATAATTTAATTAAAAAAAGTTTTTTTAATAATTTTTTTTGCTTAGAAAATGAAAATTTTTCTATTAATAATTTGATTAATATTTTAATATTTATTATTCAAAATAAAATAAATTTTTCAAAATGTGTTTTATGGGAAAATAATTTATTAATAAAAGTAGAAAATAATTTAAAAAAAAAATGTTTATTTAAAATTTTTACAAATGTTTTTTTTGATTTAAATTTATATGAAAATAATTTTATTTTAAAAGAAAATTTTTTTATTTTTGATAATGCGTTTTTTAATGAATTAAAAATTTCTTCTTTATTAAAAAATGATTATGTTTTAAATGAAAATTTAATTAAAAAATTCTTTGAATTAATCAATAATTTTAATTATATTTTTTCAATTAATTTTGATAAATGTTTATTAATAATAAAAAATATTTTTAATTTATTTGTTGTTAATAATAATAAAAACATTAAAATTTTATTAATAAATGAAATTAATTCAATTTATAAAAATAATATTGAAAATTTCTTTCAAAATAAAAAATTTAATGAAAATTTAATAATTATAAATTTAATTTTTTATAGTAAAAATATTTGTTTAAATGATAATAAAATTGAAAATGAATTAAATAATATAAATAATTTAATAATAAATATTAATGAAAAAAATAAACAAATTGAACAAACTTATTTAATTTTTTTAATAACTTTAATTAATATTTTACAAGAATTTTTATTTTATAAAAACTTTGAAAAAAATCCTTTTTTTATTTTATGTTTAAATAGATATTATAATATTAATTTAATTAATAAATATTTTTCAAATAATTTTCAAATATTTATTTTTGAAAATATTTTTTTAATGTTTGATAATATTTTTTTTTATTTCGGAGAAATTTTAGACGAAAATATTATTAAATTTAATGATATTCATAGTTTAGATAATATAAAAATTAAAATAAAAGAAGAAAAAGATAAAATTAATTTAGAAATTTGTGGAAAAAAACATATTTTAAATAAAATAAAAGAAAATAATATTAAAGAATTCCAAACAAAATTAAATTTAAATAAAGAAAAATACAACGAAATTATAAATAAAAAATATCAAAAAATAAATATTGAAAATTACATTTCAGATTTAATAATTAACATATAAAAATATAAATAAAACTTAATTAAAATTCTATAAATATTTATTTAAATTTATGATTATTAAATTGAAAAAAAGAAAAAATAATTTTAATATTTTAATTATTTTTAATTAAAATAATAATTATAATATCATATTATAAATTTGTTTTTTTTAATACTAATTTTAATCCATGTATTTCATAGCAACCCATTCATTAAAACAATAAGGACAATTATTTTGTTTTTTTACCCATTCTTCAATGCAATGAATATGATAACAATGATTACATTGACCAACAACTTTTCTACATTGAGTTGGGTCATAATTATCTTGATTTGATTGACATTTTATACAAGCTTCATTTAAAGCATTTTTACATATTGAACAACTATCTCCTGTGTTATTATAAACCCACATTGCAACGGAATTGAGCCCTGTTAATGTAAATGATTTAACTCCTGCTGACATAATATTTTTTTTAAATAATTATAATTTTTATCTTAAAATTTATTAATTAAATAGTTATCTATTTATTATGAATTTTTAATGAAAAAAAAAAATAATAATAATAATATACAAAAAATAATAATATTATTATTATTAAAAATATTAGAAAGTTTTATTATTATTTTATAATTAAAATATAAAATAAATTTATTTATTATTTTAGCCATTAATTGTATATTTTAATTTAACTTTTCTGTCTCTTGGTAATTTAAATTTCCTACTATTCATAATAGTACTACCTAATTCTCTTAATTGTTCATTTCGACTTGGTTTTTTGAATCTATTTCCTTCAGTGAACATTTCATTTTCTTTAGTTTGTTGAACTCCCCAATATTTATTATTTATTATACTAGAATTAAATTTATTCATATCAGTTGATAATCTATTAATTTTAGGCAAAATAATTTTTCCTTTTTTTTTTGGATGAAATAAATTCGAATTATTCAATGTTCTATAACTATTATATGAACTATATAAACCTAAATCTTGAATACCATCGATTTCTAATTTTAATGAAGTTGAATTATAAGCATTTTTTCCTGTCATTTTAATTGTATTATCTAAATTAGAAGCACTTAAAATGTTATTTGAAGTATTGAAAAATAAATTATTTTCATCAGAATTAAATAAAGGATTTCTTAAATTTTGTAAATAATTAGTCATTGAACTTGCATTATTATTATTATTATTATAAGTATTTGAATTATTTAAATTAGATTGAATTTCATTACTATGATTTAAAAGTGGATTATTTAAAATTTGACTTTGATTTTTATTTTCTTCTTTTTTATTTTCAATTTCATCTTTAATATGAATGTCTTTTGGATTTTCTTCATAACTAGTCATATTTCCAAATTTGCTTTGTAACATTGACCTATTTTGAAGGGGTATATATTCATTTAATAATTTTTCATAATCTTGATTGGAAGTTTTGTTAAAAAATTTACTAAAATCTTTATTTCCTTGTTTTGTTTTTTTATTTTCGGTTATTTTCACACCAACTTGAGGAACCATAATATTAAAACTACTTCCACCTGGAATGATTTTTTCGTTTTTATCTTTTTCATCTACTTTTTTTTTTGGTTCAAATAATTCGTTCGGATTGATTGGATTTTTAATAACGATACTTTTTCTTTTTGAAGGAAGTTCTTCGTTATTAATATTTTGTTTTTTTTTTATTGTTGGCGGGGGTGAATTGAATGTTTTAACATTGTTTTTTAGTATCGTAAATTCTTTTTGTAGTTTATCTACTTTCAACGGTTTGAATGAAATAATATTACCATTTGAATCGAAAGTTAATTTTTTAAAATCAAAAGGTTTTTCTTTTTGTTTTGATTTTTCATTGTTTGAAGCTGCTTTTGCGGCCATTTTTTCAGCGAATAATTTTTCTCTTAATTCTTTATCTTTTTTTATTTTTTCTTCTTCTCTTTCTCTTCTTAATTCGTAAATATCTTCTACATCATAATTATCATGCATATATTCGCTTTTAATATTAGGAATTTCATAAGAAGGTAAATCAATGACTAAAATTTTTTTCTTTTTATCATCTTTTTTTTCTTCTTCTTTTTTTTCTTTTTTTTTGGTGGTTTTTTTCTTTTTAATTATTGTTGAATGATTTGGAGAAATTCTTTGACTTTTTTCATTTTCTTCTTCATCAATAATACTTTGCTGCAAACCTTTTTTTTCTTGTTGTTCTTTTTCTTCGTTGGGATTTGAAATTTTAATGAAAGTTGATTCGTTTCGGTCATAAATTGGAATTTTTGGCTCAGGAATTTCAAGAAAATTTGATTCATTTGGAATTGAATTACTAAAAAATAAATTATTTTCAGTGTTTTTTTCTGAATGGCAAATGTATTTTTGTTGTAAAATATTTGTCATGTTTGTTTGTAAATAATCAAAACAAAAATTTCCTATTTTATTATTAATTTCGTTTGAATATGATGTGAATGTTGCTAAAGAAAATATTTTATCTATCATGTATTTTGATATTAATTCAGGTGAAACTGGGAATTTTTCTTCATCAATGTTTGGATTTTTATTTTCTGTGCTTAAATTGTTGCTATTTGTTTTTTTTTTCGGTGATGGATTATTATTATTTTTAGAAAGTTTTGAATTTTTTTTTGAATGCATTTATTTTTTTTATTATATTTTTTATTTTTAAAATATTATTAAAAAAGTTATTAAATATTAGATTAAATTTTTATTTATTTTTTTTATTTATAATATTTAATATTTTTAATAAAAAAAATATTGTTTTTTTTTTATTGAATAAATTCCATTGAATAATTTGAATCATTATTACGTAAATTAATATTTTCTTGGACATTAAAATTATTATTTGAAGAAAAATTTTGTAAACCATCGTCGCTTTTTAAACTTAAATTTTCGTCACTTAAAATTAAATGTTCATTTCTAATACTTAAATCTTTTTTATCATATTCATCATCACTATTTTTAATATATTTAATATCATCTTCGATTTTAATATTATTTTCTGTTTTATTTAATAAATCAATATTTAAATTAGAATTTATTAAATTATTATTATTATTATTATTATTTATTCTATTATTATTATTATTATTATTATTTATTCCATTATTATTATTATTTAATTTTGTTATGAAATGATTAATTTTAATTTCATAATTTTTTTGTTTTATTATGTAATCATGAGAAAAATAATCTTTTGAATGTTTTTCTATTATTTTAAAACAATGAGATTTAGGATCAATTAAATATGCTTTTCCTTTGCATGTAAAATCTGCACATTTTATTCTATAATTTTGTTCAAAATTATAATAATCAATATAAAATTTCCATTCTAATCCTGTATCATCAGTAATATAATAAATTTTATTTTTAGATTTTTTAGATGAATCTATTCTTATATTTTTATTTTTACATAAATATTCTTCTAATATTTTTTTATTTAATTTTTTTTTATCTTCTGTTGTATTATTATTTGATTTTTCTTTTTTTTTATTTAAATAAATGTTTTTTCTTTTATTTTTTGAATTGTAATTTTTTTTATTATTATTTATATTATTATTTGAAAACTCATATGAAATATCTAATAAAGCTTTTTTTTTAATTTTTTTATTTTTCGAATTAAATAATTTTTTTAATATCAATTTCATTTTATTTTGTCCTTCACTTTCAATATTATATAAAACATTAATTACTTTATTTTTCCCAAAATTATTTACTAATTCAGATAATATTAAATAAGCCATTTCACTTTTTTTATTATTTTTAGTTTGCATTTATAAAATTCTTTTTTTTCTTCAAAATAATTTTAAAAGGGTTAACAAAAAAAATATATCATTTTAATATATATTAAAAAAATATAAAAATATTAATATAAACTACAATATTATACATAAATAAATATATGTATAATAATTAATTAATACATATATTAATATATTAAGTATCATAAACTTTAGCCAATAAAAAACTAGAATCTTCTTGACAAATTGGACATTTTTTTTTTCCATCTTTCATAATTTTAGTTCCACATTCATAACAAACACATCTATGTCCACATGGAATAAAAACACTTTCACTTATTTTACTTAAACAAAAACAACACATAGTTCTCTCTTCTTTTTCTTTTGCTTGTTCTAAAATCATAGCCGAACTAGTTAATTGATTACTTTTATTTGATGCAATCATATTATATAATTCTTCATTAGGTATGAATCTTTTAATTTGAATTTCTTCAAAAGGGTCTAATAAAGGTTGATTAAATTTAATAATGTCTCCTTTATAAAATTTAATTGTTATTCCTTCATTAAAAATTCGTATTTTATTTGAAGGATAAAAATTACTTTTACATTTCATACATTGAATTACATCATCAACAATTGGTTTATATTTTGTAATATCAGTTATTTTAATGAAATTATTTGCATCGCAATTTGGACATACATAATTACTAAAATTAGTTCCGCAATCTTTATAGGCACATTTTATTAAGTTACTATCTGAATAGGTATTATTTTTATCATATAAAGGTTTTTTACATGTGCAACAAAAATAGTAATTAAATAATTTTTGGCAATTTAAATATGGACATAAAACACTCTCTCCAAAACGTAATCTATAATTTATTCCAAAAACTGAATTTAAACAATGTGGGCATCTTATACTAAAAAAATTAGTATTACATTTTAAACATTTTATATTTTGACCATCTATTATTTTTTCGGTTTCTACTTGATAATTTTTACAATTTGGACATAAAAAAATTGAAAAATTCTTTTCACAATTTTTATATACGCATTTATACATTGTTCCATATGAAAAATCATTTTTTGGAAAAATATTAAATTTTAAACAAAATGGACAAGGAATTTTATTAAATTTTTTTTGACAGTTTTTATATGAACATTCAAAACTTTGTCCATGATAATAAGGATTTTTTTCTCTGAAAATATTTATTTGTTTACAATAAATGCATGTCACTAATTGAAAATTTTTTTGATTATGAGGATTTTTTTCATTTTGTAAAGGACAATTTAAAATATTTCCATCAACATATTTATAATTTTTATTATCTCCTTCATTTTTATCTTCGATAGATTTAATTTGATATCCTTTAAGACAATATGGGCAAAATAAATTAGTAAAATTAAATTTACAATAAATACACTTTAAATGAACTCCATAAATATTATTTCCTTTCGGAAAAAAATTATTTTTTTTACAATTATGACAATTTATAATATTAAATGAATTTAAACAATCTTTGTAAGGACATTGAATTATTTGTCCAGCAATATAAAAATTAGTAAATGGCCATAATAAATTTCTAGAACAATGATAACAATTTATTTTTTGAAATTTAAAAGGAACTAAATGTTTATTACATTGAATAACTGAACCTTCTTCGTAAAATGTTAAATTATTATTATTTTTTGATAAAGTAATTGAATTTGTACAATTCATTTGAGGACATTTTATTTTAACAAAAATATTTTGACATGATTGATTTGGACATTTTACTGGAAATCGACCATTAAAAAATATTTTAGTTTCACATTTGTCACATTTTACTATTGAAAATTTTTTATGACAATTTTTGTAAGGACAATGAATAGAACAATTATAAAAATCTATTATTTCTGAATAATAAATTGGATTAACACAATGAAAACATTTTATATAATAAAATAATTTAGTGCATTTTGAACATTTAATTGGAAATTCTTGTAATAATTGATTTTCTTCGGAATGTTTATTAATTTCAAAACAATATGGACATTTTAATTTTTTTGAAATATTTAAATTATTTAAATTTTTGTTGTTTTCTTTTTCTGACATTTATTTAAATATAGATTAAATAATAAATTATAAACTATAATATAAATATAATTAATTTAAATGTAATAAATTGATAAAATTAATTTTTATAATAAATTTTAGAAATATATTAATGTTTTGAAATTTTTATAAAACATTTTTTAAATAAATTCAAAAAATTAATATTTATTATTTTATTAATCAAAATTTATATTAATTAAACGAATAATTAATTTTAGATAATAT
>JAEEGK010014015.1_pt1 | contig 17969 bp, 13 predicted proteins | sample 8958771 | NCBI WGS metagenome assembly JAEEGK01 (sample SAMN16246547, study PRJNA631951) | gut metagenome | biome: gut microbiome; feature: rumen; material: SC-attached | host: Bos | place: Iran: Karaj | collected 2018-10
TGGGTATGTACTCGTTGTTCTACAACATCCTGCCCTTCACCATGGAAGTCGACCAAAGCTTCATCGCCGCTGTGCTGACCGTCATCGGTTACTCCATCAACGCTACGGTGGTTATCTTCGACCGTGTTCGTGAGAATGTCAATCTGCACCCGAAGAGCTCCTGGAAGGAGAACATGACCAACGCTGTCAACAGCACCTTGACCCGTTCGTTCAACACCTCGGGTTCTACTTTGGTCGTGTTACTTGCCATCTTCATCTTCGGTGGCGACACCATCCGCGGCTTCATCTTCGCCTTGTTAGTTGGTGTGCTCGCCGGTACCTTCTCCTCAGTGTTCCTGTCAACGCCGTTTGCTTACGTGCTGATGAAAGGTAACAAGAAGGACAAGCAAATCGAAGAGGAAAACGCTCCTAAGAAGAAATGATAGCATATCATAATTAACCTTCTAAACTGCTTGCAAAAAATCCCGCTGGAAACAGCGGGATTTTTTTGTTTTTTTCACAAAGATAATTATCTTTGCCTCGTAATCTATGGTATTTATTGCTCATAATTACTTACAATCTATTAAAAATCAATAAATTATAATAATATGAAAAGAATCTTTACCTTTGTTTTGATGATGGCCTTCAGCTATGCTTTGACAGGAGGCCCAATTGATGAAACGATAGCGAAGCAGCTTGCCCAAAGTTTCTGGAAAGAGAACAATACAATGGCCGTAAGAGACGGCAAGGTCTTCAAGAAAAAGATGGATGATGCCCGCTTTGTGAACGTGGCAGCACAATATGGTTACAGCGAGTTTTTCATCTTCAACAACACGGCGGGCAAAGGCTATGTCATCATGGCTGCCGACGATTGTGTGACTCCAATCTTGGGTTATTCGTACGAGAACAACTTCGATGAGTGGCCACTTCCACCCAACTTTAAAGCCTGGCTTGACGGGTATGCAGCTCAAATTGCTGAAGCAACAGAGATGAAAGCCCTTGCCTCTGAAGGAATCCGCGTCGAATGGGAATGCTTACGCCTAGGGAAGTCTTTACCCATAAAATCAGACAAGGCTGTGGCGCCTCTGGTCCAAACGAAATGGAACCAACGTCCATACTACAACGATCAATGCCCGTATGACTACAACAGCAACACAAGAACGGTGACAGGATGCGTGGCTACCGCGATGGCTCAAGTGATGAAATACTGGAATTATCCAGCGCACGGACTCGGTTCCCATTCCTACGTCCCATCGTCGCACCCTGAATACGGGACACTCTATGTGGATTTCAGTACCGCCAACTACCAATGGTCGGAAATGCCTAACATCGTCAGCAGTGCCAATAACGCCGTAGCCACTTTGATGTACCATTGCGGTGTCAGCGTCGACATGATGTACGGCATTCCCGGTGCCCCTGACTACGGCAGTGCAGCCTACATCATTGACTACGGTGGCAACCGCGCATGTGCCGAGAAAGCACTAAAGACCTATTTTGATTACAAAAGCTCTTTACACGGCGTAAAGAAAAACGACTATTCCGATGCCCAATGGATCGAGCTTATCAAAAACGAGTTAGACAACGCACGCCCTATGATTTACGGCGGTTTCAGCACATCGGGTGGCCATGCCTTTGTTTGTGACGGTTACAACGCCAACAACTATTTCCACTTCAATTGGGGCTGGGGCGGATCCTATAACGATTATTTCTATATCAACAACCTGAATCCAAGTTCTTACAACTACTCCCAAAACCAGCAAGCCCTTATTGGCATCGAGCCCAACCAAAATGGTGGAGGTGGTGGAGGCGGCACTACAGGTTACAAACTCGCTTACTACAGCAGTCCAACGATGAGCGAGACCGAGTATTGGTTTTATGAGAACTTGTCGGTTTACGCTGAAGTTGCGAACATGGGTGATGAAAACTTCAGCGGCTATATTGGGGCCGGTGTATTTCGGAAGGATGACAATGGGGAATATATCTTTCTTAACGTGATGAAATATTGGGACAAGACTTCCAATCCTTTAAAGCCAGGAAAATATATCTACGGTAATCTGGAAAGTGAAGCAGGCCCTCCCTATCTCCCTGGTTCATATGGTGTTGCCATGCTGTATAGCTTGGATGGTGAACTTTGGAATTTCATCGACCGCAACGGATTCAACGACACCTTCTTCGACATTGTGTATGAGCAAGACATCGAGACTTATTCCGATTTTGAAATAGTGACCGGCGACTACTTGTATTATGGAACAAGTTCCACTGTCAATGTGAGCGTCTGGAACTCGGGCAACACAACGTTCTATGGCAGATTCCGCGTCAATTTGGCCAACCTCGACGGCTCATGGGCCCAGAACATTGGCATCTATGACTGCTCGAATGGCTTAGGGGCTAACCTTTACTACACTAACGGCCTCGATTTCACGGGTGAAATCACCGTAGAACCTGGCTCATATTACATGGAACTGGCTTACCAGAATTCGGGCGAGTCGGATTGGTATTATGCAGGTGCTTACGCTTACCAAAACCCAGTCCGCGTTGAGGTGGTGGCTGCTTCCGTCAGTTACGATCCATACGAATCCAACGAAACCATCAACAGCGCCTATCAGCTACCCTGCCATATTTCGGGCAATTCGACCACAGTCAGCACTACAGACTCCAACCTCCACAGCAATACCGACATCGACTATTACAAAATTGTGCTCAACGATGGTAGAAACTATGTCATCACCCCGCGCCTGCATGACTCTTACAACAGTGGCAACAGCACTTATTATACGGTTGATGCCATGTTTGCCTATTCAACAGATGGAATCAACTGGTCAAACTTCTATGACGATGTCTTGGACGAGGGCTTCACCACCAGCGGCGGCACGCTCTACTTCTGTGTTATGCCCTACTTTGAAGGGAAAATTGGTACTTACCTTCTTGACATCAAAGTGGCATATGGAACTGGCATCGAAGAATCGGAGGAGGCCCTATTCAGCGTGTACCCAAATCCAACCAAAGACATGGTCAGTATCGACTGCGAAGGCTCTGAAGAAATCTATCTCTTTAACTCTGTAGGCCAAAAGCTTGAAACCATCAGTACCAACGGCAACGACCATATCCAAATCGACATGGCTGGCCTGCCAAGCGGTGTATATGTTCTACAAGCCGTCAGCCATGGTTGTACCATTACGAGGAAGATTATAAAGACTGAATAAGCAACATTGGAATTGTCTATCGAAAAAATCCTGCTTCGGCGGGATTTTTTATTGCTATTCTCCTTCGTATATTCCCCAAATTATTGTACTTTTGTCCGATAATAAAAACGCCTTTCAGGCGTTTAACGAAAAGAGTAATTATGTCCATGAAAAGATACATCCTAATCATCATGTCGGCACTGTTCATCTTCATGAGCTCCGACATCTACGCCCAAAGAAGAAATCCCGCCAAGAACGCTGACTTGGCTTTTGGGCGCAAGCAGTATACCGAGGCCGCTGACCGATACAAAAAAGCCTACCGCAAGGTTCGCCGCAACAAAGACGAGCGCAACCGTATCAGTTTCCAGATGGGCGAGTGTTACCGTCTCATCGGACTCACCAAACGCGCCGAGCCTTACTACAAACGTTTGCTAAAAACAGAATACCCCAACACCCACCCTGAGGTCTATCTTTATATGGCTGAGACCTATAAGATGAATGAAAAGTTCAAGGAAGCCATTGAAATGTACAAGATTTACGCCCAAAAAGTGCCCGAAGATCCGCGAGGTCCACTCGGTGTTGAAACCACTCAGCAAATTCAGGAATGGATGGAGAATCCATCGAAATACCAGCTCACGATGCTGAAAAAGGTCAATTCAACCAAAGACTCCGACTTTGGCGCCTGTTGGATCAATAACAACTACAACGAGATTATCTTCACCTCAAATCGCGATGCCGCCACCGGCAAGGAAAAAGACGGCATCACGGGTCAAGAATTTGCTGATTTCTTTACCTCGAAACAAGACCGCAAAGGCGACTGGAGCACTCCTGTACTTGCCGATGAAGGCGAAAACATCAATACCGAGGCCAGTGAGGGAACGCCCTTTATGAACTCAAAATACACAAAACTCTACTTCACCCGCTGCCAGAACGGTGCCCACCGCAAAAACGGCTGCCAAATCATGGTGGCGGGCAAAAGCGGCGGCGCTTTTTCAGAAGCACGACCCGTGGAAATCGCTGGCGTCGACACCTTGGACATCGTCGGTCACCCTACCCTTTCAAGTGACGAACTCATCCTGTACTTCGCTGCCGAACGCAAGGGTGGTTTTGGTGGCAATGATATTTGGGTAGCCATGCGTGAAAACGCCACCGAACCCTTCAAGCACCCCTTTAACCTAGGCGAGCGCATCAATACACCTGGCAACGAGGTGTTCCCCTTCTTGAGATACGATACCGTGCTCTATTTTGCCTCCGATGGACATGGCGGTATGGGCGGACTAGACATCTTTGTCTCTTCCATGGACACAGCTGGTCAGTGGGGAGAGCCTCGCAACCTGAAATATCCCATCAATTCGACAGGCGACGACTTCGCCATCATCTTCCATCCCAACGATGAACGTGGTTTCATCTCCTCCAACCGTGGCAACAGCCGTGGCTTGGACAACATCTACTATTTCGAAGAACCACCCATCCTATTCACCTTCTCGGGAACGGTCAAAGATGCAAAGACCAAGCAGTATGCCAGCAATGCCGCTGTTCGCCTGATTGGCAGTGATGGCTCCAACATTATGACCCGCACCAATGAGAAAGGCTACTTCAATTTCAGCGACAGTCAAATCAACAAAAATACAACTTACGATATCACTATTGATAAGGACAACTATTTCACTTTGACTGCGCAACAGACCACCATAGGCTTGGAGTTCAGCAAGGACATCGTTCAAGACTTCGACATCGAGCCCATCCCACAAGAGCCCATTATGCTGCCCGACATCCTTTACGATTTGGGCAAATGGGATCTCAAACCACAGTTTGAAGACTCGTTGCAAGGCCTGATTGAAACCTTGCAAGTCAACCCGACCATCACGATTGAGTTGGCCTCCCACACTGACGCTCGTGACACTGACGAACATAACGACATCCTGTCGCAGAAACGTGCTCAAAGCGTCGTGGATTACCTCATCATCCGTGGCATCGACCCGTTGCGCTTGACAGCTAAGGGCTACGGCGAGAGAGTGCCGCGCACCATCCAAAAGGACATGACCGTGAGAGGCTACACCTTCAAGGCCGGTACAAGACTGACTGAGGACTTCATCAATAAGCTGCCCAATACCGAACTGAAGGAAGCCGCCCACCAAATGAACCGTCGCACCGAGTTCCGCATCCTAAGTAAAGACTATGTGCCGCGCGACCAAATCAAAGAAGGTGGCACCGTCAACATTGCCATCAACCCACAGGAAGACCAAAGCGAGATGTTCACCGTTGACAAGAAGGGCTATTTCAACTTCATTGCCAATGTGGACGGTTATAAGGAGCCTTTCACCTACAGCCAAAATGCCGACTTCTGTGTCAGTGAAACCCGTGCCTTGCAACTGCTGAAGGATGGTCGCATTACCGCCGACGACTTCAAGGGCGATGTAGAGAAGATCCTCACCACAGGTGGCATTGCCAACAATTCCATCGTCGTCATCAAGGAAGTGAGAATCGCAGGCCGCTCGCTCTACAATTTAGAGTGTAAGGTCGTCAGCAAGATGGTCGAACAATGGGTCATCGGGCAAAAGAACATGAAGCAACTCGGCAACTTCGAGTTTGACACCAAAGAGAAAAAGTTAAAGTTTAAATAATTGGACTATGGCTTATGACTATGGCCTATGGCCACTTGGCCACTGAAAGTTGGCCATAGTCATAGGCCATAAGCCATAGTAAAAAGAAATCATGGACAATCGTTATGCTCAACGCGGCGTCTCCGCCGAAAAGGAAGACATCCACAATGCTATCAAGAACCTTGACAAAGGCTTGTATTCCAACGCTTTCTGCAAAATCATCCCCGACATCCTCGGTCATGATCCGCTGTATTGCAACATCATGCATGCCGACGGTGCGGGAACCAAGTCCTCGTTGGCCTACCTCTATTGGAAAGAGACCGGTGATATGAGCGTATGGGAAGGCGTGGCGCAAGACGCCGTGGTGATGAACACCGACGACCTCCTCTGCGTGGGCGCCACGGACAACATGCTGCTCTCCTCCACCATCGGACGCAACAAGAGCTTGATTCCAGGCGAGGTGATTTCCGCTTTGATTAACGGCACGGAGCATTTCTTGCAGAAACTCCGTGACTTGGGCATTGGCATCTGGCTCACTGGTGGCGAGACCGCCGATGTAGGCGACTTGGTGCGTACCGTCATCGTCGACAGCACCGTGACCACCCGAATCCGCCGTGACGAGGTGATTGAAAACAGCCTGCAGCCCGGCGATGTCATCGTGGCCTTTGCCTCCTACGGACAAGCCACCTACGAGGACAGCTACAACGGTGGCATGGGCAGCAACGGCCTCACCTCGGCCCGCCACGACATGCTGAACCATTATCTTGCAGAGAAATACGATGAGAGCTATGACCACAGTATCCCTGAAGCGTTGGTCTATTCCGGTCCGCACAAACTGACCGACCCGACCGAGGTACCTGGCGTTGATGTTGGAAAACTCATCCTCTCGCCCACCCGCACCTATGCCCCGCTGATGATTCCGATTCTGAAAGAGTTCCGCAAACAAATCCACGGCATCATCCATTGCAGTGGTGGTGCCCAGACCAAAGTGCTGCATTTCGTGGATAAACTGCACATCGTGAAAGACAACATGCTGGCGTTGCCGCCTTTGTTCAAGATGATCCAAGCCGCCTCGGGCACCGACTGGCACGAGATGTACAAGGTCTTCAACATGGGTCACCGATTGGAGATTTACACCAACGAGAAGGCTGCTAATGAGATGATTGCCATCGCAAAACAGTTCAATATTGACAGTCAGATTATTGGCCATGTGGAGGCTTCGGAACAAAAGAGATTGACGATTAAGAGCGAGTTTGGAACATTTGAATACTAATCATCAACGAAACCCTAAATCATTTCTGAATATGAAAAAGTTGCTTTATCTCATTTGTATCGCCTGCACTTTGGCTTTATATTCCTGCGGCACGACAAAAGCCTATGTCGGTGCCAGACAAGAAAAGGCCTCACTGGCAACTATCAATCAAGGCAATAACAAGCTGACCATCAAAAACAGAAAGACCAAAGAAAGTGCATTGCTCATTCAAGTGGATTCCATTTCTGTCGGTGACTATTTCAAAGGATACCCCAAGCATTGCGACATTCTACCAGGAACACATACTGTTGAAATTAGGCATTTCCAACAATGGAATGACAATCAGGCAGGTGCAGCAGCCGTAGGTGGTGTTCTGGGAGGTGCCATTGGTGGAGTTATTGCAGGTAGCATCGCAGAATCGAACAGTCCACACAAGCATTATTTAATCACTTTTGATGCTGTAGCGGGCGAGACCTATAACATTATGGCGGTCACCGACCCAAAAACTATGGATGTGGATATCTATGTCACCAATGCAGCCAATGAAGAACGCGTCAAGTCCTCTTATAAGTTGAAAGAGGAAGAAAGGCAATAACCTCTTTCTACATCATGGACATCACCTCAAAACTCGAAACAATAAAGCACCGTTGGGAGGAAATGGGCGAACAGCTCGCCGACCCTGCCGTGGCTTCTGACCTAAAGAGGTTCGTGAAGCTCAACAAGGACTACAAGGACTTGGAGCCTATCGTCATGGCCTTCAAGGAATACAAAACCCTGCAAGCTAATATGGAAGAAGCCAAGGAAATCCTGGCCACGGAGAAGGACGAGGAGATGCGTAAGATGGCCCAAGAGGAATTGGACACTGCCCAAGCGCGCATCGAGCAACTGGAGCAGGACATCCGCGTGATGATGATTCCCAAAGACCCGCAAGACAGCAAAAACGCCATCATGGAGATCCGCGCGGGCACTGGTGGCGACGAGGCCTGTCTCTTTGCTGGTGACTTGTTCCGAATGTATAGCAAGTTCTGTGAAAACCGTGGCTGGAAAGTCGAAGTGACCAGCGTCAGTGAAGGCGCGAGCGGCGGCTACAAGGAAATCGACTTCACCGTAACGGGCACCGGCTGTTATGGTGTTTTGAAATTCGAATCAGGAGTGCATCGAGTACAACGTGTGCCCAAGACCGAGACCCAAGGCCGCATCCACACCTCTGCTGCCTCAGTAGCCGTGCTGCCCGAAGCCGAGGAGTTCGATGTGGAAATCAACGAAGGCGAAATCAAATGGGACACCTTCCGCTCCAGTGGCGCCGGTGGACAGAATGTGAACAAGGTAGAATCGGGTGTGCGCCTGCGTTATATGTGGAAGAACCCCAACACGGGCGAGATGCAGGAAATCCTCATCGAATGCACCGAAACCCGCGACCAACCCAAAAACAGGGAGCGCGCCTTGTCGCGCCTGCGCACACGCATCTACGACATGGAGTACCAGAAATACATCAACGACATTTCCGCCAAGCGCAAGACCATGGTCTCGACCGGCGACCGCTCGGCGAAAATTCGCACCTACAACTTCCCTCAAGGCCGCGTCACCGACCACCGCGTGGAAGGTCTGACCGTCTATAACCTTGCTGCTGTCATGGATGGCGACTTGGATGAGATCATCAACCGCCTGCAAATGGCGGAAAACGCTGAGAGACTGAAAGAAAATATTGAATCGTAATATTATGAATAAACACCAATTATTTGAGCAAATCAAGAAAAAGCAGTCGTTCCTCTGTGTCGGGTTGGACACCGATATCAACAAGATTCCGCAGGAATTGTTGGCCATGGACGACCCCATCTTTGAGTTTAACAAGCAGATTATCAACCAGACTGCGCCTTACGCTGTGGCCTATAAACCCAACACGGCCTTTTACGAAGTATACGGACACAAAGGCTGGCAAAGCTTGGAGCGCACCATCCAATACATCAAAATCAACCACCCTGACATCTTCATCATCGCGGATGCCAAGCGCGGCGACATCGGGAACACCTCGGCCAACTACGCCAAGGCCTTCTTCAACACCTTGAAAGCCGATGCGTTGACCGTGGCACCATACATGGGCAAGGACTCCGTGGAGCCTTTCCTCAACTTCGAAAACAAATGGGTTGTCCTTTTGGCCTTGACCTCCAACAAAGGCTCTCAGGACTTCCAGTACCTGAACGTCGGGGAGCGAATGCTGCACCAACAAGTTCTACAAACCGCCACCACTTGGTCCACTTCTGAGCAGATGATGTTTGTGGTGGGTGCGACGCATCCCGAGGAGTTAGGTGAAATCCGCAAGATGTTGCCCGACTATTTCTTCCTCGTGCCTGGCGTAGGTGCCCAAGGCGGCGACTTGCAGGCTGTGGCACACAACGGCTTGAACAATGAATGTGGCTTGCTTGTCAACTCGTCGAGGGGAATCATCTATGCCTCGAATGGTAGCGATTTTGCTGTTCGAGCGGGTGAGGAAGCAAAGAAACTACAGATGCAGATGAGCGTGTTGCTGAAGGAGAAAGGTCTACTATAAGCTCAAGAAACAGCAGAGCAAGCCCGCTCCTTAATTTGAATCCGTCCCAATAACGAAAGAAAGCCGCCTCAATTGAAGCGGCTTTCTTCGTTTCAGCAGTTTGGACGATTAACGTGCCACCGAGAAGGTACGGTTCAGCACATTACCGTCGTTGGCATAAATACGAACAACATAAAGGCCATTGCCGAGACTCTCGGTGTTGATTTGCACCATATTGCCATTCACTTCTTGCGTCATCACACGCTGGCCAACGGTGTTGTAAACTTCAATGTTAGCCATTCCCTTGCCTTCAACGTTCAGTACGTTGGCGGTCGGATTGGGATAAAGCTTCAGGCTATTTTCAAGCTCATTGACGCCCCACATCCAAGTCTGGAACGTGGTTTCTGCGCCATAATAAGTCTGACCATTGACGATGGCATAAGCCTGCACCATATAAATACTTGAATGCTCAAGGTCATCAACCATGGCAAGAATCTTATGGAACTCATTGAGGATGCCAACAACCGTCGTAGCTTCTGAGCTGGTTACCTTTCTGTAAGAGAAACCAACCTCATCGGGATAGCCCTCATAGATAAGCGTCGAGCAAAACTCAGCGTGGTTGTAATCCACATTCATGACATCCGTCTCACCCACTTCGACCTGCACCTGTGGATTTCTTACCGAAATCAAATGCGAAGCTTCAGATCCAAACTCACCGTCATTCACATCGCCAAACAGCACATTTCCTTGGCTGTCTTTCACAATATAATAACCTTGTCCATTAGTACAGCAAATACCATTGTCGCCGCTGTCATAGATAGTAAACTTCACGCACTCGTCGACAGGAACAGTAATATGCTCAATATGCAACTGCGTGGCAGTACCGCCCATCAGCATGGTGTAGGGGCCGCCCGAGCCTAAGATGGTGCCGTCAGGAGTTGTCATTTCCCAAGTAATCTGATTACCGAACTTGTCCTGCATCAGTTCAAGTTTCAATTCATCTTCTTCACCTTCAATTCCAACTTCTTGCCACTCAATGCACTCAACCGAACCTATAGCTTCCTTTTCAAAAGGCTGGCCATTGGCTTCAGTGATAGCAACATGGATAGGATAAGTACCATAAGGGACCTCAACGACGACTGGAATCTTCTCCACTAGATATTGAAGCAACTCGCCTTCCCAATTGATGGTCTGCGTCTCGCCTTCCATCTCAACCTCGATGGTCATGGAAGTCAAAACATCCGTACCGATATTTTGGATATTTACCTCGATATCTTTCATGTGCGTGCACGTGGTTCCACCCACTTGGTTGACGCCAGTGATAGAAGGATAGATAGGTTCATCGACACCTTGCACCATGTCGAGCTCGCAACCTGTCAGGATGGGACGATAGGCATTGCCTTGCTGACGTTCGGCGACCCAAGCCAAGAAGTGGATATTGTTGAGGTCGACAACGACACCATTGGGGCTTCCGATAATCTCAGGGATTTCATACTCGTAGGTTTGCGTAATCAGCGTGCCCTGCGTGGTAGGGCTGATGGGATCACCCCAAGCACTCGCAGAGATGATATCGCGAAGGATGTGCGTGTGAACATACTGGTTGCCGATCCACTGAGTAGGGTTAAATGAAGGGTTACCATAGTCGGACTGTGATCCGAGGATACTGTCTTGCAACATGGCCACAGTCAGGTAGTTTTGGTCTACAGTACTATTGCCGGTGTAGTACACTTCTACAGTGATAGCGGCCATACGCGTCTCTGGATTGATAACCACCATACCGGCGATATTACATTCTGATGCTTGATTCAGCTGGTTGTTGGCTGTGCTGCTCCATTGGCCTCTATCCTGTGCAGCTGCAGTGGAACGATTAACCACACCACAAGGATAGCCACTGATGTTAAAACCACCATGAATGGTATTACCATCTTGAGTAATCATGTTAGGATAGGAAGTCTGGGCATAACCACCAGCATGGATGTTGACAGCCCAAAGTCTACCAGGATGGGCTGCCATGAGTTCGTTAGCAATACGGTGACCGTCAGGGCAATAGCCACAACCACGACCCGTGAACTCTTCGATGATGACGTTCCTGTTTGCAGGCTCCGTCGAAACATACTGCTGGGCCTTCAACGAGAAGGTGAACGCCAGCAAAGCCATTAAGGCAAAGGTAAATTTCTTCATATTGATTAAGTTTGATATTGATGATTTTCGGCACAAAAATACATATTAATCAAAAAAATGCGCCAAAAATGACGCATTTTTTTGAAACTTTTCGAGAATACCCGAAATCAAAGGCCTTCGATAACGGTAATCCAGCCGTATTCGTCAGGCTCGGTGCCGTACTGGATGCCACGGAGCTTGTTGTAAAGTTTCAGGCTCCACGGGCCGGGCTTGCCGTCGCCGAAGGTGTACGATTTGTTGTTCTCGGGGTCGTCGATGCGCGAAATGGGACTGATGACGGCAGCGGTGCCGCAAGCACCAGCCTCCTCGAAGGTGGCCAGTTCCTCTTCTGCGATGGGACGACGTTCTACCTTCATGCCAAGGCTCTCAGCGATTTGCATCAAGCTCTTGTTGGTGATGGAAGGCAGAATTGACGACGACTGAGGCGTGATGTAGGTGTTGTCCTTGATACCAAAGAAGTTAGCAGCGCCAGCCTCGTCGATATACTTCTTCTCCTTGGCGTCGAGATAGAACTCGCAGGCGTACTCACCACCGTGGCAAGCCTCAACGTGCGGACGCAACGAAGCGGCGTAGTTGCCACCCACCTTGTAGGTACCAGTACCGAGCGGGGCAGCGCGGTCGTACTTGCGCGTGATGACGTAGGGGTTGGCCATGAAACCACCCTTAAAGTAAGGACCGACTGGTGTGGCGAACACGAGGAACAGATACTCGTCAGCGGGTTTCACACCCACACGGGCACCCGTGCCAATGAGCAGCGGACGCAGATAGAGCGAAGCACCCGTTTCGTAAGGCGGGATGAAGTCGGCGTTGAGGCGCACCACCTTCTCGATAGCCTCCTGGAACTTGTCCATCGGGAACTCAGCCATCATGATGCCGCGAGCGGAGCTTTGTAAACGCTTGCAGTTCTCGTCCATGCGGAAGACGCGCACCTTGCCGTCCTTGCCACGGAAAGCCTTCAGGCCTTCGAAAGCCTCCTGACCATAGTGCAGGCAGGTGGCGGCCATGTGGATGTTAATTGAAGTGTCGGAGCTGATTTCAAGTTCGCCCCACTGACCGTTGCGGAAATAGCAACGGACGTTGTAATTCGTTGGATAATAACCAAATGTTAAGTTTGCCCAATCGATGTTTTGCATGATGTTTTATGTTTTTAGTTGATAGATTCTTTCGTTTCTGAAAAGTCCACGAAATTACGAATAATTTCTGAATGTGCGACCGTTTTTCTCTGAATTAATTTCCTTTTTCAAGGTTTTAAATCCAAAACTGTCTCAAGATAGTGGCTTTCAATGCCATATTGCGCCTTCAACTCCTTGATTTGCTGCAAGATTTCCGACTTTTTCGGTTCCTTCGAGGTTTTTCGCCCGACAAGCAGCACATTTTTAGGCGTGTGCTCCATCTCGATGAACTCCATCACTTGGGTCTTGTAGCCGAAGTACTCCAGAATCAGGGCACGGATGGTGTCGGTAATCATTACTGCTTGGCGTTCAAGGAAAATACCATAACGCGTGATGGCGTCAACTTTGCCCGAGCACTCCATCTCCTGCCGAATCTGCTTGTGGCAGCACGGGGCACAAACAATCAGCTCCGCCCCTGCCCTGATACCCGAAGCGATGGCATCGTCGGTGGCTGTATTGCAAGCATGAAGGGCAATCAGCACATCCAACTTCTCGGGATGATACGCCTCAATGCTACTCTCCACAAACTCCAAACCTTTCAAATGGTTTGAATTAATTATCTCATTGATTTTCAACACTAAGTCAGGACGAATCTCCACGCCTTTGATGTCCACGTCCATGCTCAGTTTTTGCGTCAACAGTTCGTAAAGGGCGAAGGTGAGATACCCCTTCCCTGCCCCCATGTCGGCGATGTAGACGGTGCCGGCAAACTTCATCGGCTTGATAAGGCTCTCCACGATTTCGGCGTACTTGTATATCTGCTTAAATTTGTGCTGCATGTCGGCGGTCACCTTGCCCTCGCGAGTCGTCAAGCCCAGTTGGTACCACCATGGGTTTGCTGGATTGACGAGGCGACTTTTCTGCTTGTCGTGTTCGAGGTTTTGCTCGCGACATCCCTGCACTTTCTTGGTTTGAATCGTGGCTTTACCCTTTGAAGAGACCAACAACGTGACATCCTCGCTCACGGTGAAAAGCACGGCGTTGAGGAAACGCGTTGGTAGCATTTCCTCCAGAATGTCAAACATTTGTACAGCATCGTAGTTTTTCACCTCGTCGCGGCGCTCGTAGTGGTAGGTGAAGGCAAACAAGCGTTTCTCCTTAATTAATACGGGCTTCACATAGACGTTGCGCAACTCGTCGTGCTTCTGCGCGGGCTTGCTCAGCGTCATCTTCACCAAGGTACTTTGCTCGGCGGCCTCGGCCACGCGGGTCAAGAATTTTTGAAAGGTCTCGGACATGATTGAAATTTTCGGCAAAGGTAAGGAATAATCATTTCCATTCCAACTCCAACAACCAGCGTTTTCTGTCGAGGCCACTAGCATAGCCCGTAAGCGAGCCGTCAGCACCAATGACACGGTGACAAGGAATGATAATGCCGATGGGATTGTGCCCCACTGCCCCACCGACGGCCTGAGCCGACATCGTTGGAGAAATGCGTCGGGCAATCTCGCCGTATGACATGGTTTCTCCGTATGGAATAGTGAGAAGAATGTCCCAAACTTTCATTCGGAAAGGGGTTCCCTTTGGCGCAAGCAGTGGGACGAAATCAGGCTGTTCGCCAGCGAAATACAAGTCGAGCCAACGGCGGGTTTCGTTGAAGACGGGCAACGCTTTCGTTGTGCATATCTTGTCAGCAAAACGAGCCTCTTCTCTCGTCCCGTCAAACCAAAGGGCGGCAAGTGCCTGACCGTCAGAGGCCATAGTCATGCCGCCCAAAGGCGAATTGTAAGGTGCAGTGAAGCAGGTCATTGTGGCAATTCCACAGCAGGCCATCCAAAGTCTTGGAGCACCTTAGCCGAAAGATTGTGCTTCTTCACATAGTCGGCTGTATAGTGCATCCTCAGGTCTTCACGTTTTTCTTGGTTACTGTTAAGTTCCCAAAAAGCATCAAACTTGCCGCCAAAAATCCGTTTGGCACTGGGCAAATTGTCGGCACCATCGGCCACGGCGTCGAAGCCAACCACCTCATAGCCGTTTTCCGTCTTCTTCACATGCATCAATCCAGGATGGTCACCACCCGAAGCAGTTTTCAGCGTGTCGCCCGCAAGTTCGTAGTTGAAAACCCAAAAATCGCCCCATACCAGAATGTCATCAGGATTGCTTTCGTCGGTGCTAACCACATAGGCGTAAGGGATGCACATATCACTCTGCGCATAGTTTTTCCCGATTTCGTTCACCAGATAGTCGTCAATGGCTGTGAAACAAGTCGGCTCTTCGGTCACTGTTTCAGCCACCTCAACCTCAGGTTGGGCAGGTGTTTCGGCTTGCACTTTTTCAGTCTGCTTGGCGGTCTTGTTCCCGCAGCTTGTCATACTTGCACCGCTAAGAATCAAGATAGCGGCCAACATCCACATTTTCATTGCTTTGTTCATTTTATTCATAATTTTACAATCTACATTATTTACGCTGCAAAGGTAAAAGACATTCCTCAATTGGCAAAACTAAAATTGCTGCTTCAATTGAAGTTTAATTCTGAACAGTTACTTAACTATTTAAATATCAGTGCAAAAATCGTCATTTTGTCATCGCTTTGTTCAAGGCGGAGGTCACCGTGGTGCTTGATCATGATTTGGCGCGATAGGCTCAGGCCGATGCCAGTTCCGTTAGGCTTGGTGGTGTAGAACGGGATGAAGATTTCCTCTATTTGCCGCAATGGGATGGGCTTGCCGTTGTTCGTCACGCGGATGATGGTTTGGTCGTCGGCATTCAGGTCGGAGGTGATGCGGATAGAGTTGGCACCAGCTTGTATCGCGTTCTTAATCAAATTATTGAACACCAGCATTATCTGGCCTTCGTCGGCGAAGACAAGCAAGTCGTTGGTTTTGGCGTTGTAAGTCAAGGTAGCTCCTTGCTCGGCGGCTTTGGCCTTGTTGAGACGCATCACACGTTCCATCATCTCGTCCACTATCACGGCCTTGCGGACGGGCTGCGCCACTTGCGTGAAACTGCGGTACGACTCCACGAAGCGAATCAAGTCTTTTGACGAGGTGGAGATGGTCTCCAAGCCCGCCTTCACATCCAGGTTTTCGTCCTTCGACAGCGCATCACTCAACGAGGCGATGGGCGCGACGGTATTCATGATTTCGTGCGTCATCACACGGAAGAGCTTGCTCCACGAGGCCTCCTCGTTGACGGCGTTGCGCCGCTCAAAGATGCCACGGATGCGGTTCAATTCACGGTTCAACGACGACTTTTCCTGAAAGCGGAAGTTCAATTCACCGTCCTCCAAAGCATCCATCATAAAAGATACTTTCTTGGTGTCGTTGCGGCGCACCACATACCGCGTCAGCAAAATGGCCACCGCGACAGCCACAAACACAACTACTATCCAAAGCCCTATGCTCATATCCCGTATTTTTTCAAGCGGCTATACAAAGTCGGACGGCTCATTTTCAAGACCTTGGAAACAAGAGTAAGGTTGCCGTTGCATTTCTTCAGGGCCTCGCGAATCATCTTCTCCTCGTAATCGTCCATTGAAACCAAGTTCTCATCCACCAGTTCCATGTCGCTGATTCTCAAGTCCTCCACGCGAATTAGTTCCGTTTCGGAATAGATGACCGCCTTCTCGATGCAGCCCCTTAGCTCGCGTATGTTGCCACTCCAGCGGCGACTAAGCAAGAGTTGCTTGGCCTCGTCGGAAAGGCTTTGCGCCTTGCGGGGATATTCGGCGGCGAACTCCTTCACGAAACGTTCCGCGAGGCTAATAATTTCGTCGGGGCGCTCGCGCAAGGGCGGCAGGTGCAAAGGCACCATGTTGATACGATAATACAGGTCCTCGCGGAAACTGCCCTCCCTGACCATCGCTTTCAGGTCGCGATTGGTGGCGCAAATCAAGCGGATGTCGATGGGCACCGACTTGGTGTCGCCCACCTTTGTGATGCTTCGGTTTTGCAGCACGCGCAGCAACTTGGCCTGCTGGTTCAAAGGCAGGTTGCCGATTTCGTCCAAGAAAAGCGTGGTGCCGTTGGCCTGCTCAAACTTTCCGATATGGTCGGCGTGGGCATCCGTGAAGGCTCCTTTTACATGGCCGAACATCTCGCTTTCAAATAAGGTATCCGTGATGGCTCCCGTATCGACACTCACCATAGGCTTGCCCGCTCGACGCGAAAGGCGATGTATCTCGTTGGCCAGCACATCCTTACCCGTGCCGTTCTCGCCCGTGATGAGCACGGTGGCATCGGTCGGAGCCACTTTCTCCACCATCTCGCGCAGTCGTTGCATCGCCTCGCTCTCACCCCAGCGCATTGTCGACGTAGTATTCGTGCAGGGTGGACACATGCGATGTGTCTCTACACGATGTTTCTTGCAAGCCTCTTCGAGTGTGGCGAGCAGTTTGGCGTTGTCCCAAGGCTTCACCACGAAGTCAAATGCACCGCGTTTCATGCCTTCGACCGCCAAGGCAATATCTGCGTAGGCTGTGAACAGCACCACCTCCACTGTAGGGAAGTCTCGTTTCAGTTCCGAGAGCCAGAAAAGCCCTTCGTTGCCCGTGTTGATGTCGGTGTCGAAGTTCATGTCTAAAAGCACCGCATCGGGCTTGAACGTCCGCATGGTCTCCATCAGCACCTTGGGCGAGGCGATAAGTTCCACCTCGGCGAAGCGCATGGGCAACAGTATCTTCAGGGCCGACCTGATGCCGGCGTTGTCGTCGACGACTAGGATTTTGGATTTGAGTTTGGACATGACTTATACTTTTCTCCTATCCAACCACAGTTTCATCAATGGGTCAGAAATGGAATAGGTTTTTTCTTTTCTTGTAATAAGGTCGTATTCAAGCAATTTGAGAGCCGCAGATTGACTTGAACTTGGCGAACGCAAACGGTATTTCTTGTTGAATGCCGTGGAAGTGATACCTTGCACCTGTTTCTCAGCATGGATGGCGTAAAGCAGTTCCTTTTGCGCTTCGGTAATATAGGCCAACTGTTCACGCAACCGAGAGTCATTCTCATCAATATAATCCTCAATCAGCTGATTTACAGCTTCAACATCGCAAGTTTGGCCATTCGGCGTTTCGGAAAACGCATCCTTCATGATGCGTTGTAGATACAAAGTTACGCCCATAAAGACCTCGTA
>JAEEGK010014019.1_pt1 | contig 17968 bp, 11 predicted proteins | sample 8958771 | NCBI WGS metagenome assembly JAEEGK01 (sample SAMN16246547, study PRJNA631951) | gut metagenome | biome: gut microbiome; feature: rumen; material: SC-attached | host: Bos | place: Iran: Karaj | collected 2018-10
CAGCGCTGGCTGGCTCCCAAGGAGTGGTTCGGCAAGAACGGCTTTGCTGTTCACCTCGGTATCGGATATCCATTCTAAGATTACATAACATTTAAACAGAAATGAACTTTATAATCGAAACTTCTGCACGTCACGTGCACGTCACACAGGAAACTCTGGAAATACTTTTCGGCCCCGGAGCCGAGCTCGAATTCAAGAAGGCCCTCTCCCAGCCCGGCCAGTTTGCAACCAATCAGAAGGTGGAGGTAGTCGGGCCCAAGTCCAGCCTCAAGATGTCCATCCTGGGCCCGGTTCGTCCCGAGAATCAGGTAGAAGTTTCATTTACCGACGCCCGCACCCTGGGCATCGTGGCTCCGGTGCGCGAGAGCGCCGACGTGGCCGGCAGCGCCCCGTGCAAGATCATCGGCCCCTGCGGCGAAGTTGACCTTACGGAAGGCGTCATAGTGGCCAAACGCCACGTCCACATGACTCCTGAAGATGCCGAGGCCTTCGGCGTTACCAACGGCCAGATAGTCAATGTCGAGGTCGAGCAGGAAACCGGCCGCAAGGTTATCTTCGGCGACACCGTTATCCGCGTCTCGCCCAAGTACGCCCTGGCGATGCACATCGACACCGACGAAGCCAACGCCGCCGGCTGCAGTGGTGAAATCACCGGCAGGATAGTCTAGTCCGAGTCCCCCGTTTTCGAAAACGGATTTTCATCAGCACTTTTCAAATTTCTCAGCGTTGCACACAAGTAGCGCTGGGATAGGGTTTTAACACCCATACGATTTCACAAATAGACAACTATCACCAGAAAAAACGATTATTTCTGTTTTGGGACCATTCACATAAGATCTTTGCAGTGTTAAGTATTTAGTGCAACATTGCAAACAATAGAAATTTATCTATCTTTGTGAAGTATTCAGAATTGCATAGGATTATCCGCGAGAATGGATGGATCGAACTCCCACACAGAGGCAAAGGTGCTCATAAGGTGTACATCAAAAATGGGAAACGATATGTGGTTCCGTATCACGGATCTGCAGAAATCCATAACAATTTCGCAAAAAAGATTTTAAAAGAAATGGGCATATGAAAACGGTCGACATCAATATATGCATAGCATCTGACGGGTTCTATTCTGCATACTGCAGTGACTGTCCTGCATTATTCGGTGGCGGCAAAACCCCGCCTGAAGCCATTGAGGAACTGCAGGAAACGCTTCGTATTACAAAAGACGACATAGGGAAAGCAGCAGCGGCGTTTTATCCGGACTGGCTGGACGACGAATACGAATTCTCTGTACATTATGATGTACAGTCGTTCCTTGAGTATTATTCCGGCGTTATTTCCCTCGCGGCTTTGGGTAAAATATCTGGCATACACCCAAAGCAGTTATGGTCATACGCGCACGGTATGTCCAAACCTCGCAAACAGCAAGTAGCAAGGATACAGACCGCTCTCCACGATTTGGGAAGAGAACTCACAGAACTGTCGTTCTCTTAACACATAGATCGAATGACTCCAAATAAACTTACCTTTTCTGATAGAACTCCTCGGCTGTTTTGATGCTGAGGGAATCCATGTCCATAGAGCAGAAGGCGCGGGCGAAGGCGGTTGCCAGGCGGGCGTTGGTAATCAGCGGAATGTTGAAGTCGACTGCGGCTCGGCGGATGCGGTAGCCGTTGGTGAGCTCTACGTGGGTGTAGTTCTTGGGGATGTTGATTACCAGATCCACTTTCTTATTTTCCAGCAGATCCAGGGCGGTATCGAACTTCTGGGCCAGAGAAGGGTCCTGCTCGAATTCGCTGGGCCATACGGCGCGGGAGGCGGCGATGCCGTTCTCCTCAAGATAGCGCTGCGTACCGCCGGTAGCGTATATCTTATACCCCTTGTCGGAGAGCAGATGGCAGGCATCGAGCATCGACGCCTTCTGCTGGGCATCACCGGAGGATATCAGGATTGCCTTGTGAGGCACGGGATAGCCCACCGATACGATGGATTTGAGCAGCGCGTCGTCAAAATCATCGCCCAGGCAGCCCACCTCACCGGTGGACGCCATATCCACGCCCAGAACCGGGTCGGCCTGGAGCAGACGGGTGAAAGAGAACTGCGAAGCCTTGATGCCGACGTAGTCGAAGTCGAATTCGTCCTTGCTGACCGGTGCGGGATGCTCGCCCATCATGGCGCGGGTCGCAAGCTCAATCAAATTGATCTTGGAGACCTTGCTGACGAACGGGAAGGAACGCGAAGCGCGCAGGTTGCACTCGATTACCTTCACAAAGTTCTCCTTGGCCAGGAACTGGATGTTGAAGGGACCGGTGATGTGCAGAGCCGCCGCAATCTTGCGGGCCACGCTCTTGATGTCGCGCATGGTCTTGACATATATCTTCTGCGCCGGATAAACGATGGTTGCGTCGCCACTGTGGACGCCGGCAAACTCAATGTGTTCGCTGATGGCATAGGCCAGAATGTTGCCGCCGTCGGCTACCGCATCGAACTCGATCTCCTTGCATCGCTGCATAAACTCGCTCACCACCACGGGATGCTTCTGCGAAACCTCGGCCGCCATTGCAAGGAATCGCTCAAGATCATCGTCGCTGTAGCAGACATTCATGGCGGCGCCTGAAAGCACGTAAGAAGGACGCACCAGCACGGGATAGCCCACCTCATCCACAAAGGCGTGGATATCGGAGAGCGATGTCAGCTCCTTCCACTTGGGCTGGTCTATTCCAAGCTCGTCTACGATAGATGAGAACTTGTTGCGGTCCTCTGCCCTGTCTATATCCAACGCGCTGGTACCCAAAATCTTAACGTCGTGATTGTGCAGGCGCAGCGCCAGGTTGTTGGGAATCTGGCCGCCCACGGAAACAATAACTCCGTGAGGGTTCTCCAGCTCGTAGATATCCATTACCCGCTCGAAGCTCAATTCGTCGAAATAGAGCCTGTCGCAGATGTCGTAGTCGGTGGATACCGTCTCGGGGTTGTAGTTGATCATAACGCCCCGCCAGCCGCTCTTACGGATGGTCTGCAGGGCATTGACGCTGCACCAGTCAAACTCCACGCTGCTGCCTATTCGGTAGGCGCCGCTGCCCAGCACAATCACGCTCTTGCCGTCGTCGTAAAACTCGATGTCGTGTTTGAAGCCGTTGTAAGTCAGATACAGGTAGTTTGTCTGAGCGGGGAACTCCGCCGCCAGGGTGTCTATCTGCTTGACGCAAGGCACGATGCCGAGTTTCTTGCGATGCGCACGGACGGCGTCCTGAGCCGTCTCGATATCGTCTATATCCTTATAGAAAGCACGGGCCAGTTGATGGTCGGAGAAACCCTGGCACTTGGCCAGTTTGAGCAGCTCGTAGGGCACGTCTTCCACGCGGTTGTACTTCTGCAGCTCCGCCTCGGTGTTGACCATATTGCGCAACTTGAACAGGAACCAGCGGTCTATCTTGGTGAGCTCGTATATCTGATCTATCGTGTATCCCTGCTGCAAAGCCTTGGCCAGCACAAAGATACGTTTGTCTGTGGGCTCGCGCAGAGCCTCGTCTACATTGTCTATCTGCAGGTCCTTGTTGCCCACGAAACCGTGCGCCCCCTGCCCTATCATTCGCAGGCCCTTCTGCAACGCCTCTTCAAAGCTGCGGCCGATGGACATCACCTCGCCCACGCTCTTCATGCTGGAGCCAATCTTGCGCGACACTCCGTGGAATTTGCCCAAATCCCAGCGGGGAATCTTGCAGACTATATAGTCGATGGCGGGCTCGAAGAACGCCGGAGTGGTCTTGGTCACCGAATTCTTAAGCTCATGCAGGCCGTATCCCAAACCTAGCTTGGCAGCCACGAACGCCAGAGGATAGCCGGTGGCCTTGGATGCCAGAGCCGATGAACGGGACAAACGGGCGTTAAGCTCGATGACGCGATAATCATCGCTGCCGGGGTCGTAGGCATACTGCACGTTGCATTCGCCAACGATGCCGATGTGACGCACAATCTTGATGGCAAGTTCGCGCAGCAGGTTGATATCATGGTTGTCCAGCGTCTGGCAAGGCGCCACCACGATACTCTCACCCGTATGTATACCCAGCGGGTCAAAATTCTCCATGTTGCACACCGCGATGCAGTTGTCGTAGCGGTCGCGCACCACCTCAAACTCGATCTCCTTCCAGCCCTTCAGCGACTTCTCTACCAGCACCTGCGGCGAATATGAGAACGACTTCTCCGCCAGTGCAATCAACTGCTCCTCATTGTCGCAGAAGCCGCTGCCCAGGCCGCCCAGAGCGTAAGCCGCACGCAGAATTACCGGATAACCCAGGTCGCGCGCAGCCGCAGCAGCCTCCTCTACAGAATTGACGGCGGAAGAACGGATAATCTTGATGCCGATCTCCTCCATCCTCTCCACAAACGCCTCACGGTCCTCGGTGTCTATAATCGACTGCACCGGGGTGCCGAGCACCTTGACGCCGTATTTCTCCAGGATGCCGCCGCGGTAGAGCTCCACGCCGCAGTTGAGGGCGGTCTGGCCGCCGAAACTCAGCAGGATTCCGTCGGGCTTTTCGCGGTCAATGACCTTCTCTACGAAAAACGGAGTCACGGGGAGGAAATAAACCTTGTCGGCAATGCCCTCCGAAGTCTGTACCGTAGCGATATTGGGATTGATGAGGACCGTTTCGATGCCCTCTTCGCGCATCGCCTTCAATGCCTGGCTGCCGCTGTAGTCAAACTCGCCGGCCTGGCCAATTTTGAGGGCTCCTGAGCCCAGAACCAAAACTTTCTTGATTGATGTATCCATAGCGTCCTAGAGCATTGAAACGAATTTGGTGAAAAGGAACTGGGTATCCAGCGGGCCGCTGGATGCCTCGGGATGGAACTGCACGGAGAAGAAAGGCTTGTTCTTGTGATGTATGCCCTCGTTGGTGCCGTCGTTCAGGTTCTTGAACCAGGGTTCCCACTCGGAGTTCAAGGTGGAATCATCCACCGCAAAACCGTGATTCTGGCTTGTTATGAAGCAGCGGTCGGTGCCGACCATCTGCACCGGCTGGTTGTGGCCGCGATGGCCGTATTTGAGCTTGTAGGTCTTTGCGCCTGCCGCCTTGGCCAGCAGCTGGTTGCCCATGCAGATACCGAAGATCGGACGGCCAAGGGCCATCGACTCGCGTATGTGCTGTACCGTGGCGCCGCAGTAATCGGGATTGCCGGGGCCGTTGGAGATGAACAGGCCGTCCCAGTCGTTCATCGTGGGGTCAGCGTTGAAATCGTAGTCCCAGGGGACGCGGATCACCTCAACGCCGGTGGCTATCAGGCAGCGGATTATGTTGTGCTTGATGCCGCAGTCAATCACCACCACCTTCTTGCCGGCACCTTCGCGGTAGCGGATGGGCTCCTTGCAGGAGACCTCTTCAATGAGGTTGCGGGTGTTGGGGTCGTCCAGCACCTTGACGGGTTCCTCGCCTTCCATTACTATCTGGCCCAGCATAGAGCCGCTCTCGCGCAGTTTCTGCGTCAAGGCGCGGGTGTCGACGCCCCAGATGCCCGGGACATTCTCTCGGCGGAGCCATTCGTCCAGGCTGATGGCTGCGCTCCAGTGGCTGAAATCGACAGAAAGGTCGCCGATGACCAGACCGCGGACGTGGATTCCTTCCGACTCGAATCCGCGGAAAGTGCCATCCTCATCGCGTTCCATGACGGGTACGCCGTAGTTTCCTATCAGCGGATAGGTCACGCATAGTATCTGTCCCTGGAAGGAAGGGTCGGTTAGGGTTTCTGTGTAACCTACCATTGCGGTAGAAAAAACGGTCTCGCCGGATGCCGGGCGACTGGCGCCGAAGGCATATCCGCCGAAGACCGTTCCGTCTTCAAGAATAAGGCTGGCCTTTCTGTATGGTTTCATTATTTCACATTAAAAGCAATTCTAAGTTCTTCGATCTCCTTATCGGTGATTGGTTTCAGCTGGCCGATGGCGGTGGCCATAACCAGCGAATGGGCGCTGAACTCGGCGACCTCCAGATAGTCGAAGGTCTGCATCAGGGCATCGCCCGTCACAATAAAGCAGTCGTTGTTGACCATGATGGCGCGGTTCTTAGAGAGAATGTCGGCCACCTTGTCGGGATTCTCATAATGCTCGTTGAACTCCAGGCGCGGCACGTCCTTGAGGAAAATCCAGCTCTCGGGGATGGTGCGCACGTCAAACTTCTTGCCCGATACCGCAAAAGCCATCAGGTTCGGAGTTTGGGTTGTAATGATGGAGTTGATATGAGGATTCTTCTGATAGATGCGCTGATGCAGCGCCACGCTGCGGCTGGGAATCTTGCCCACCTCGGCCATACCGTCACGGATCTGGACGATATCCTCGCGCTGCATGTCCCAGCGCGGCTTGCCGGTGGCGGTAATCAGAAAGTCATTGCCTTTCCAGCGCATCGACACGGTACCGTAGGTCGATATCATAAGTCCCTGGTCGCAGGAACGGTGAATCATCTCCACCATCTGGCCGCGCATATCGCGCTCGTCGCTGGGATGCTGCACGTCCATGAAGTGCATTATGTTGTGCGGGATGCGGCTGTGGAAGTCGGCTATCTGTGCCTCTGTCAAGGTGTTGATGCCGCCGAAGTGCTCTGCGTTGATGATAGTGCGGCAGCAGAATTCGAGAGTCTCGAAACGCTGGTAAGCGTCCATCAGGTCGCTGCCGCCAAGCACCACGCCGTGGTTCTCCAGAATCACAGCCTTGTACTTGTCGTCCTCGAAGACCTTGGAGATCTTCTTGCCCAGCTCTTCGCTGCCGGGGCACGCGTAAGGAGCATAACCAATCTCGCCGCATATATCGCGGGCCTGGGGAATTATATTGGTATTGGGAATCTTGTGCGCTATGCTGAACGCCACCAGTCCCGGAGGATGGGCGTGGATAATGGCGCGGATTTCCGGCCGGGTGTTGTAAATTGCCCTGTGGAAGGGATATTCAGACGAAGGCTTGTAAGGGCCGATAATCTGACCGTCGGCCGTAACTCTCATTATATCGGAGGGTTTGAGTGTACCTTTGTCTATTGCAGATGGAGTAATCCAGATGTCGCCGTTGTCGTCGCGGATAGAAACGTTTCCACCTGAGGTGGTGGTCATTCCGCTGCGGTAGATGCGCTTGATAATGACGGCAATCTGCTCTGCGGGATGCATAAAGTTGACGTCGAGTTGTTTCATCGCTAATAAAAATAATGTGCTTCACAACCGGCAATGGACAGGCCCTCGCACTTTTTATAACGCTACCCCATCCCTAAATCCCTTCCCCCGGGGAAGGGACTTACCAATCGCCCTTCGGGCTCTAATCCCTGCCTTTAAGTTTATATCTTATCAAAGTACTTGAACGCTGTTCCGGAATCCTAATTACGTATCCTTTAGTAAGTTCGCTACCGCTCACTGTGGTGCGGGTGCCGGCGTCACAGTCGTACAGCTCGTAAACGGCTTCCGGATCGATGCCTTTCAATCCCGCTGCAAATGTAACATTTTCTGCCAAACTTCTTCTGAAAGCCACAACTATTCCGCTGCCGGAAGCGCGGTCGTGGAACTGCTCCGCAATCCACCGGTCTTCGTGACGCTGCGCCACAAGGCCGATAAGCGGGTAATAATCACCCAGCAGGCAGTTTTTAATCTCGTGATACTCTTTGAAACGATCCTGCATCTGCTCTCCGCTCAATCCGCGGCCAAACAGGCTGAAATCCATGGAAAGCAGCCCTCCGAAGCGGGAACGGGCGTCGTAAGCATCAGCGCCTGTTGCGACGGAGCACTGAAGCGGGAAATACTGATTCAGGGCGTAATTCTGACACTGGGCCAACTCGGGAGTCAGGGCGCGTCCGCGACCGACAATGGCGCTGCGCGAAACCACCTCCAGGTCCAGGCGGGCCATAGAAGCGCTGCAGTCCAGCGCACAGCCCGGGAAACGCTTGAGGATATAATCCCAGAAACGGTACAGTCCGGCTACATATTTCATCTCCACCAGACCGGCGCGGTCCACGCCGTCGGCCAGGTCCCAGAAGTGGGCCAAATCGCCCTCGAAGTCGCACAGAAGGCCGTCCACCCCCTCGCGCTCCATCATATCGCCTATGTACTTGCACAGCCAGTCCACCGCCTTCGGCTGCGAAAAGTCGAATATATACTGGTATTTCTTGCCGCCCAGCAGCATGAAATCGGGGTGATCCTTGGCCAGCTGTGAATTCTTGTTGATGTTTTCCAGGTCAATGCTGAGCATCAGCTTCCCGCCGTAGGAATGGATCAGGCCGGAGAGGCGCCCCAGGCCGTCGGGAAATAAATCTTCGCCAAAGCTCCAGTCGCCGGGAGTGGAATACCACCCTTTCTCCATCAGCAGCACTTCGGGGAAGATATGCAGCTGCTTGTAACGCTTCACTGCCGCCATAGCAAGATCCTCGGAAAGGCAGGCGCTGCCCTCGCAGGGCGCGGGATTGCCAAAGTCGAAACCGCCCACCGTAGGAGCCCAAAGCGAGCCGTTTACACGGGGCGAATGGTGCTTTACAATGAACCTGCGCAAGGCGTTCTGGCCGCAGGCATAGTCGCTGCCCTTCCAGAAGATTGTGGCCACCAGCGGAGTGCGGACCTCCTCGCCCGGCTTCAGGTAGAAGTTGGCCTTCTCCAACCCGGCGAACATCCTGTATTCCAGGCTGGTGACGCCGGTCAGACGGGCGTTCCAGCAGCCGGTCCAGCCGATGGCCATCACCACGCCGGCATCTGCGCCGCGGGATTCAATGTTAAAGTAAGGCAGCGTGGTTCCGGTAGAAGATAGACCCTTCTCCGGAGCAAACTCCATCAGAACTCCTGCGCGCAAATCGGTTTCGTTGGGTACGAAATCGTCGCGGTTGTCGTTGTAGCCGTTGGCCCAGCGGGCGGTGAAGCCGCTTGCATTGTCCTCGCTAACCTTATAGTCGGCCACCCTCACCACAGCCACCTTGGAGGTGTTGTAGCGCGACAGGTTCTTGAATTTGAGCGTCCACTCCACCGCCCCGGCATCGGCATAACCCTTAATGTCGCAGGTCACGCGCAGCACTCCGTTCGGTTCTGTCCAGGTAGCGGTGTAGGCCACCACGCCCTTCGCAGAAGAGACTTTCTTCTTGGAGAATCGCCAGTCTGTGATAAACTTGCCGGAGCTTATCTCTTCGTATGCAAACGAGAAGGGAGGCACCTTGCCCTGGGCAAAGTAGGTGTTGATCCACTTTTCCGGATTGTCGATTCCAGTGCGGGTAATCACGCCCTGCGCCATCGCACGGCCACCGGTCAGCAACGCCGCGCACACAAACACTATAGACAGTATCTTTCTCATTCCTTCTCGTATTTAATCAGTATGGAATCGGGGGCATCGTCAAGCGATAGGACATAGCCGCTGAGCATGTCGCCGCCGTAGAGTTCGCGGCTCTCGCCGGTATTGCAGTTGGTCACTATGTAGGTGCCGTTAGGGCTGAGCGCCTTCGGATTCACCGTATATGTCTCCTTGGAGCATTCGGGTCGGCGGAAGCCCATTATAAAGCCGCTGCCGGTGGCGGGGTCGTGCATCTGGTATGCCATCCAGATATCCTTGCCGGTGACATCGCCAAAGCCGCTCAGCGGGTAATAATCCTTTGTATAGAGGTCGCGGATTCCCTTGTATTCCTCGTAGACACGCTTCATTTCGCGGGAGTCCTGACGGCCGTCCAGCATCGCAAAATTCATTACCAGCGCGCTGCTGTAGCTGGAGCGGGAGTTGTAGAAATCGGTCTCGTAGATGCCGGTGCAACTAAGCGGCAGAAACATGTTGATGCCGTAGGTCTGACACTGATAGCCGAGCGGCTCACCGTAGTTGTAGTCGGTGCGCCAGAGCGGGACGGCACGGGAGGTGGTCTCCAGGTCCAGGCGGCGGCCGCCGGAGGCGCAGTTGTCTATCTGCAGTCGCGGGAAGCGCTTTTCAAGATAATCCCAATACTTGTAAAGCCCCTCGATGTATTTCATTTCGGTGATGCCGCGGCGACCCTTTTCGTCGTTGGCAGCCCAGTATTCTGCCAATGCGCCGGTGTTAAAATCCTGCCGGTAGTGGTCTATGCCGTTGATTTCAATAAAGTCGCCGATATACTTGCACAGCCACTCCACCGCCTTGTCGTCGGCCAGATTATAGATATAATAATTGTCGTCATCGGACACTGAGAGCATATATTCGGGGTGATTCTTGGCAAATAGAGTCCCCTTCATAACCCTTTCTGGCTCGAACCAAACCAGGAACTCGGAGCCGTAGGAATGCATCAGGTTGGACATGTTCACGAAACCGTCTGGGAAGCGCTCACTGTCGCACTCCCAGTTGCCGACCACGCCCCAACTGAAATTGCCGTCAAAGTGGTTGCCCTCCGGAGTGGAATACCAGCCGGCATCCAGCCAGAAGACCTCCGGCATAATGTCGAACTGCTTGTAGCGGCGCACAATGGCGCGGGCCAGCTCGTCGGTAAGGCATGTATATTCGTTGCAGGGAGAGGGGTCGCCCCAGTCCAGGCCGCCCAACAGCGGGGTCCACGGCTTGCCGTCTATCTTGCGGCTGTGGTGCGCCAGGACAAACTTTCTGAAGGCGTTGTGACCCGACATAGCATCATCGCCCTTCCAGAACAGCACCGAAGCCATCGGAGTGCGGACATCCTCCCCTTTCTTCAGATAGAAATCGGCGTTTTCGAGGCCCATCTTCACGGTGCATGCGCCGCCGGCAGTTGCAAAATCGGCCTTCCAGCTGCCTGTCCAGCCGATACCGAAGACGAAGCCGTCGGCGGTGCCGTCGGCGGTGACATTGAAGAACGGCAGGGCGAATTCATCAGAACTGCGGCCGGCGTCTGTCACCAGATTCAGCTTCTTTCCTTCTGCCAAAGACTCTTCGATAATCGCAAAGTCATCTATGCTGCCGCAACTGCCCTTGCATCGGCGCATATTCCAACCGGTGACGCCCTTCTCCTTAATTAAGAAATCGGCGGCGCAGAGGTTGGCGATGCGGCCGGTGTTGCCGCTGCCGGTGGCTGCCAGACGCAGAACCCACTCCACCGCCGGATAATCGGTATAACCGGTGACGGTGGCGGTAACCTTCAGGCCGCTCTTCTTGTCGCGATAAGTGAACTCGTAGCATACGCTGCCGGGTTCTTTGGCGGTCAGTTTTTTCTTGTTGTACTCCCAGCCCTTTATGAACTTTTCGCTGGGAACGCCGTCCAAGGTGAAGGAGAACGGCGGCAATGTGCCTTTGCCGAAGGCGGCCTGAATCCACTTGTCGGGATTCTCCACCCCCTTGCGGGCAATCGGTGACTGGGCGGTAGCGCTCAAAGAAAGCGCCAGCGCCAGTGCGGTAAATATCAATCTAGTTCCTTTCATATCTGTATAAAATCGAATCGGGGGCATCCGGCAGCGTCACGGTAAAGTGCTGCAGGTCGGCGCCCATCACGTCCAGACGGTCGCCGGTATTGCAGTTCACCAGCAAATATCTCACCGACGGATCCATATTGTGAAGGTCCACCGTATAAGTGTTCTCCCTGCAGTCGGGGCGGCGGAAGGCAAAAACATAGCCCGTATGGGTCTCGGGATCGTCCAGCTGATATGCCAGCCAGCGGTCGGTAGCAGTCGCGTCGCCCAGGCCGCTGAGCGGATAGAAATCCTTGAGGAAGTATTCCCGCACCGCCTTGAACTCGTCGTACACGCGGCGGATGGCGGCTGCGTCATAACCGCCCTGAAGCACCGGAATGTGCGCCACCATGGCGCTGGAATAGCCGCTGCGGGCGGTGTAGAAATCGGTGTTGTAGCAGGCGGTTCCGCTCTGCGGCAGGAACATGTTTATGCCGTAGGTCTGGCACTGGTAGCCAAGCGGTTCGCCGTAGCCATAGTCGGTGCGCCAGAGCGGCACGGCGCGGGAGATGGTCTCAAGGTCGATGCGGCGGCCGCCGGATGCGCAGTTGTCTATCCTCAGGCCGGGAAAGCGGTTCAGCAGGTAGTCCCAGTACTTGTAAAGGCCCTCGATGTATTTCATTTCGGTGACACCACGGCGGTCGGGGCCGTCTGCGGTAGCCCAGAAAAGATCCACAAAATCCAAGTTGAAATCCTGGCGATAGTGGTCTATTCCGTTAGCCTCCATCAGGTCGCCGATGTACTTGCAGAGGTATTCACGGGCCTGGTCATCGGCCAGGTTGAACACCATCCGCTCGCGGTCGGGCCGGTCCAGGCGGTAGGCCTCTATCATATCTGCCGTAAGGCTGTCACTCATCTTATAGACCTCCTTCACCGCCGCCAGGTCGCCCAGCCGCATCATATACTCCGGATGCTCGGTGGCGAACTTGCTGCCCAGCGTCACCCTTTCGGGCTCGAACCACACCATAAACTGCGCGCCGTAGCTGTGCATCAGGTTGGACATGTTGATGAAGCCGTCGGGGTAGCGCTCGCGGTCTACCACCCATGTACCCACCGCGGGCCAGCCGAACTGCCCGTTGAAGACGGGCCCGGTCGGGGGTTCGTACCAGCCGGCATCCAGCCAGAACACCTCCGGCATGATGTCCAACTGCTTGTGGCGCTGCACTATGCCTCGGGCCAGAAGGTCGGTCAGGCAGGTATATTCGTTGCACGGTGCGGGGTCGCCGTAGTCCAACCCGGCGCAGAGCGGAGTCCAGGGCTTGCCGTCCACCTTATGGCTGTGGTGCGCCATCACGTGGCGGCGGAAGGCGTTGTGGCCCGCCATCAGCTCCTTACCCTCCCAGAACAGCACGGAGGCCATAGGAGTGCGGACATCCTCGCCCGGCTCCAGGTAGAAATTGGCGTCTTTCAGGCCGCTCTCGACCCTGCACTGCCCCTTTCCTCCGGTAAAGTTGCTGCGCCAGTTTCCGGTCCAGCCAATCGCATAGACCAGGCCGCAGTTGGCACCTTGCGCAGTTATGTTGAAGAACGGCATCGATATGATGTCGGAGCTGCGGCCGCCGCGGGTTGCCAGATTCACACTTTCACCCTCGTTCAGGCTCTCCTCCACCACTTCAAAATCGTGGATGTCGGCATTGCTGCCGCGCAGCCGGCGGAGACTGTAGCCGTTGGCGCCCTTGTCCTTCAGGGTGAAATCGGCCGTCTTTACATTGCTGACGATGCCCGTTTTGACGCTGCCGGCATTCTTGAAGCGCAGCACCCACTCGATGGCGCCGGTGTCGGTGTAGCCGGTTACGACTGCGCGCACCTGCAGGCCGCTTTTAGGATCCTTATAGATGATGCTGTACTGAACGACATTATCACCCTGAGCGGTGGTCTTGCTGCTTTCGTATTTCCAGCTGCGGATGAACCGGGCGCTGGGGACGCCGTCGTATTCAAAGGAGAACGGCGGAATTGCACCGCGACCGAAGGCGGACTTGATCCACTTCTCGGGATTATCCACATTTCTGCGGGACAGCTGCGCCTGGGCATTGGCGGCCAGCGCGGTCATCAGGGCTAACAGTATGATTACTAAGCGCTTCATAAATTGAAGGTCTTTATTACTACGGCATCGTTGGCCGGTATGTTTATCGTTTCAAAGAAATGATGGTCCACCGGGATGTCCAGGTAATTGAATGCATCCTGGGTGATGTTGATACGCACATTTACAGGGTGGTCGGCGAAATTTGCCACGACCAGGGCCCCCTTGCCATCGTGGCCCCGCATAAATGCGAACTGCCGCGTCGGGTCAAAATGGTCGCTGGCTGGGTTGAGCCACATCAGGTCGTAGGTCTTGCCCTCCGCAAACAGCGGCGTCGCCGCCAGGGCGGTCAGTTCCTTGTATCTTTCGTAAAGTTCTCCGTCCTTCTCGCCGGAAAGCGAGCAATAGTCAAATATCGATGTGCGGCCGTCGCGCCCGCTGTAGCCCTCTTCCTGCATCCCGCGCTCGCCGTATTCCTGGCCAAAGTAAATCATGAAGGGGGCTGTGTTGAAAAGCATCGACACCGCCAGCGGCGCCAGAGCCTTGCGGCCATCTCCCAAAAAGAAGTCGCTGGCCACCCGCTGCTCGTCGTGATTCTCCAGGAAGTTCAACATCCGCGGCTGCAGGTCGCCCAGGAACTGCCATTCGCCGCTGAGCCAGTAAGCCGGTCGGTTGCCGGCGCAAATCTCTCGCAGGGCATCGTAAAAGCCGGATTTGTCGTACAGGTAGTCAAAACCGGCATCTCTGTATCGGTGGTAGTTGTTCTTGTCGTAAACCTCAGCAATAAAGAAAGTGCCCGGGAACTTGTACCGCACCTGTGCAAATGCCCAGCGGAAGAAGTCGGCGGTGACCAGCTCCACCATGTCGCAGCGGAAGCCATCCACCCCTTTCCCGGCCCAGAACAGCAGCACATCCAGCATTATGTTCCAGGTGTACTTGTTGTCGTAATTGAGTTTAATTGTTTCGTACCAGTCGGTGATTGCCGGTTCCGCCGTGCCGGGGCAGTTGCCCGTTCCCAGCGCCGGGCTCTCGCGGTAATCGGTCTCGAAGGGCAACTTCAGCGACTGGCCGTAAAGTGTGTAGAAGTTTATCTTGGTAAAGGGCTTCCGGAACTGACGGAAGACGTGATTCGGCACAAAGTCCATCACCACCTTGAGCCCCGCCTTGTGAGTACGTGCCACCAGAGCTTCAAACTCCTGCATCCTTTTGGACGGTTCGGTAGCCAGCTCCGCCGCCACGTCAAAATAATCGGTAATGGCGTACGGGCTGCCGGCCTCGCCCTTGACCAGGTCGGGATGGCATGGCTCTATGCCGGGGAAGACGGTCTTGGTGGCGTGCTGGATTATGCCGGTATACCAAACCGCGCTCACATGCAACTCGTTGCGGAGTTTCGCCAGTTTGGCATCGGTGATGTCGGCCATCTTGCCGCTGCCGTTCCGCTCGTAAGAACCGCCCGGCACCCAATCCCGCTGCCCGAAAACCCGTGGCAGCATCTGGTATAGGATAAACTTGCTCACAACCTCGCAAGTTACTACTTTTTTCGGGAATAATGAGTACCTTCGTAGCTATGAAAAAGACCATTTTGATCATCTGCATTTTGCTGGCGCCGGTTCTGATGCGCGCCCAGAACACAACATCCTCACCCGCAACATTCTGCCATCCCTGGCAAGGCGCTACCGTGGCGTATCTTGGCGATTCCATTACCGATCCGGGCGAAGTTCCTGCGGGACACGACTGGACCGGCCGCGACAATTGGCACTACTGGGGCTGCCTGCAGCAGATGCTCGGTATCCGGCCGCTGGTATACGGCGTCAACGGCGACCGCTGGAGCGGCATCCCCGCCCAGATCTCTAAACTGAAAGACGAACACGGCAGCGACTTTGACGCGATAATGATATTCATCGGCACCAACGACTACGTCACCGATACCCCCATCGGCGAGTGGTATGACTATTCGCGCGACTCGGTTGTTATGGCGCTGGGCTACCCTGCTACCAAATATGCTGTAATGCGTCGCACTTATGCGATGGACCCCGAAACGCTCAAGGGCCGCATCAATATATCGATGTCGCTTCTTAAAGAAACTTGGCCCGAAAAGCAGATAGTGATTCTGACCCCCATCCACAGGGCATACGCCACCTTCGGCGCGGAGAACATCCAGCCCGACGAATCATATCCAAACCGTCTCGGTCTTTATATCAGCGACTATGTCGATGCCATTAAGGAAACCGGCGCCGTCTGGAGCGTACCGGTAATCGATCTCTTTGCAGTGTGCGGCGTCAATCCCATGGTAGAGGCCCATGTCCCCTACTTCCGCCGCGCCGACACCGACCGCCTTCACCCCAACGACAAGGGCCACGACCGCATCGCCCGCACCCTCTTCTACCAGCTGCTAACCTTGCCTTGCAAGTTCTAGCCAGGTGGTCCACTGACCCGTTCTAGGCATCACGCCACGCCCGTGGCACCTACACCTTTGGTTATCAGCACTTTCCACAAAGTCCCTTGTGCATTTTAACGCAAGGGACTTTGCATAAGTTACTGATACTTAGCCTTGTATCTGCCACGGGATAAAAAAATTTGTATTCAGCGAACAGAATCCCCATATTTGTGTAAACCAAAAATGGAGATTATGAAGGGAAGATTCAGGGTTTTCAAAGCGGGTTCGCTTCATCACATTTACCAGAGGACGGTCGGCGGCTATCTAATCTTCTATTCCGTTCGGGATTTCATCGTTTTCTTCACTCTTTTTTGTACAGTGGCACGCAAGCGTAATATCCAAGTTCTAGGATTATGCTTAATGTATGATCATCTCCACGTACTGATTTCCGCTCCCTCGCGGATAGAGATGTCTTCTTTCGTCAGAGACTATACATCTCAGTTTGTCAAGAAACGCAATGCACATTACTCGAGCAAGGGTCAGTTCTTTGAACATCGATTCGGAAGTGCACCAAAGACGAGCGATAAAAAAGCACGGACGGCCATCTCATATCTTTATAACAATCCTGTAGAGAAGCGCCTCTGCAATAATGCCGAAGACTATCAGTGGAACTTTCTTCGATACGCGCATTGCGAGAATCCTTATTCTGCGCCACTGATATTAAGCCGATCCCGTCGTTATCTGCGACGGGCCATCAATGAGGTTAATGCCCATAGGAATTTGGAACAACCTCTCTCCTACTCGTTTATCGACAAAGTTTCCAAAGAATGCTCCGCTGTCGAACTGAAGCAACTTACCGATTTCATCATCACTGCATATAACTGCATAGACTATCCCTCTCTGGAATCATACTATGACGATTTCAGCAAACTTCTTATCGCGATAAACTCCAATACCGGCAGTGAATACCAGATCAAAGAGATTGTAACTGCTGACTCTGATAAGGTTTACGGCCGGCTTGCCCGCGCATTGAAAAAGATGACAGGATATACCGATATGACCAAGGTGCTCTCTTTACCAGAAGAGGACAAAAAGCGTATCGCCTGGATTCTGTCGGCAGAAACCAACGCCACACCCCGTCAAATCTCCAAATATCTCCATCTCACACTGGACAATCCCGAATAAACTCTCAACGTAGAGTTCCACCCCATCTGGACCGTGGCACCTACACCCCTGACTATCAGCACATTGCTCACTTTCCCTTGCGCATTTTGACGCAAGGAACATTGCATAAAAGGTTGATTATCAGAAAGAAAGGTGCCACAGCAGATATCACAGATAAGCAGAGGATCTAGTACCCGTATTGCCTGCGGTACTTGAGGACCAGGCCTATGCCGAGGACGAGGCAGACGAGGTCGGCGGCGTCAACGGCCAGCCAGATACCGTCGGGGCCGAGAAGTGCCGGCAGCAGGAACACGAAACCCAGTTCCAGCACCAGATTGCGGACAAACGACAGCACTGCGGAGATTTTGCCGTTGTTAAGCCCGGTGAACCAGGCGGAGAAGAACAGGTTGACACCCGCTATCACAAAACTGAGCATCGACAGGCGGAAGGCGTGGGCGGAGAGTGCCGTCAGCTCCGAATCGTAACCGACAAACAGCCGCGCGGCGGGTTCGGCAAAGACCTCAGCCAGAATCGTCATCACACCTCCGAAAGCCAGAAGCACCACCAGCGAACGCCGCAGCAGGCTCCGCAGTTCGGCACGGTTTCCGGCGCCATAGTTAAAACCGATGATAGGCGTCACCGCGATGTTATAACCGAAGAACACCGCAGCGCACATATATCCGTAGTAAAGAATTATGGAATAGGCCGCCACGCCGTTTTCTCCCATCATACGCAGCAGTTGCAGGTTATAGCAGATTGCCAGGATATTGAAGGAAATGTTGCCCACGTATTCTGACAGGCCGTTGCCGCAGGCCTGCAGCAGCGGGGCCTTTTCCAGCCCGGCGCGCACCAACTTGAGCGAGCTGGTATTGTGGCGCGAAGAAAAGTACCAAAGCGGGAAGAAACCGCCCACGGCGCACGCCAGCATAGACGCCGCTGCAGCACCTGCCAGGCCCCACCGGAAAACCAGGATGAACAGCGCGTCCAGCGCCATATTTGTCACCGCACACACAATCGACATAATTGTACCCAGTTGCGGT
>JAEEGK010014022.1_pt1 | contig 17963 bp, 21 predicted proteins | sample 8958771 | NCBI WGS metagenome assembly JAEEGK01 (sample SAMN16246547, study PRJNA631951) | gut metagenome | biome: gut microbiome; feature: rumen; material: SC-attached | host: Bos | place: Iran: Karaj | collected 2018-10
TGTGAGTCAGGAAAAGGCTTTTGAAGAGAATAAAGTTAAGGCTAAAGTAGATGCAGTTAAAAAATTGGGTGCCGATGTAGAGCATGATAAATCTACAAAGAGCATGAATAAGATTGAAGTAGCGGCTGAAATGGAATGTCTTGGGCATGAACCGACTGAACCTACGCTTCAATACTTGAAAGGTGATCCTAACATCGAAGCTATGGTCAAGATGAGATTGTCAAAGAATGCTCCGATTCACCAGAAAGTCTCTGTGGATCTCATAAGTTTATCCGGCATAAAGGTAAATGATGCTGCCAAGATTGACGGTGCTTTATCGTCCATGAAGTTTAGTGGAAGTGTATCTATCCAGCGAGAGGCACAAAACGAAGCAAGAACGATGATGGAGTATGAGATAGATTACTGAGTTTTACTAAGGTCGAAGTGTTTAGTGATAATGTAGTTTACTCATTAGAGTATATGTTTAGGTTGTGGGAGGACGGAAAATGGAAAATGAAGAGTTTATAAAAAAATATGCAGGAAAATATCGCTTGGTTAAATTCCTCATCGGAGGCGCTGAAGCATCCGACAGGTATACGGAAGGCTGGAAAGATAAGAGTTTTTATATGTACTTTGAAATAACCGGGACGGGGCAGCTTTTTTTGAAGGCTCATGCGGGGGATGTAGAAAAAATATATGAGTATTATCTTGATCCTAAGGAAATGAAATACTATTTTAAACCCGATCATAGTGGGCAGGGGACCGCCATCAGCATAGAAAACGGCGTGTTAAAGGAAGAATCGGAAAACCATTTGATGCTTTATGAATTGACGGATGAACTGGATTAAGCTTTGCCTGAAGAGGAGCCTCGCTGCTTATGATGCGGCGAGGTCTTTTTGTTATAAAGTGCAACCCCTCACACACCATCCGCATAAACTCAAAGGCTTTGAAAAATTTCGAATAGCTTGTTGACGCTTTCTTTTTCGTGGTTGGAAAGTTGCTTTTCCCAAGGAGGAATCGAATGAGTTCGATCGAGATCAAGAAAATCGGAATTACAAAACTTAGTACCGATGCAATCGTTAATGCGGCCAACGAAGGGCTATGGGAAGGCGGCGGTGTGTGCGGCGCCATTTTCCGTGAGGCCGGATCTGCGGAGATGACTGAGGCCTGCCGGGCTATCGGAGGGTGCAAAACCGGCAATGCGGTTATCACACCGGGCTTCAAACTGCCCGCAAAGTATGTCATTCACGCGGTTGGTCCCAGATGGCTTGATGGTGAACACGGTGAGCCGCAGCTTCTGTACAGCGCTTATGAGAAGTCGCTGATCCTTGCCGGGGAAAACAATCTTCATTCAATAGGATTTCCGCTGATCTCTGCGGGGATATATGGGTATCCCAAAGATAAAGCCTGGGGGAGGGCGATACAGGCTTGCACAGATTTCATCCGGGCAAATCCTGGCTATGAGATTGAGATAATCTTTGCTGTGTTGGAAGACGGGATTATTGAGATGGGGGAAAGAGAACTTAGGGGTGCCGATTGGCAGGCGGGGCCTATGGAATGTTGCAGATAACTTGTTTGTACAGAGTGGACAAACAAGTTATTATGTTATATAATCCTGTTGAAAGGAGATGTTCGAAAGGTGAAGATTGATTGTGAATATAGAATCAGAGAGGATATAGAGTTCATTATCGAAGCAGAAAGAATTAATAAACTGGAACTCTCGGAATCAACCGGAATTTCAAGAACAACGCTTGATTCAATAGAGAAAAAAGGTTTTGCAACAAATGAAGTCTGTGAAAAACTGTATTCGTATATATATAGACAGAATTATCGGCTTAATTCTGTTAAGGAAGAACTGATAAAAGAAAAGTATGGGAATGTTCTGTTTCATGGTTCAAAATATGGTTTATCAGAAGTGACGGTCTCCGGATCGAGGAATAATTGTGATTTTGGAAATGGTTTTTACTTAGGGCAAACATACAATCAGGCATTATCATTTGTGTGCGAATATGATAATGCGTCGGTGTATTCATTTAAGTATTCATTTGACGGGTTAAAAGTAGTTGAATTTGATTGTTCTATTGACTGGATGCTTGCAATCTGTTCTTTTAGGGGCACGATAAAAGAATATGCTGAAAGTACTATGGTTCAGGAAATTGTAAAGAGAATTGAAAATGCTGATGTTGTTATAGCGCCTATCGCGGATAACAAAATGTTTTATGTAATGTCTCAGTTTGCGGAAGGCGAGATTAATGCTGATGTCGCCCTTCATTCTTTGTCAGCATCCTCTTTAGGACTTCAATACATTATAAAGACGGAGCGGGCATTAAAGAGATGTACCCCTATGGAAAAGTATTATTTGTCAGTACCGGAGCGAGAGGATTGCAAGAAAGCATTGATTAAGAGGGGGTATGAGATAGATACAAAGCTAAAACTTGCAAAAAGAGAGTTCAAAGAGGGATTATACATTGAGGAGTTATTGAAATGAAAACATTTGATCATGACGGCTTGTTGTTGGCTGAATATCAAGGAAAGATATTTGAAAGATCTACAGAATTAAGGTGTTCGACTGCGGTTTTTCTTAGAAGGTTTTTGCATTCTGATTTATTAAAGAAGATGGATATGAATGATGTAACATCTTTATCATTGGATGCAAATGAGGCAATAGAGAGTATTCAAAACCAATTTGGTGAGTCCGATTATGGTAAGGTCAAGTATTCAAAAAACTCAATGTTTTGGATTGGCTATATTTACAGATACATTTCTTATACGAGGGGTGTTGCAACGAAGTTTGTGATGAGGCTTTTCCCATATAAGCAGTTAAACGATGTCTATTACTCTTTTCATACTCAGGATCCTGAATGGTGTGTGCATAGTTTGTTGGAGATGAATAATCAAAGCGAAGATGTCTTTGATAATAACCTGAGATTGAAGGCAGTGATAGCTGCTCGAGGTGAATAATAGACATGTTTGTATTGAATGGACAAACAAGTATACGTTTCGGCGTGCCGAAGTGAGGGGTGGCAAAATAAAGGGGGCTCAGAAGAGCTCCCTTTTATTTTGCGCCTTTGTTAAAGCCAGTTGACAGATTGTAAACAAAACATGGTGGTGGCGAAGGGCCTTTCTTTTTACACTTTTCTTAAAAACCGGGAGGAAAGTGTAATGAAAAAAATGATATCGGACAACGTCTTTCTTTATACTCTTGCCATCACCGCAGCTGCCGGGATGGTCTATCTTGCCGCCTTGATAGTGGGCGAGGCAGTCATAATCTTAGGTTCAATGCTCTTTGGATACAACATGACCGATCATCCCATGCCTGAGGATGTGGCGAGAATCGTTGCTTTTTACGGCTATGTGTTCGTGATCCTCGGGATCATTCTTTTTACACTGAAAGTTAACAGACTAAGCTTAAAAGACATAGGAATAGGGATTCGTGGCGGCGCGAAGTCCACATTGATCGGATTGCTTTTGGGCGCGGGGGCATTGGCGGTCATACTTGTAATACTCCTTGCCGGCGGCTTCGTGAGGTTTGAAGGCATGAACCCGCAGATGAGGCCTTTGTTCTTTGTGCTTTATTTTGGCGGATTTTTGGTTCAAAGTTCCATGGAGGAGGTCCTCTGCAGGGGCTATATCTTCCACATGCTGCAAAAGAAAATAAGTGTCGGACTTTCGGCTGCCGTCAGCATTCTGTTTTTTGCGGTGTTCCATTTCCCCAAACTTTTCGGGGACGGGATTTTGATCGGAATCATCGGGTGCGTGAACCTGGTGCTTGTGGGGGTGATACTGGTGCGATTGACTATCCGCGGCAAAAACATCGGTGCCGCCATAGGATTTCATTGGATCTGGAATTTTTTGCTTTTTAATGTGATCGGACTTAACTTAAGCGGCCTCGAAACAGCGGATTCTCTGTTTAAGGTGCGGGCGGTTAACGGTTTTCTCACCGGCCATTCCTATGGCATAGAGTCGAGCGTGATAACAACGGTAGTGCTTGGTGCGGTAATAACTGCTATAATACTTACTGAGAGGGGCAGGAGAAAAAATGGAATTTCACAATAAGCTTTATGAACTTCGCAGGCAAAAAGGCTTTTCGCAGGAAGAACTTGCAAACCGCCTGAACGTATCGCGCCAGACCGTGTCCAAGTGGGAAGTGGGAGAATCTTCTCCCGATATGGAGAATCTGGTGGCTATCAGTGAGCTTTTCGGAGTCTCCCTGGATGAATTGGTGCTAAACAAGGCGACCGCCGGCACCGGGGCTGCGACCGAGGGCGCGAGACCTAATCTGTACGGGGATATCAAAGAGCATGTGCTCACCGATGCTAACAAAGAAAAAGCAAAAAAGGGCCTGAAGATCGCAGGTATCATCGTGGCAGCAGTGCTGGCTGTCGATATAATTTCCATGGTGGTGTATTTTGCGCTGTTCGGGGCGCCGAAGTAAGAGGGGTTATGGCAAATGGGATGAAATTTATAACTTGTTTGTACAGGTTGGACAAACAAGTTATGGATCCCAAAATCAGCGATGCACCAAGACAAATGCCAAGGTGCAAATATTGCACTTGGCGTTGACAAGTGAGTGCAAATGTTGCATCATATAGATGCGGAGGTGCAATATGAGCTTGATAAAGGAATTAAGAACGGAAAAGAAGTTGACCCAGCAGCAGGCGGCTGATATACTCGGTATTTCTTTGAGATCGTACAAATCTTATGAGAACGATGCCGATAAAGTCGGTAGTTTAAAATATCACTATATCATTGATAAGCTTAGTGCAATAAATCCACTGGACGAAGAACACGGAATTCTGGAGTTAAGTTATATAAAAGAAAAATGCAAGGATGTCTTTTCGGAGTACCCGGTTCATTATTGCGTTATGTTTGGATCATATGCTAAAGGGAAGGCTGTAGAAACCAGCGATGTCGACCTGCTTATTTCATCAGATGTAAAAGGACTAAAGTTCTACGGCATGGTTGAAAAACTCAGGACAGCACTCCACAAGAAAGTTGATGCACTGAGCCTTGAGCAGCTTAAGGATAATCTGGAGCTGACAAGCGAAATCTTAAAGGATGGCATTAGAATATATGGATAATACCAAAAACGATCATTATTACCTTGACAAGATCAAAGCAGACATGTGTACCTTCACGCCCACCCCTGCGCAACAAACATCCCATACTCCTTCGGCAGATCCACCACACCGTTTACCGAATGCTCCGCGATGATTTCTTTTAACCTTTCAAGCGGAATATCATTTAATGCTTTCAGTGATGCCAGACTTCTGAGGTAACTTACAAGATCATCCGTGTCCGTCACATGAAGGGAGTCCGTATAAAACCTTGCTTCTATATCGGAAAAAGCAACCTTTAACTTCTCCTTTCCGTTCTGCATGGTGAAGTTATGATTGGGTTTGAAATTCTCGCCGCCAAGCCTGAACCACTCGGCAAGCTGCTCCACGAAGTTATTCTCTCCAAGTGTAGCGCAATAAAACACCCCGTCATCCTTGAGGACTCTTCGCACCTCTTTAATGCCTTTGTCAATATCCGGAACATGATAAAGCATGGAGTTGGCAATGACCATGTCAAAGGAGTTATCCTCAAAGGGCAGATCCTGAATATCTGCCACCCGATATTCAATGTTATCTTTGGTCCCGATGTTCTTTTTAGCTGTATCCAGCATACCTTCAGAGAAGTCAGAAAGAACCAGTTTGCCAAATTTCCCAAGTAAACCATCGCGCCCCATCCATAAGCTTCCGGTGCCGCATCCCAGCTCCAATACCGTCATTCCGGCAGCAATATCGTAATTTGAAACTATCCAGTTTCCGTATCCCTGCGGGTTGGTGGAATATTTTTCGTGAAAAGATATCCTCGTATCCAGACCTGTCGATGTCCGGTATTGTTCTTTTACCGCGTCAGAATTATTGGAACTCCCAATCTTAAAGTTTTTCATCATGATGTCCTTTCCCTTGCCGCTTTGTGCGCTGCCGTTTCCGGCAGGCTTCTCTATGATTCTCCGATATTTATATTAATACTTCCGGCGGAGAATGATTAAGGTTTTATAAAGGTATCCTGTGGTAGAAAGACTTTACTTTTTCTTTGAAAACGCCCAATAATCTTTACTTTTCGCAGCACATTTGGTAAAATTAGTAAAGATTGCGAGGTATTTTATATGATTTCATATGAAGGATTGATTAGAACTCTTAAAGAGCGTGGAATAGGGAAGACAGATCTTTCCACAGAGGTAGGTCTTTCTACACGTACCGTGGCAAAGATAGCCAAGGGGGAGAGATTGTCTAAAACCAGCATTGCGAGGATCGCGAATTATCTTGGAGTATCAGCGGATCTTCTGGTGCGTGATGTGAGTTCCAATAAAATATTACAACTGCTTCGGGATGAAAAAGAAATGAATCTTCCCGGAGGCCTGTACCATGAATTGCAGGTCAGGATGACATATAACTCAAATCATATGGAGGGCAGTAGACTGTCGGAAGAGCAAACCAGATACATATTCGAAACGAATACGGTTGATATAGGTGACGGTATTCCTGTAGATGATATTCTGGAGACGGTCCACCATTTCCGTGCGATCGATTATGTTATAGATATTGCGGAAGAACAATTATCCGAAACTCTCGTTAAACATCTGCACTATATTCTCAAGCACGATACAAAGGATTCTACCTTGCCGTGGTTTGCGGTGGGAGATTATAAGAAACGAGCCAATGTTGTGGGCGGACAGGAAACAGTTAAGCCTGAAGATGTCCATAAGTGCATGAAGGCGTTGCTTGAAGATTATAACTCAAAGACTGATGTGACAATTGAAGATATAATTTCCTTTCATGCTGAATTTGAACACATCCATCCTTTTCAAGACGGTAACGGAAGAGTCGGGCGCCTTGTAGCGTTGAAGGAATGCCTTCGTCATGACCTGATACCCTTTATCATAGAAGATTCAAAGAAGAACTATTACTATCGGGGCCTTTCGGAATGGCGCAAAGAAAAAGGTTGGCTGACAGACACCTGTCTTGATGGACAGGATACATTTAAGAAAATTTTGGACATGCTGGATATAGAATATTAAAAGGTCCGGTGGACCTTTTCGGGAAGGCAGTAGTTCTTATGGACTAAAAGTGCTATAATACTGTTACAAATTAATACACAAACCTATGAAGAGTGCGCGAGGGACAAGCCCTGTGACCGCACGACAACCTGCCGCAAGGTAAGGTGCCAAAGCTTGATCGATGGGTAACCGGATAACCAAGGCCCATCGAGACGATGGGTCTTTTCTATGTGCTTTTTCATGGGAAGGATGTCTGTTGTGCCTCTTTGTAGAAGATAAGGAGGCACGTATGTGTAAAGAATCCCCCATCATCATCAATGTCCCCCATTCCTCGCTGCTAATCCCCGAGGAAGAAATGCAGTTCTTTGAGAAAAAGAAACTTATCAGAGAACTTCTGGTCATGACCGACCACTGTTGTGACGACCTGTTCGACACAGGACATGAAATGCTCGTATTTCCTGTATCCAGGCTTGTCTGCGATTTTGAAAGATTCAGAGACGACAAAGAAGAGATCATGTCGGAAAAAGGCATGGGAGCGGTGTACACCAGATGCTCGGATATGTCGCTGTTAAGGCGGATTGACGGCGAAAATAAAGAGAGGATCCTGCGGACCTATTACGACAGGTATCACGCTATATTTGAAGATCTGGTAAAAGAAAAACTGGATAAGTTCGGAAAATGTCTGATCGTGGACGGCCATTCTTTTTACGGATCGCCCTTACCTTATGAGCGCGAGCAGGATCCGGACAGGCCCGACATCTGCATAGGGACAGATGATTATCATACTTCGGCCCGATTGGCAGCAGAACTTACGGATCATTTTAAAAAGAACGGGTACTCCACAGCGCTCAACACTCCCTTTGCCGGTGCCATAGTTCCCATGAGATATTATCGGCGTGACCGGAGAGTGCAGTCCGTGATGATAGAGATCAACCGGCGACTCTACATAGACGGGGAAGGGCGCATCAAGCCGGGGTATGAAAGGGTAAAAGAGCATATAAGAGAGGCGGTAAAATGTGTTGAATCGAGGCTCTTTTTGGGGGAATGATTTTCTTTTTCAAGTTTAACTTGAATCATTGTAGGTTTGGGGTATATGAAATCATGAAAAAAGGGGGCTCAACTGAGCCCCCCGATCTTTTTATCTGGATTCGAAGCGTCCGCCGGCCCCTTTGCAGGTGGGACAGAGGATTTTGCCGTAACTGCAGTGGTAGCAGGGACCGTAAAGGGTTTCACCGCACGTTCCCGTACCGTTACATTTGCCACATGCTTCCGTATGTTCTTCGGTAATTTCTTTTTCGCTGAAAGCGTAACTTGCGTATACTCCGCTATAACCGCCTTCCTGAGGAGCTATATCGCCTACGGAATGGGACTTGCCGTATCCCACGCACTCGCCGCACAAAGCACGCTGTCCGCCGTGCTTGCCGTCATCAACGGTTCCCACGTCGCCGCAGATCTTACAGGGAGTGCCGTTGTATACGCTTACGGTACGGCTTTCAGTTGTGGTGACTGTTCCGGTGCCTTTGCAGACATCACAGGTCTCTGCTTTGGATAAAAGCTCGGCATTCTCCCAGTTACCGTTGCAGTGACGGCATACAGCGAATCCGTAGCTGCAGTCGGGACATGTAATCCATACTTCTTCCGGTTCATCCTCTACAATGAATTTAACGTTTTCGGCTTCGAGTTTGTCTTCGGGAATCGCGTTGGCAATACTTGCTGCCACCTGATTTACAACTTCTTCGGATTTAACACCCTCATCATAGGAGTGAACGGTTATCTTAAAGTCTTCTTTGTCGCCGTAGCCCTTTTCAACAACCGTTGTAAGGTACTCACCCATAAACTTCTCGACGTTTTCGAACTTTTCTTCGTTTGAGTCACTTAAAAGAGCGGTGAGCACATCCGCACCGTCATCATTCAGGTTTTCCACGTATTCGACCTTACCTTCGGCATTGATGCCCACTAAGATCTCGGGGTTAATGGTGATGACAACATAGGTGAGGTCATCTTTCTTTTCCCCATAAACTACTGCTTCGGTGGGTTCGGGTTTGCTTTCGTTCTTTTCCTCGACGGAAGAAGTGGAATCCGTCTGCTTGGTCGAATCGGAAGTCGAAGCGGAAACCGACGTGGATATATCACTCCAACGGAGCCCGGTTTTACTATTCTATATAAAGATTTTCTGTTATTGCACAGAAAAAATCTTTGCTCCAAAGGTCAAGTGTTGCGGGGTTGTGAATGAATGGCAGTACATCGTTTTTGGCCTGCACATAGTCTATTGTTTCAAAGCGGTTATACAGAATCTTCTTGATTTCATCTGTGGACAAATCAAGACGTGCCTTTTCAAAACCGGAGTCCACAAGGCGTGCATTCAGGTGTTGCAGATTAACCGGTGTCTGATGTGAAAGATAAAACACGTAATCGTACAAATCGCGCCCCTTTGTTCTGCTTTTCCACGCGCGGCATATTACTGCATGTATTTTACCTGCAAACAGAGATGGCATATCATAAAGGTTTATTTCATAAGGAACCGGAAGCAATCTGAACTTTCTTTCAAATCCTGCACACGGAGGAGGCGTAGTATCCACTTCAAATTTGACTTTAATCATTTCTGAGCCGACGATGGTTTGCGCCAATTGCTCGTCGGCGTAGCATAGCAGAATATGTTCTCTGGTATTTCCCTTTACAAAGGCAGAAAGAATATCTGAATCATTGGATTTGATTTTTGGTTCGGCTTTAAAGTGGAAACCATATGTTAAAAGTTCTTTTTCCACTGCAGGAAGATAGTTGTCGAGCTTAAAGTCAGGATTAGCAGTTGTTAGGGAAAAATCAAGATCCTCCGAAAAGCGATCAAGGCCATGGAATATTCGTAGAGCGGTCCCGCCATAAAATGCGGCATTTTGAAAGAAGCCGGCACGGGAAAGACCGCAAAGGACAATCTCCTGTACAACTTCTTTTATGCTGTTTTTCTTGTCATTTTGTGTCGTCGAGGTATGCTGAGACAGCATCTGCTCTATGATATTATTCATGTCGCTTGATCTCCTTAATGAGGGATTTCAGGATTCTGTGATTAGCAGTGGAATACAATCCGGCCAACTCTGACATTTCGTCCATATTCAGGTTTAGAAAAGCGCCTTGGGGTTTGCATAATTATTGTATTGTTGGAGCAGCATTGCTGTAGTTTTTATCATATTATCACCACCATCTACAGTAAAATTGCATTTAGTGGTGAAAATCAAGCAAAAATTTTCGGAGATACAGGGTTTTCGTTGGCTTTCTTTTGCTTTATGATGATACGGAGAGGAAAACATCAAAAAAAGCCCGAAAAATCGGACTTTTTGAGAGCGCGAGACGAAAGTCGAAGTCGGGATAGCGGGGCAAACCCGGTATATTAACGCAGCTTTGCAGTGTTAATCGTGAATTCAAGGAGGAAAGCGCTCTATCCATGGGCTGTCCCCATATTTGTCCCCAACTGTTTTAAAGCCTTTTCTTGTCGATACTCTTAAAGAATGTCTTTTTTAATTCCTGCGTTTTGTAGAAAAACATCTGCTCCGATCTGCTAAGACGTTTTTCATCCTGTTTAATCTTCATTAACTCCAACGTGCATATAAAATCTGCAATTTGAAGCAGTCGATATTTCTGCGGTTCGGCTTTACGGAATTCAACGTTACTTAATAAGATTGAAAAAGCGGCATTGAGAAGAGAACTCAGTTCCGTCTGACCATTATCATAATAAACAATGACTTTGTCGAATTGATAAAAGAAATCCGAATAAGTCTTTATTACATTGCTAATTTCCTTTGCCAATCGCCCGGACAGAGAGATTTTGTCGGGAGTCTCTTTTCTGTTAACGATAATGGTGTGATGTTTAATGTTACACTTGTTGTAAAAGTTTAATAGCTTATATATTAGTTTACGGCGATTGTCTAATGACAGATTTTTGAAAATATCCTCACGTCTAATGACTGGGCCGGTGTGTATATACTCAATTTCAGTTCCTGACTGTGCGAGACTATGTTCTAATCGAACAATTTCATCGTCTATGTTGTATTGCTGATCGTGGAAAACCATAGAAACTAGATAGTATGCCGGCTTGTCCTTTAACTCGCCAAAGTCGCCGGATTCATCTAGAAAGACGCTTAATTCCTTCATAACCCTCCAAAAAAAATGACGGGAAATTCTTCCCGTCTACGGTGACCCAAAGAGCTTACGCCCAAGTCAATATTATAGTACCATGCATGGTAAAAACTGTCAAGAAAAAAAGGTGTGGAACACCCACACCATATCGATGGACCCGGGTCTTTCGACCAGCCCTCGGTAATGCAAACACTACCTTGTACACACATATTACCATAGGCGCAATTAACACGCAACTAATAATTTCGGTTGGCTGATGAGATGAAAACAGTAATGAATTTCTATATGAAATACCTGACAGAATCTTGAATCATCGCCCTTACTGTGCTTTATAATAGAACTTGGAGGATTGCAATATGGTACTATTTAAGAGCAAAGCGGAAAAGGAACTGGACGGCATCATCCGTCGCCTTGAGATGAATATGGCCAACAACTATAAGGACAATGCCCGGAGCAACCTAAAAGAGCTGGAGGCTTCCGTGAACCTGCTTCGCACTTCCGGAGGATTGAAGGCGGCCAAATTAGCCGAGTATGAGTCGTTGGTAGGCGCTTACAAAGAAAAAATGAAGGGATTTTCCCACAAGGACCAGAAACCGTATTGGACGTGAAAATAGTTTACGCTGAATCGTATGAAATATAGGGATGGAGTGTATTATTACTAGCCGAGGGAGTGATTGATATGTTTGGATTATTCAAACCTAAGCATAAGAAACAGCCTGACAAAGAATGGATTCGAAGTACTCTTGCGGAAATCGGGAAACTTGAGCCTGAGAAAACGCATGTCGTGTACAGTGAACAGATTTCTTCGGATGATTATGACCGCGTTGTCCGGCATAGCACTAAGCTTTCTGCAACAAGTGTTGCCAAGGAAAAACTGGCTGAATGGTATGCAACGGCAAAAATTGAAACATTTCAGGGAATGTTGCTTAGACTTATCAAAGAAAAAGGCATGACCAATAAGGCGTTTTATAAGGCTGCCTCAATAGACAGGAAACTTTTCTCGGCCATATTCAACAATCAGTTCTATCAGCCCAAGAAGGAGACAGCTGTGGCCTGTTGCTTTGGACTGAATCTTAGTTTGGAGCAGGCGGAGAAATTGCTTGAGGCTGCAGGATTCAAGCTTTCCATGTCAATCGCTTGGGACAGGGTTGTTTATTATTGTCTTAAGACTGGAATTACCGATTTGGAGGTTGTAAACGAGTTGCTGTTCGAGAGTGGTTGCAGTTGTATACGCAGTTAAAATGTCTTTTCTGAAACGACCATTTATGGTTGGGTGGGTGATAATATATCTATACAGTGTTAAGGCGGTCTTACGTCCATAGTCGCGTATACACACCCGTTTGACGATGAAGGCAATTGGAGCCGGAGTGCGGTCAAATATGTTGGAGCTGAAGGCAATTGAAGCCGGAGTGCCGACCGGCAGGTGCTGTAAGCCTTAACACGAAGTGAAGGAGTTGTAGTTTTGACTCATCCGCCCTTCGGGGCGGTGTCCTTGTCAGCTATCAACTCCTTTTTGCTTAGAGGTATGATGAGGACTTACATTGAGTTCTATTATAAGCGTATTGTTTCCTATTGGGCAGTTCGCGATAGAACGCGACAGGTATCCTAAAATGGATGGGCCGTTCTTCTGTCTTGAATACCCCGGTATAGATAGTTTGACGGAGATCAAATTGCAGTCCACGATATTTAATGGTAATGCAGCTTGTTCTTTTGTTGAGAAGTTTAAGGAAATTATGGGTGTAAGCTACTAATTCGTAACTGAGAGGGGAGGTGCGGAAGATGACCCCAAAACTATATCATTTATATGTTTTCAAAACGTCTTGCGTTCGCGGAGATGCTCCGGGCATTGTTCGCATCAAACAGGCCATTACGAGCCATGATGATTGGTACTGGAAGGACGGAGAGCGTAATCTTAAGGGATTTGATTGCAGGCAAACAATTGACTTGATCAAGGAATATGCCGAGGGTGGAGAAAAAATAACGTTTGGTATTCTGAAATCTAAGCATGGCATAGAGTATATCTGCATCAGAGTCTCTTATGATGATATTGAATCGTTATTTCGTGAAATAGAGCGAGCCGTAAGCAGTCTTGAGCTTGTTCTTTTTGACCCGCAGTTGGACAGAATCTACTTTCATTACGACGTGGCGAGGAGAAAATATATACAGAGCCATCAGAGAATTCAGATTCTTTTGGAGGCTATTTCAAAGGCTGCACATCCATTCCGCATGGACAAATTGGAAAAAATAACGACTGAGGACCGAATGGTGGCTTCTTATGCTTTGTCAATAACTAAAAGCGGGCAAAGTTTTGAAGAACGAACGTTGGGACTTTGGAAAACTTTGTCTGAACTTGTAACTGAAGAAGAAAAACTGATTTGCAAGGACAGGTGCTTTCACATAGAAACTAATCAATACGAGTTTATTTTTGTACTTGAAGGATACAAAAATAATGGGAATCTTATTGGCTATATGGAAGACGAAACTCCTGTGGTATCGCTCCTTCGCAGAATGAGTTGCGCGAGGTTTCTTAAGAATCTCAGAAAACATGATTCTGAATGGGAAAAAACGGAACTGTTGTATAATATGCGTATCGAGGAATTGGTGCTTAAGTACCCAAATCCGGGTGACCGTTTAATCGCGCTGTATAAGATGCAGCAGAAAATAAAGGAAAAGGGTCTTTGGGCGCATTATGATGCTTTCAGAACTATGGGAGGCGGCGACCAACTTCGATTTAACAAGAAGTATGATGAAGGGATTCCTGATGATTTAAGGTGTTCGTATCTTAAGATGGAGGATACTTATGCTTTGATATTCAGACCGTGCATTTTAAAGTATTATCCATATTTTATGGACCGGTATTATTTGGAGGATAATTATCTTCCCAGTCAAATGTGCCGTAAAATACTGGAAGAGACTAAGCGTGTAAAGCAGGTGCTTTCTGCTGATCCTTACAGCAAGGAATCCCAGCGATACCTTAAGAAGAACAATATTCAATGGTTTCTGAATGATATAAAGGATTTCTGGTTTGCGATTGAGCATATGAATGTGTTCATCAGATGGTTGGAATTGCAGATAGAAATGGAGAAAGAAACCGGTCGCGATTATAATATTGTTGTAACGGGACCGTAAGTAAGAGGAGAGCACGCCTTATTAGGACTGACATGGAAGATTATTGACAGATTTATCTGTTTCGCTTAAACTCTGTTTAAAAGAAGGGCGCTCAAGATTGGTAACGCTGCCTGTTGGCAGAAGCCGAGGAGCGACTTTCTTTTTTGTGTTATCTTTTCAAGTTCAACTTGAATTTGCAATTGAAACATAAATCCCTGCTTGTTAGAATAAAAGGGGAATTTGCAGTAGTATAAGACCGTAAAGAAACCCGGTTACCCCGGCATACAAGGAGGGCGCGGATGAGCATAGGAACAAACATTAAATGCCTCAGAGAAGAGCGGAAATTGACTCAGGAGCAGGTGGCGGAAGCCCTTGGTATTTCTTTTCAGGCTGTGTCGTCCTGGGAAAGGGATGAGTACAAACCGGACACGGAGAAACTCATTAACCTGGCGGAATTCTTCGATGTGTCGGTATCGGCCATCGCCGAAGAGAAGAGGAATGCTTTCAAGACAAAGGAGACGATTTACAATTGGGAGCACATGAAAACCTATGTGAAGACCACGGCCCGGAATCTTAAACTTCCCAATACCCTGAAGGCTGTGGACTTTGCGGTTAAGGCCCACGAGGGTCAAAAAAGAAAACGTTCTTCCGTGCCTTATATTTATCACCCGCTGAATCTGGCTTGCCATGCTTTGTCCATGGGGATAACGGATGATGCGGTGATTGCGGCCTGCCTGCTTCACGATGTTATCGAGGATTGTGGCGTTAAATCGGAAGATTTGCCCATTAACGACGAGGCCAAAGAATTGGTTCTTTTGCTGACCTGTGCGAAAACCAATGAAAAGAACCGGACAGAGATCATAAGTGCCTATTACAAGGCTATTGCAGAAAATCCCAAAGCAGCGCTTATAAAGTGTTTGGACCGGTGCAATAACCTTACCACCATGTCCTGGGGGCTCAGCCGCGAAAGAATATATCGGATGATCAAAGAGACTGAGGAGTATTATCCCGAATTGCTTGGTGTCTTAAAAGCAACCACTGAATACAATAATGCGGCATGGCTCTTAAAATACCAGATCGAGAGCATGCTGGACATCTACAAGAGATTGATGTGAGGCCGGAAGGATGATCAGATTAAAGTACGATGAAAAACCCCGAGATCCCAATCTGACAATATCCACACGCGTAAATCGGTGGGATGAAAAATCGGACATTGTGTGGATGGCATGGGGTGAGAAAAACAAGAAAACTATTGTTGTTTCCGAAGAATCTTCTGATGTGCCGGAGTGTATTAAATCTTTTATCCCGCGTTGGAGACAACTTGCAAGACAGTGTGATGAAAGAATGCAGGGTGTTTCGGCGTCGGGTTACTGGTATGTTAAGGGAGCTTGTTCAAAAGCGTTCTTTTATGATGCCGTTTATGAGATTGATACAGGAATTCTGTATGATATTGGCGATTATTCCTCTGCGGGGTATCTGTTTGAGCGGATAGAAAGTGAAATAGAGAAAGACTTATATTCTATAGGTGCTATCTATGTCGAGTACTATGGGATGATGGATTAGTAGAATGGCGGAAATCCGCCTTTTTTGGCGGCTTTTTATTGATGCGGAATATCCACTAACGTAGAGTTATGTAAACCGCAAGCGAAGCACTTGTTCATGTGTACTTTTTATGGGACTTTTAATGGGTTATGATAGAATCAGACAGAGCGAGGTAGGTCGTCTGTCTCTCCATTTCTGTTTTGCCTTTCGAGTTCAAAATCGCTACTGCGACATGTGGCAGCATCTTTCAGGATGGTTGCAGTGGCGACCCTTCGGGGTCATTGAAAAGTGGATCAGAATAGCAGATCGATTTCAAGGAGGTTTAACGTTATGAGTGAACCTGTTCAATTCGATGTGACAGTAGTGAATGGGCATTACTGTGAGGTCCTGAGAAAGGAGGATTCTGATGCTTCAAGATAAAGATTGGGTTGAACCTGGAATGCGGAAATTTTGCGTTGTGGCAAACATTGTCAGGGAACGCGTGGACGAGAACGGCGTATTGAGACATGGAACGGCTGCTTTTCCCGGTGGGAGAAAAGTGTATGTATCCAAAACCTTTTCTTATAACCGTGACCGTATCAAAGTTGTTGGCCTCAATCGTTTTAAAAAGTATGTGTATGATTACGTTCCTTTTGATGCGATTACCAATATCCGCCCGGATAAGACATTCAGTAAAACTATGATTAGTTTAATGACGGATGATGTACTTGATGGAATATGCAATGAATGGTTCGGGTACAAAGAAGCAGATCGTATTGCTACGGAAATTTACGCTAATATTCTTAATGCCGCACAAAATGGAAATCCAGAACTTCTTGAAGTTTTTCAAAATGATTTTGAAAGTCACAGATGGGAATACTTTAACGCATTTTTTCAGCCAAGAAGAGTAGACAAAATAGAAGAGTGGAAAGGACAAAAGCTATCTAGACGATGCCCAATTCCTGATTTGCTGACAAAAATCGGGATGGAGGAAATAGAAAAAAGAAGGCAATGCAAGATAACGGAGAGGAGGAAGGAAATGTATCGGATTGAATCTGAATCATTTGCTTTGGAACTCATCCCTGTAGTTGAGGGGGACGAGGTGTCGGTAACCGTAAAAGTACGGAGCGATAAGTTTTCCGCGGAATGTACTATAGATGCTTTTGCAGGGCAGATCATGATCTTTGCGAAAGATATGCTGGCTCTCTATGAATCTTTGGAAGGATCAGCAAGGTTGGAACAGGACTGGAGCCCCAACAATTACATTCAGTTTTCTGCACAGCAACACGGCCATATCCTTGTGGAAGGAAGGCTGAAGAGCGAAGCACGTTCCGGCAATGTGCAGGAGTTTTCTTTTAAGCACGTGATCGATCAGAGTTACATAGAGGGGGTTGCAAAGGAACTATATGCGGATTTTGGTAAGAATTGCCAATAACCATTTTATTGCTTTTTAATTGAATAATGCTACAATTATTACACCATAAAGAGAGGGCGAGAGACAAGCTCAGTGACCCCTCCGCAACCTGCTTCCGGTAAGGTGCGAAAGCTTGAACGATGGGTCACATGAAGCAGTCAAGGGACTCATCAGTCGATGGGTCCTTTCTTTATGGGGTAAACAATCATGAAGTGGGCATATAAAGAGCACGAAATGCCCGGTGCTACTGCAGCGCAGTGGGGGATTATAACCATGTAGGGTCCGAATACGTTGAATGTTTTTTTCTTACAATTTCTTTTTCGCAATAAGTTTATAGCGGTTTTTCATAAACTTTGAAGGAGAACCGAAAAATTCTTTCTCGGATTCTGTAAATGCACCTTCGGATGCCTTTAAAGCTAACAGTTCTGTTCGTGAAAAACCATACTGACCATATAATAAGGGGACTTTGAAGAGAATCTTCCGAAATCGCCAGATTCATCGATGAAAACGCTTAGAATGTTTTCCAATATAGATACCGCCTAGAAGGAACAAAATAGCGGGGTATATCCCCGCTGTTTGGTGGACCAGGGTCTTGCGACCAGCCCCGGCAGTGCAAGCACTACCTTGTACACACATATTACCATAGGCGCAATTAACACGCAACTAATAATTTCGGTTATTTCTTCTCCACATCCTTCTCATGCTCCTTGATCGCCTGCCTTATAAGGTAAAGCACTTCCCCGTTAATGGAACGTCCTTCATACT
>JAEEGK010014023.1_pt1 | contig 17962 bp, 10 predicted proteins | sample 8958771 | NCBI WGS metagenome assembly JAEEGK01 (sample SAMN16246547, study PRJNA631951) | gut metagenome | biome: gut microbiome; feature: rumen; material: SC-attached | host: Bos | place: Iran: Karaj | collected 2018-10
ATAAAATTTTTCAAAAAAAAGAATTTGGAATTTGTGGGAATAATTCTTATTCTTATATTGCTTCTTTTTTAAATGAAATTCAATATAATGGAAGGAATAATTATACAGAAAAAGATATTTTTTCTATTTATATTAAAGAATCAAAGTATATTTCTAGTAAAGGTGTTATTTTTAATTATTTAACTTTAATTATTATTGCAATATTGATTATTATTATTATAATTTTAAGTGCTTAAATTAACATTACATTATTTAAATTTGGTATAACATTTAGATTAAAATAGTTTTATTTGAATATCATATTATAATAATCATTAAATTAATTATAATAGAATTAATTTTAATATAATATAAAAAATATAATTAGTATAAACAATTTTAATACTTTTTTTTTTGTAAAATCTTTATCACAATATCAAAATAATATAAAAATAAAATATTTAAATAAATAAATGTCTGAAATAATTTCACTTTTCAAAGATTCTAATATTATTACAATAAAAAAATCCCCTTTATCAAATCACAAATATCAATTTACTCCATATGAAACATCAACATATAATTGTCAAGAAATAAATGATGAAATAATTGAATTAGATTCTGATAATCAGAAAAAAAAAGCAAATAGTGTAAAACTTACGAATAATGTACCAAAAAATTTCATTGATATAAACAAAGAAAAATTAAATTCAAAACTCACTCTTGAAAATAAAAATAGTTTAGTTGAAAATAATATAGAAAATAATTTAAGTTTTTATAATTCAAATAGAAATACTTCAGGCGTAATTTCAGAAAAAAAATCTCAAAATGTATATGATATAATAAATGATAATATTTTTGAAAGTCGAAAAAACTATAATCGAAAATTAACTTGTATAAATGATGAATCATTAGTTTTTCATAAAAAATTCAATGCAAATAAATTAAATAATAATCATAATGAAAATGATAATATCGAAAATAATAATAATGAAAATGACAATAAATTAAGAAAAAAACATATTTCCCATCAAACTAAAAAATCAATTAATTCAACTTTACAATTTAATCAAGAAGAAGTACAATCATTATCAAATATTGAAGAAATATCAAATTATTATTCATATACAGAAAATTGTTTTGAAATGATGTATGATTTAGAAAAAAATAATCAAATTAATAAATGTATTCCTTTATCCTTTCCTTTTGATAAAATAATAAATGAAAAAAAGAAAAAATTAGCAATTTTTGATTTAGATGAAACATTAGTTCATTGTCAAGTAAATAATATTGAAGAATGTCAATTTCAAATAGAAATAAATTTACCTTCAAAAAAAAAAGGAAAAATTGGAATTAATATAAGACCAAATTGGAAAAAAGCATTTAATAAAATAAAAGATAAATATATTATTGTAATTTTTACTGCAAGTCATAAAAATTATGCAGATGCAGTTTTAGATTTTTTAGATCCAAATTCAATTTATTTTCCTTATCGTTTATATAGAAATAATTGTACTTCTATTAAATTAGATAAAAAAGATATTTATATTAAAGATTTGAGTTTATTTAAAAATATTAGTTTAAATGATATTGTTGTAATTGATAATTCTGTTATGTCTTTTTATTTTCAATTAAATAATGGTATTCCAATTTTACCTTATTATAATTCTTTTAAAGATAATGAATTAATTTGCCTTTCTTATTATTTATTTTCAATTTATAATTATAATGATTTAAGAGAAGCTAATAAAGTTAATTTTAAATTAGAAATATTTAAACAAAATGTTTTTGATAAAATTAAATTTGAAGAAGAAGAAGATGAAAATGAAAATGAAGATGAATCAATTAGTGGTTTAATTTATGAAAATAATAATTATACACCTAAAAATGAAACAAATGAAAATAAATTTGATTTAAATAATTATAAAAAGTCAAATGATAATTGTTCTGATTTTCGTAAAAATGATATTAAAATTATAAATAATATATCAGAAGATTTTAAAGAGTCGATTAATGATTTTAGAAAAAAAATATTTCAAAATGGAAAAAAAAATATTTCAAAAGGAAGAGATATTAATTAATTTAAAAATATAGAAATCATTTTTTGCCTTTTTGATTATATTTTTTAGTTAAATCAAAAATGATTTATTCTTTGTAAAATATTTTTATAATTAATTATTTATGTAATAAGAAATATTTGTTATTGTTATTGGTTAAGTTGTTGTTTAGAATATTATAAATAAAATATAGTAAATAAGTATAAAATATTAATATCAACAAATAAATTTAATATCTTATAAATATATTAAATTTATTTATTTTTAAAATATTTATATATCTTTCTTTATTCTTAAACATAAAAATTTATAAAATAAAAATTACTTTATATAAGTTTGTTAAGTAAATAAGCATTTTCTTTTAAATTCAAATTAGATTCATCATACAAACTCTTAATAGTATTTTTATTTTGATTTTTATTTTCTTTTTCTTTTTCTTCCTTTTTATTTTCATCATTTTTTTTTTCATTTTCACTTTCATTTTCATTTTCTTTTTCTTTTTCTTTTTTATTCAAATCCATTTCTTTTTCAAAATCTTCATTAAAATGATATAAATTAGGTAAATTCAACAAAGAAAAATCAAATTCATTTTCTTTAGGTAAAACTTCAACTTTACTAACTTTTTCTTTTAAACATTTCAAGCATTTAATTTCTTTTTTTTTAACAATTTTTTTTTCTTCACATTTAACTTTACTTTCTTTTTTTCTTTGAGGTTGTTTCATTCCATTAACAAAATTTTCCATTAACTTATTCATAAATTTTTCATTAATCATATTTAAAATTTTAATACTTTCTTCATCTTTACTTTTTTGAATAATTTCAAGTAAATTTTCAAAATTAATTCCATTAGAATAAGTTAAATTATGAGTATGAAAAATTTTTAATATCATATCTCCACATTCAGCCATAATTTCTTCAACCATTTTTGAACATAATTGTTGAGAATTTTCAGTTTCTTGAAATTTATCAAAATCATCTTCATCATTTTCTTCATTATCAAAAATAGCAATTTTATTATATTTATTTGCATATCTTTGTTCAAAAGTTCTTGTAATATTTTTATTAGTATTCCAAATAAAAATTGAAATATCTTCTAATCCAGTATAAGCAAAAGAAAAACTTTTTGGTATTGGTCTCACTAAATTAATACATTTTTGATGACAAGATAATTTTTGTGCAATTTTACTTGAATTTGTATCATAAAAATAAATATGTGAGTCTTCACTTCCTGTAATAATATATTTTTCCTTTGAAAAAAAATTACAATCAATATTATAACCAACACATTTATGTCCTTTATATTCATTAATACTTTTTTGACTTGATTCTTCAAGTGAATCATTAATAGAAGGTAATTTTCTCATATCCCATAAACGCAATATTGAATCTCTACCTGAACTTAATAAATAATTCTCACTATTATTAAATTTAACTGAATTTAATTTATTTTTATGTGCTTTAAATTCTTGTATTACATTTAAACTATTATTTCCAATTGGTAATCTTTTATCAAATATTTTAACTTGACCAGAACGTAATCCAGTTAAGAATAAATTTTCGTTTTTTTTCATAAATGATAAACTATTAACTGTACTTAAACTTTCTGGATTTAAATTATTATTTGCAATACTAAATAAAACTCTTTGTGAATTTAAATCCCATAATTTAATAACTGCACTAACACAACCAGATAAGAAATATTTATTATCATTACTTACTGAAATACATCTTACCCAATCTGAATGTTCAATAAATGTATGAACACATTTATAATTTTTCCATAATTTAATTGTTTTATCTAAGGAACAAGTTAAAAAATCATCATTTAAATTATTATGAAAATATTCTATTCCAGTTACAATTTCTTGATGATCTTTTAAATTTTTTAATATTTTTTTCTTATCTAAATCCCATATTTCAATACTGTGATTATGATTTGATGATGCCATTTTTGTTCCATCGTCATTGAAATTTAATGTAAAAATACATCCATCTCTATTTATTGATGAAAATGATAAGTTTTGAGGATTGTTTAATACTATCCAATCTAAACTAAAATTATTTAATAAATATGAATCCATTAAATTATTTTGTTGATTATATGGAAAGTATTTATATGAAAGAGATGGATTTGAAAATAAAAATAAATTACGAAATTTTATTTCTTTTGGCTCTTTTGATTGTATTTCATTTTGAATTTTTATATTTTCAAATTGAGATGTTAAATATGAATTTGGAAATGTGTTGAAAATGTGAGGACAATATTCGTTTTCGTAGAAAATTGAAGAGGATTTTGTTGGGTTTTTTTCCATCTTTGATACTTTTAATATATATTTATCTTTATTATTGATTGATTATTTTAAATAATTATTTAAAATATTTTTTTTTTAAGGTTTTTTATTATTTTTAATATTTTATAGTTAATATCATTTTTTATTAATTAAAAAAATTTTTTTTTATATTATGTAAGTGTTAAAAAATATTTGAATTTATTTTTTTTTTTTTTAATAGTTATTTTTTACATAAATCTTTTTAATTTTTAAATATAATAATAATTATCTTAAACCATAATAAATTTAATAAAATTGTAATCCAAATTAAATTTTAAAAATCAAAATTAAATAAATTCATCAAAATAATAATAACAAATGAGTAATTCAAGTAGATATATAAAAGATGAAAATAAAATACTTCCTCCATATATTAAAGCAACATCAAGTATAAGTGATAGATCAATAAAAAGTCAAAATGAAAATATAGATGCCGAAAAAGCATATAAAAATAGATTAAATAGAATATCATTATTAAAACAACAAAAAGACATTAATAATAATACTAATTCAATGAATCAAAATTCAACACAAGATTTAATTTTAAATAAATATTCTATATTCAATACTAATTTATGGGAATATGTTTATTTTTATATAGAATATTTTCCAAATAATCAAAAATTACCACATTTAATTTCTACTAATAAATGGGATTCTTTTGAAATTTTTGAAAATTATTCAAAAGAATCAATAGTTACTTCTGGAATAGAAATGAAAAATATAATGATTAAAAGTACATTTAATATAGATTATTTAAAATATGGAATAGAAATTGAATTTTCTTTACAAATAAAAGGAGAAGGTTCTTTTTGGTTATTTTCAAGATTAAATCCAAATGATAATTTAATATATAATAAAAATAGTACAATAATAGAAATATCAAAATTAAGAAATAGTAATAAATCTTTTATTAGTTTTGGAACATTTATTGATAATACACAAAGTAATTATAGTAGTATTATTCAAAGTTCAAGAAGTTATAATGCACATATTGATAAAGTTTATAATAAAAATTATCAAGTTTTTATGAAAAGACAATTAATTGATTATAGTAGTGAAAATAAAGATAATTATTGTGTTTATTATGGAGAAGATACTATTAATTTTAATTGTAAATTATATGATTTTGGTAGTGAAATTATTAAAGGTAAAATTAAATTAAATGATTCTATTAAAAATAATGAATTTTCTGCTAAATTTTATTTACCTTTACATGAAAGGAATTCTATTAAAAAAATTATGTTTGGTGGAGGAGGTGATAATATTAAGTTAATTCAATTTAAATGTAATACTTTAAATTCACAAGAAATTATTAATTTCGAAAAAGATGAATTTTTTATTATTGGAGAAGAAAATAAAAATTGTCAATGCTGTTTTATTTATTAATTTTTTGTAGGAAATTAATTGTTTTTTGTAAATTTAATTTCTTATTTATAACATTAAATCTCTTATTTTTTGAATTAAAAATATTTTAATTTTTAACTTTTAAAAATATGTTTTTATAAAAAAAATGTATTATAGATAAATTATATAAAATGCATTTTTTTAATTTTTTGTAACCATATTTTTATATTTAATATAATATTATATTATAAAGAACGAAATTAATTTCATTTAAATTAAAATTGAAGATAATGAATAATAATTTAGGAATTGAAATATCAAATGATAATGATAATAATTTTCAATCTATAGAAAATGTAATAAATACAATTGATGATGATGAAGATGATGAACCATTTCAAATAAAATATGATAGAGTAGTTCAAAAAGTTAAAAGAGTTTCTATTGAAGATATATTAAAATTTTCAAATTTAAATAATCAAAATGATAATTTTAATAGAAAAAGAGGTAGAAAAAGTTCAAAAGAAATTGAAAAAGATGAAAAGAAAAATTCACTCAATGTAAAAAAAAGAAATAATAATTCAAAAGATAAAATTTCTAAAAGTTCTGGAAAAAAAAGACATATTTTAATCAAAAAAAACAAAAAAATTAAAAAGAATAATTTTTGTTATTGTGTTAAATCTGTATATCCCAATAATGTAAAAAAGAATTATAAAAAAAATAAATTAAGTAGTATAAATAAAAGAATAAATAATAAAATAAATGAAGATATAATAGAATTAAATAGTGAAGAATCAGAAAAAGAATCAGATGATATTTATATTAAAAATGATGAAGAATATAAACCAAAATATTATAAAAAAAATAAATTATAATTTTTATTATTTTAATATAATATACAATAATTAATTTTTAAAAAGGATAAATTTTCAAATATTTATCAAAAAAAAAAAAATAAAATAAATAAAAATAAAAGTAAATTAAAATAAATAAATAAATATTTAAAAAAAAAAAATAAAATTATATATTATTTGAAAATGTCAAAATCTTTAATATCCCTACTTTTAATATTCCAACTTCTCCTTCAAACTAAACCCTTAGAACAAAAAAATATAAAAAAAACATTAGTTCTCTTAGATGATTGGCATAACTTAGACACACATTCATTATTTTGGTCCCAAATAAAAAAAATGAACTTTGAATTAGATTTTAGAATGATAGATGATCCAAGTATAAAATTAACTGATTTTGGTGAATATATTTACACAAATATAATATATTTTTCCCCAACATTTTCAAAATTAAAAAGAAATGAAATTTCAATTCAAAATTTATTAAAATTTATTGACGAAGGACACGATATGTTAATTTTTGCAAATAAAGATTCAGGTTCATTTATAAGAAATTTCGTAAATGAATTTGGTGTTGATTTTGATGATTATGATTCACAAGTTAAAGATTCTTTATATTTACATACAATTCAAAATGAATTAAATTCAGATTTAGTTAAATTAAATAATGATGAAATTATTGTTACTAAAAATACAATTAATGTAGATGTTATTACAAAAAAACCTAAAGGTCATATTTTATTTGAAGGAATTGGAATGGATTTAGATCCTCAAAATAAATATGTTTTTCCTATTTTAAAGGCTAATGAAAATTCATATTCTATTAATATTAAAACAGGAGAAGTTTATTCAAATGGTGAAAGAATTAAATTAGTAAGTGGATATCAAACAAGAAATAATCAAAGAATTGTAATTAGTGGTTCTTTAAATCTTTGTTCTGATAAATTATATTATTTATCAAATAAAAATGAAAAAAATAAAATTGAAAATTCGCCAAATTATGAATTTTGTCAAGATATTTTAAATTGGAATTTTCAAAGAACAGGAATATTAAAATTTAATAATATAAGACATAATAGAAAAAATGATAAAGTTTCATTATCAACTTATAGAATTAAAGATGAGTTAGAATATTTTATTGATATTTATGAATATGATTATTTAAATGATAAATGGAAACCTTATATTACAAATGATTTACAAATTGAATATGTTATGATGAATCCTTATTATATTAATCAATTAAAACAATTAGATAAAAATAAACCTACTTATTATGTTCAATTTAAAGCACCTGAAAAATTTGGGGTTTTTAAATTTATTATTGATTATTATAGAACTGGTTATTCTTATATTATTTCTGAAACTAAAGTTCCTTTAAGACCGTTTAATCATAATGAATTTCCTAGATATTTAGCTTGTGCTTATCCTTATTATACTTCGGTTTTTGTTATGTTGTTTTCTTGGATTTTGTTTTCGTTTTTGTTTTTGTATGGAAAGAAAAAAGTCGATTAGGTTTTATGAAGGGTTAAAATAATATTTATTTAAAAAAATATAATTTAGATTTTATTTATGAATATTTTTTTTTAATTTTTTTTTTTTTTATTCAATTGTTTTTTTTTTTATTTTAATTTATTATATTTTTAAATATTAAATTTAATTTAAGAAAAATATAATTTTCTCTAAATAAAAAATACTTTAAATATTAATTAATAATTATTTTTATAATATTTAAATAAATTTTTCATTATCATTTCCTACATCATCATATAATTCTTGTGCTCTCTTCTTTCTTTTTTCGGATCTCATAACATAATAAAAAATATAAATTAATAATCCTATTATTATAAGACAAGCAAAAATAAGTGAAAAAGTAAAAAAATTAGGTTTATCTGAATCACTATTTATTCTTTCTTTATAATATCCAACAATATTTTTATCTCTATCAAATATTAAAGAATATTTTTTAATAAAAGGAACTCCTAAATTCCAAAATTCTTTTAATTCACTTTTATGAATATATTCAAAGTTTACTAAAAAATAATATTTTCCATTTATTTCAATAAATAAATCTTCATAATTTAAAATAAATTCTAAATTAGAATCTTTTGAATATAAAATTAAAGGAGGAAAATTTTTTAATTTAACATCTTTCATACAAATATAATGAATTAAATTATTAAAAATTAAAGATTGACAAATTTTATTATCAATATTTTCTTTAAAGAACTTATCATAAATTGATTTATTATAAGAATTTGAACCAAAAATTAAACCATAATCAAAATTAATTTTTGCCATTATTTCATTTTTAGAAACATCATCTTTTCCACTTTTTATTTTTAATATATTAAATCCCCATGTTAATTCTAATTGAATATTAGGAATTTTTTCTTTAATAAAATTATTTTCAGAATGATTATATGTATCATTTCCAATAATTAATATTCCACTTTCATTATTTAAATTTGTATATTTTAATTGAAATGCTTTATTCTTAATTTCATTTATTTGTTTTAAATTTTCAATTATATTATTTTTATCTTTATAAGTAGAAATTAATCTTAATCCAATAACTCCAGAATAATCTTTTTCATTTAAAGTTCCTAAAACAAAAGTAAAATTTTTAACATTTTTATTATTATTAAAAGAGAAGTCATCTTTAGATAAATAAACTTTTTTAAAAAATTCAGTATCTTCATCAATTTCTAAACTAATATTTATATAAGAAGATGACATATTTGGATCAAAAGATTTTAATTTATCAGTTGCATTTTTATTTAAAATATTTAAAGAATAATATTCAGTACTTATTCTAACTGGAATTGTTTGAATTGGATTTCCTAATTTGATTTCAGTTTGTAAAAAGTTTTCTGATAAAGAAGTAAAAATATCAATATCATTTTTACTTGATTTTATTTTACTTTTATCTCTAAAGAAATTAAATATAATTTCACATAAATTATTTACAAATAACAATTGAAATGTAATAAATGTAAAAAATTTATTCATTTAATAAGATAAATAATTTAAATAAAAAAAATATATTTAATTGAATTAAATATGGAACAAGGAGCATTTGATGTGTTTCAATCAGTTAAAAATTATCTTTATTTAGGGGATTATTCAAAATGTTTAGAAGAACTTTCTACAATGGATATTAATGAAGATGATATGAGTCAAATTATAAAAAAGAACTTTTATAATTTTATTTCTTTATTAGAAAGTCAAAAAGATGAAGAAATAAATACTTTATTAGGAGAATTAAAAACAAAAACAGAAAAACAAATTAAAATATATTTCAATTTATTTTTATTTTTCGTTATTTATGTTTATAAAGATAAATTTGATGAAAAAAAATATGAAAATTTTTACAATGAATTAAAAGATATTAAAAGATATGATCCTAAAATTTTTCCTGCAATATATGTAATATCATTAATGTGTCTTGATAGAAAACAATTTAAAGACTTTTTAAATTTAATAGAAAAATTTGAAGGTGATATTGAAATATTATCATTAAAATTTCATTTAATGTTTATTATGAATAAAGAAAATGAAATGGAAAAAATAATTAATTCAATGAATTTAAAAGATAGTGAAGCAATAATTACTCAATTATGTAATTTACTTTATGGATTATATATTAAAAATGATTATGAAAATGCAATTAATAAATTACAAGAAATAAGTAAAAATACTAAAATTTGTCCTAAAATATTTAATTTAATTGGTATTTCTTTAATGAGTAAAAGTGCTTTTGATGAAGCAAAAAAAATATTAATTTTAGGAAAAGAAATGTGTGAAAAAAATGGTGATGCTTCTAATGATTATACTTCTATTCTTGTTAATTTAATCACTTGTAATAGAAATTTAGGAATTGATGATGAGATTAAAAATACTGAAGAATATTTAAAAAAAAATAATCCTGAAAATGGTTATTTTCAAAAATTAAATTATTTTGAAGAAGAATTTAATAAAGCTTTATCAAGTTAAATAAATTAAATTAAATTAAAAAAAAAGAAATTAAAAATAAAAAAAAATATTTTAATATTATTTAAAAATAATAATTAAAAACAATATTAATAAATACAAAATATGAAAAAATAATTTTAATTCTTTTTAATGAAATAACTTAATAAAAAATAAAATATAAATGTCTTCAATTGACAAAAATATTAAAAATAACATTAAATTAACATTATTTCAATCAGTAATATGTAGAAATTCTTCAAATTATATTCCATATAATATTTCAATTAATTATAATGATATAAAAGAATATGAAACAGAACAAATTGAAACATCAAATAAAAAATTTATTAATAAAAGTTATAATTTTAACATAACAACATTTTCAAGAAAACAAAATCATACTATTACTATTTCTGCATATACAAGAAGTCTTTTTGTAATTAAAAAAACATTTTCAAAATTAAATATTCCAATTAAAATTAATAATAATAATAATAAACAAAAACAATGGTTTTATCTTAAAGATAATAATGATGAAATTGTTATAAAAATTTTATTATCAATTGATTTAGATATTTCTCTTTATCAAAATAATTCTATGAATCATTTAAATAGAACTTATCGTGGGGAAATTTCTTATGATTTAATTAATCAAAAATCAAATTTTAATGATTCAAATATTTTAAATATAACAACAATAAATCTTAATAATATTCAATCAAATAATAAATCAATGATTAATTTAAATGAAAATAATTTTAGAAGAAATACAAATCAAAATCAATTAATTTCTATTTTAGAAAATGAAAGTGATAATGTTACTATTACTTATTCTGATGATGATAAAAGTGAAAATGAAGAAAGTGATTTAAGTATTAATAAAATTAATAATATTATTTCACAAAGGGCTGATAAAATTTTAGAAGAACAAAAAAATCATGATAATAAAATTGAAGAATTGAAAAATGAAGATTTATCAATTATTAAAAAAAATAATATTTTAAATAAAGAAAATGATAAATTAAAAAATAATATTCGAATATTAGAAAAGTCAAAACAAATTTATGAAACTAAAATTATAAATCATAGTGAAAATTTATTAAATTTTGAAAAGAAAATTCAAAGATATAATATTCAAAAAGATTTAGATGAATATAATAAAGAAATTTTTTATAATTTAAATTCAATGTTTATATTTAATACAAATGAAATAATATTAACAGAAAAAAATAATATTAAATATGAAAAAAACTTAAAAAAAAAAACCAAAAATAAAAATTCAAATTTTCACTCAAATATTTCAATAAATATTGATTTAAATGAAGTCTCATTAACTCAAAATTCAAAAAAATTAAAAAAAGAATATTTAACATCAAAACATTTAAATTCAACAAATTTTACATCAATATATAGTAATGAAAGTATAATAAATAAACATCATTCTCCATCATCAAATAATATTTATGAAAGTAGAACAAGAAGTAAAAATCAAATAAATTCACATTCAAAAAATTCTTTAGATATTGATAATATTTATTCAGTATATGAAATAAGAGCAAAAACAACAAAAAAAGAATTAATTGATTTAGATAATTTAAAAGTTATTAGAATTAAAACTTCTAATTCAAAAAGTAATATAATTCAAAGTAATAAAGGAGGAAGAAAAACTTTAAGACATACTAAAAAAAGACCTTCACTTAATTCTTTAAGTAAATCTAATGCTAATACTTTTAATTTAAGTAAACCTAAAAAATATCCTTCTGAAAAAAATAATAATTATCATTTTATTCCTAATAAAATTGAAAGAAATGGTATGAATTATATTAATTGTAGTAGTTCAAATATTATTGCTAATGTTAATATTAAAAATAATATTAGTCCTTCTACTGAAAGAATTAAAAATTTGTAATTTTTTTTATTTTGAGAATCTAAAATTGATTATAGTATATTTATTATATTTTTAAATTTAATTTTATAATTATTATAAAATAATATAATAATATATTTATTTATTTTAAATATGGATTAAATATTTTTTTAATATATCAAAATATTTAAATTAAGTAATAGAATTAAATTAAAGTTATTTTTTATATTCATTAAATTCAATATTTTTATATATAACTGCATAAACATTTGAATAATCAATTTCCTTTTCAATATTATTAATAATAAAACAAACAGTATCATTAAATTTATACCATTTGTTTTTAATTGGATTTTTACAAAAAGCATTATAATGACCTGTAACTGTATTACCTTCAAAAATAATTATCCCAATTAATTCATATTTTTTATTTTTTGTTTTATTATCTTCAGCAAATTTAGATAAATCTAAATAATCATTAATTGGAAATGTAATTTTAATATTATTAAATTCTCCAAAAGATTTTCTTTGAAAATGAAAAATTAATACATCAGGTAAATTATATAAAAGAGTTTGTTTATATGCAATAACATCTTTTTTACAAAATTCACAATGATAAATATTATTTTCATCATATCTTTCATAATCAGTATAATATTTTAATAATTTATAAATATCTAATTGTTCCTTTCTATTATAAAATAATTTAGTATCTAATAAAGGATTTAACATTCTATTTTCACTTTTTTCTTGTATTTCACGAAGTAATTCATTATAAGGATCTATTTCAATAATATTATTTAATTCACAATTTTCTTCTATTTTTTCAATATAATTTTTATAATTATTTAACCATATAATATGTATTCTTAATTTTTTTAATTTATATTTATTAGAATATAAATAACTTATTCTTTGTTCTAAAAAGGTAATATAAAAATTTAAAGTTTTATTAATATATGGAATTGGAATATAAAATTCTTTATTATTTTTAAAATTTATATTATAATCTGTATTAGGTTCAATTTTAATACATAATACAAAAGGTATACTTGAATTATTTTTTAATTCATTATCATTTAATAATAATTGTTTAATATCAAAATTATCAAATTCAATATTATTATATGTTAATTGGCTTATTGAAGAAAATGTATAAAAAGTACTTTCTTGAGGTAAATTAAATAATTTCCTTATATGAATATGTAGTTTTTCTAATGAATCCCCAAAATTAAATTTTAAAATTGTTGGTATTTGTAAACAATTTAAAGTTATATAATTATTTATGTTTTGACTTGTAATAAAAGATAATATTTTAAAATAACAAGTTTTATTAGCATTAATTTTTTTTTCTTTTTCTACAGAAGTTAGAGTATGTTCTGAGAATTTTATATCTTCTTCTCCTATAATAAAATTATCATGTTCCCTATTAAAAATATTTTTAATTTTCTTCTCAGGATTAATAAATAAATTTAACAAATTATTTGAATCTATATAATTATTATCTAATTTTATTTCTTTATTATTTTGTTCAACAAAATAAATTTTTATAAAAATTGGATTTTTAAATATTTCATATAAATATTCTTCACCAGAACATATTATTTTATAAGAATAATAATCATCAGAAAGAATACAAGGTATTAAATCATCTTCTTTTAAATTTAAAATATGAATCATCATATATAAAATATCTTTAACTTTTACAATATCATAAATAATTTTTTTAATTGGACAATTAATTATCATCTTCTCTTTAGATAATTTATGAGGAATAATTACACATTTACAAAAATAAAAATTACTTTTACCTGGAATAGTAGAAATATTTTGTTTTATAAATTGTTTTTTTTTTGATGATTCAACTTCTTCTTTTTTTGCTTTATTTAAACTTTGAGTTAAAGGAAGAAAAATAATATTATAAGGTTCAAATATATGATAAGTCTTTAAACAATTAGAACATAAAATTGAAGTATGATTCATTCCATAAAATATATCAGTTATAATTGAATTATTATTATTTTTAAATATATCCCATTTATTATTAAATAATATTTCAACATTTTTTCCTTTTAAATTATCTATTACTCTAATAGAATCATCATTAATTCTTTTTAAATCTTCATGTATTATATCTAAAAAATATTTAAAAAATTCAATTGCATCATGTTGTTGATAATCATTATAATAAGTATTATTTTTTCCTATTTCATCTTTTAAATTAGTAAATGCATCCATTATATTAGAATTACTTTTATCGAATTGATCATAATAATAACAAGGTTTTCCATCTAATGTTGCTTTTGGAATTTTTGTCTTCCAAATTATTTTTAATAATTCTGTATAAGCATTTATAATATTTCCTTTTGAACCTAATGAATTATATGAATTTATTTCATATAAATATTCATTAGTTAATAAATATTTTGTTAATGGAAATATATTACTTAAACATTGAAATACTGAATTCATAAAACAATTATTTCCTATATTTACTATTCCCATTGTTCCATATAATTCATTATTATTTATTTTAATAATACTTGAATTTATTGAAGAAGAAGAATTTTTTATTTTTAAATATTCATTTATTTTTATATTTGATTTATTTATTCCTTCTTCAATCATTTCATCATCTATATTATTATTATTATAATCATTATCTTCCATAAAATCATTTTCAAAATCTTCTTCAATTTTATTATTTTCATTAATTTCTTTTTTTTTATTATTTTCATTAATATCATTATTATTAATATTATTATTATTGTTAATATTATTGTTATTGTTATTAATATTATTAATAATTTTATTATCATTTATATTAGAATTATTATCTTTTTTTTTATTATTATTTTCATTAATATTATTTTTATTATTATTATTATCATTTTTATTATTATTATTATTATTTTCATTAATATTATTTTTATTATTATTATAATCATTTTTATTAATATCATTTTTATTATTATTATTATTATTTTTATTTGTTGTATTAGGAATAAAATAATTAAAAAAATCACCAACTTTATTTTTAAATTTTTCAAGTAAATTTTTACTCTGAATATTTCTCTCATTAAAATTATTGCTTGGATTAATATTTGTTTTATTATCATCAACTTTCATTTTATTTACATTTTCATATTGCTCAACATATAACAAAAGATTTCTATATTTCTTATATGGATAATTACATCTTTCAAATTTATTTTTTTTATAATTTTCTTTAATTAATTTAATTAATGAATCTTTTTTTTCTTTAACTTCATCTTCTGATAAATCTATATAATATAGAGAAAAATTTAATCCTTCATATAATTGACTTATTATTTCAATTAATGAAACCATAATATCTTCATTATTATCTGGAAAATAATATTTTAATTCTAATTCATTTTTATTTTCATTAAATATTAAAACATAAAATTTTTTATATTTATGGACTTTCATTTCATTTTCATAACCATAATATTTTATTAATAAATTCCAACTTATCTTATTAATTTTTATATAAAATGATTCATCAATAATTTTTTTATACTTCAACATTTTTTCTTTAGGAATATATTTTATTTCTTTATTAATTGGACCTTTTGGAATTATAACATTATATTTTTTAGGAGAATAATCATCTTTTATTATTTGAATAAATTGTTTTAAATTTAGATCCCCCTGATTTGTTGAATTGTAAAGCTCATTCAGATAAATTTTTATAAATTCCATATTAACATAATCTTCCCAATCTTCATACCAATTTTTATCTATATAATAAAATTCTTTATAATCTTTCATTCTATTATTATAATAACTAACATTAACTGCAAGTTTTAATAAATCAAATTCTGACATTATTGAATTGATAAATTTAATTATGTTAATTAATAATAAAAATATAATTATTAGATTAAAAAAGTTTATAAATAATTATTAAATATGATTATTTTTCATATCATTTATTTATCTAAATTATTTGAATATAAATATGAATCAATATTTGAATATGAATAAGTATGTAATTCAAGTTTTAAGTTATTTATTTTGAAATATAAAAAATTTTTTTATATATATTCTTTCATCTTTTCATTATATTGTATTATTAATTATTTTAAACACTGGATAATTTATATTTAAAATTGAAATTTTCTGGTTGAGATTTATTTGAAAATATGGAATTTCTATTCTAATTATTTATGTTATTAGAGAATTGGAAATTTATTTATATCTTAATAATTTATATATTATTTTATGAAATAATTTGATAATTATTTATTTTTTTTATATTAATTTTTTAAATATATAAATTTTATGATTATATAATATTCATTCTTAAAAGAGTTAAAAAAAATTTAATTTTTTATCAAAAAATCAATTTATTTTTTAAATATATAAGATAAATTCTTTATTATAACTTATTATAATATCTTTTTTATTATCTTTTAAAAAAAAACTAAATCATAATTATAATAGTTATTATTTTATTTGATTTTACTATTAATAAAAAGCTAAACAATTCATAATAATATATGATTAATAAACTATTTTAATTTAATATAAATTAAATTTATCTAAATTAAAGTTAATGACTGATATAAATGAATTTTGTGAATTTGGAGAAAATTTTCAAGATTGTTTAAAATCATATGCTGATTTTGATATTAAAGAAAATAATATTTCTGAAATTATAAATAAAGAAAAAGAAAGAAATAATATCCCTGATAATTCTAATTCAACTAATTTTACAGACTCTCAATATCTTATTAAAACAATTACTAATAGAGAAAAAAATAAATATAATGATAATTCAAAAAAATTTATGGGTAGAAAAAGAAAATTTGAAAATTTAAATTATAAAAAACCAAAAAAAAGTAATACTGATGAATCAAATGTTCGTAGAAAAATATTAACACATTATCATAATTTTCTTTATGAAAAATTAAAAAGAAAAGTAAAAAAAATATCTTATAAAGTTTATACAAGAGAATCTATAAATTATTTAAAAAATGTATTTAAAATGAAAATTAGTACTTTTTTTAAACAAGAAATAAATGAGAAAGGAAAAAATAAAACAAATGATAAAAATTCTATTTCAAAATTCAAATTTAAAATTTCTTATTACAAATTATCATATTTTAAAAAGAAAATTATTATTCCAAAAAAAATAATCCGAAAATTAATAATGAAATAAAAACAAAAAAAATAACAAATGAAAGAAAAAAAATGGTAAAAATGACATAAAATCTTTCATAAAAACATTAAACAAAGATTTTATAATATATATATTAAAGGTTTTGATATCAATTCAAATATTTAAAAATCTTGAAAAAGAAAATAATATTATTTCATAAATAAAAAATAAATTTTAAATATTAATCTTTAATTCTTATTTTCAATTATTTTAAATATACTATTAAATGAAATTATATTTATTATTTTATAATCTATATAATAATTCAATAATATTGTAAAGTTTGTAAAATTCAATATATTTCAAATTTTTGAATTGATAAAATATTAAATATTTATAAAATTTAGAATAATCTTAATTATATTTTT